>Ga0049105_1001041_pt1 | contig 11420 bp, 6 predicted proteins | sample WorMetvaBAHAMAS1_FD_61260 | JGI IMG/M metagenome (GOLD analysis project Ga0049105, IMG submission 61260) | Worm MetaG Olavius vacuus BAHAMAS.1 | ecosystem: Host-associated > Annelida > Digestive system > Unclassified | place: Germany: Marburg | collected 2013-04-09 | reverse complement strand
TTTTCGCTAGGTGTTACGGCTGAGGCGCTACGAGCGATTATCGGTTCAAAATCGGCGATTTTGTTCCAACGGGGACCGGTTGACCCAAAATTTCAGGTAGAAGGGGTCGCCCCCACCAACCGTTCTTCTTTTCAGTAAACTAGGCTAAATGATCTTTCGTATGATATAATAATTTGGACAGATCTTTCTTCCGTTTTGTTACAATTCACGTTTGTGACAGACGGACAGACAGACAGACAGACAGACGGACAGACGGACGGACAGACAGAATTCTCATCGCTAGACCGAGTCTGCATTACATGCAGCGCGGTAAAAATCTGACAACCAGTGTTGAAGCTACAGTCGAAAATGTCGGGGAAAATTTTTTGGACTCGCAGTCAATAGCACAGATACGGATAGGATACGGACAGTAGTTAACAACGTCTGAATGGATAGGATGCGGATACGGATAGTTTTTAACGAATCGGATAGGATGCGAATATTAAAAATCGGTATCCGCGCATCTCTGACTGACTGTAATGATACACACAGTCACTCAGTCGCAGCACTGCAATAGTGAGTTTCCTTGCATAAGTTTCGTAACATAGGATTTTCAAATGCGCCACTTTCACGATTTATATGCTATGAAACATTGTCATACGACCAGTGGCCATCCCCGACGAAAAATACCAAAATTCTTCGACGGGGGGGGGAGGGGCAAGCGTTCCCCGACAGGGGGGGGGGAGGCTAAAGACCCCCGTGCTCCCCCGTAGCGCCGCGCCTGCAACTCTAACCTTAACTCGAGGTACCTAACTCTAAGAATGCCGGGTACGAAACTCCTGGTTACGAAAAGATTATTGTACGAAATGTCTGGGCCCCCCATCAAGTAGAACAGCGCTGAGAAGCTGCCGACCCTCAGACCAAGCCCACTGACTTGAGCCGTGAGTTCGCCAGTAGGCTGAGATCATCTACAGCCACCATCGCCATTTATTCAGCCCGAAACCTGACACTCATTTTGCTGTTCCATGAATACTGAGTCGAGTCGACCTGTTTGCGCACATATCTACAATTACATGCGACGACTGTGTGTGCTCGTTTTTATAGGTGCTTTTTATAGTATGGCTAAACAGTACACCAGTGCGACGTTAACGACCAGACACTGGAGACGTTCAGTAGTCAAATAAGCAGGTGCGATGTAGGAGTCATTCGGTAATCCAATGACGCAGCGTGTCACGTCATTAGACGATAAACATTCGACAGATCAAGTAATCCGGCGCGCAACCGCGTTCGCGAGTTGCATTATTCATCTGCTGGGCGGCCAGCATGACAGCGTGAAAACTGCTGTTGCAGTCGAACTACCGCGATAATTACACGGAAGATGAATTGATTCCGCGTGTTCGCAGCTTGTTAACTACAGTTTCAACTATAAGAGGTTCGAATTGTGTCTTAAAATAAAACGAAACTGAAACTGAAGACACTAAGTAAAACGAAAACGATAAAATTAAAACTTAGATCACGCTGAGATAAGATGTCTTGAATTTTGATTATAGTAGTTCTAACCTGTTAGTCAAAGCAATAAATTATTATTAGCATAAATACAAAGAAAACTTGTGTCATTTTCATGACTATTAGACTGTAGGGACACAACCGTCATTTCGCTACAATATTTTAAACTTTTCTTTTGCGAGATTTTTTTTAAACTTGCTAACAGTTACGCAACACCACATTTGAAAGTTGCGGTAAATATTTATGCCGTTTCTCTTCAGTGTTTCTAAAAGTACCAGTCTAATACATTCCATTTCTCTTTATAACAAATTTAGTTAAGCAGTTACTCTGTGTTTGCCACAGTGTCATTTACAGTAGTATTGACATTGTTACACTAAGCATTGGAATTACAAGAGTTATATTTTTATCTTTTCACAGGAAACAGTGAAATGTACAATAAGTAACAATGACAGTCAGTTAGTTTTCATTCATCCAACGACACGAACTGCAGCGAAAACTAAACATGTGTGTTAGGCCAATTTATTATTGTTTCGTTAAATTACTTTAGTACAGAAACTCCCAAAAGGTACCAGTTGACAAGACATACAAATTTATGAAAATGTTTATTACTTTTTTCTGAAATCCCACATTACCGGTATCGCTCAGAAAATATGGAAGAAGTGCAGTAGCGAAAAATAAGTATTCTTAAGAAACGGATGCGATGCTCCGGAAATATTACGGTATTAAGTAACATGGGGATCAATGTTACAGAGCTCAGAGATCTGAACCCTTAATATTTTGAATAGAAGCGCTTAACAATTATCGGACTCCTCAAATAACCGAGTTGCGACAAAAAGACAGGTGTAGATTTCTGCTTAACCTGGTGCATGTACAGATGGGATTATAACAAACATTGCATGAGAGTGCATAAAACCGCACATTCTCTGGCAAAATTAAACATTTCTAAAAATGGGACATATCAGTCCCGCTATAGAATCCTTTCTTCACAGGGAGGGTAAACCCCCTGTCTATATCCCATTCCTTCGTGCCTTCAATCACCGCAGTGGAAAAACGTAACCGTTATTACGCAGCGTAGTTCACCATTGCTTTCACTGCAGCCAACAATCTATACAACGAGGTACTGGACGCCAGTGTTCAATAGCACAATTGATGAAGTTCTCGTTGAGCTAATTCCTGTGATATTCATTCATTTCCTTATCATCTCTACTGCTGTCTGGTTCCCAATAGACCGTGCTATAACGCTCCCGTACGATGCCACTGAACAGTTGTGTAATTAACTTTGTCACGCTACCACTGCGACCATTACAAAAAAAATTTGAGATGATTTATCCGCCATTTTGCGTCATGCATGTATTTCATAGAACGTCAAAATATTGTTGCATGTATGATCGTGTTATTTTAGCAGAATATCCTGTAGCTTTAACAAAAACAACAAATGCAAAATGTTTCTGCCGATAAACTTGTGGCTTGGCTTTAGTTCTGTTCGGAAAAGTACAATTTTTTCACTCTGATGTAGGTAAGTTATTAATTAAACAAATTTATTTGAAATCATGCCAGCCTTTTAGATAAAATATGTCATAAATTGCAACACTATTTTAATCTTTAGATAACTCAGTAAAGTCGCATTGAAATTGAACTTGGAGTGTAACTTTAATAATCTAATTTGCCTGTATATTTTGTACTGTACGTATATGAGAACATTGGCATTAGAGACACGCGTGGAGATGGCTGCATGATAAAGCGATATCTCGATCGTCAATTGTTCCGTGAACTCAAACTGCGTCTCGTTCTGCTCTGCTCCAAGTTGCGTGTTGCGAAATTGTGTTCTGGGCTGCGGCATTCTGATAAAATTGATACACGCGTGGCCGCCACAGTGAATCTGCGGCCGAAGCTCGTCGTAATATATCGAATAACATCGATGGACGCCCGACAATCGGCTTGGACGTTGGGCGGCGGCCAGCAGAGGCTGGCAGTACGGACACGGTCCAGCGCTGCGTACCGGCCGATGCCTTCATCTCTGTCGTGTTTTATGCCGATCGCCGACAAGGTCATTCAAGGTCAAGACGACCGTGGTGGAAGCCACGTAATGCGGTTATCGGACGCACAGCCATTTTCTCATCGCGTCCGGCGCTCGACGCATGGAGCGACGAAGGTCGGACGCACCCAGTTAATAGCGTATCAAACCAGCTTTTGAAATATTATCTTTCGTCCTGTGCCAACCAGGCTTCAGCGGCCGGAGGGTATAAGATGGGCAGGAGGCGGTCAAAGGGGTGTGAGGAGGAGAGCAGCGGCAATGAAGAGATGACGCCGGGCCGCGTGAGGTCCGTCCTTGTCGGCATCGACCAACCTGAGCCCGACCAGGGTCGACTGACCGCTGACCTCTGTGACCGGTGAGACCACCAACGAAGAGCCAACTAGAGCCGAAGCGACGTGATGAATCGCGTCCAGCGCGTGCGCTCATCAGTCAGCCAGTGTTTACACACTCGCTCGCGGCTTTGCGTCACACCTAATAAATATTACATCGTTTGATTTTCTACGAGAATCATTTGACGGTAACAAGATGAGAAGTTTGACGATGTATCTTCCGCCGACGATGCACATGCCTGGTTTAAAGTTGCTAGTTAACACTGTTTCATTATGCTGACGTCACGGTGCCACATAAAAGCTATCTGTAAGCTGGTGGCGTCAATTATTGCATGCGTCAAAGTAATTGTAATCCGTTTGACAAAAAATATTTCTAGGCCCTCGGCAACTTTGTGATCGAGATAAAATAAGCCTGTAACAAATAAGAAACAAAACAGGAATCAAATAGTGAAACGTGTGCTGAAATACGTAGCTGCTTCCAGACACTCATAATCGTGAAACAGATTGGAATATATTCTACACAGTTCCCAGTGTAAGACTCTTCCTAAAGCGTCGCGGGTGTCGCAGAGGTTGCTGCGCAGATTCATCTTCTATCTATCTCATCTGATAACGTGGCCGCATCAACGACGTCAGCAGCAGTTGTGCATCAGAGACGTGTCTGCCCGCGGCGTTTGACACACCCCGGACGTCGAGATCAGAAAGCCGTACCTTATCCGCAGGCAAAACAATCCGCATGCAGCGCGGTGCGAAAGAGTTTTTCGGCTGTCGTAAGGCGACATGACGGCTGAACGAGCTGGCGGCGCGCTCTGTCGGTCTGTCGCTGCCCGCAGCACTCGCGTGCCACTTCGCCAGTCGCGCCGGAAGTTGTTGAACGCTGCCGACAAGAGCGCGCCATCTGCCGAGATGACTTGGAATCAATCTGACAGCGTGTGTCACGTGACCGACTGCTGCCGCCGCCAAAAAAAAACCATTGCACGAGATATCTTTTGTTCAGCGACAGTCGTACCTGTTTGCCAGCGAGTTACACACTTCCGAGCGACGTACGTGTTCATTAAAATGTGATAGCAGAAACGACATTTGCATTCAGTTAATGGGTGAAGAACTTAAGATTGGTGATTTCTAAGACTATTCGGCATTTTAAAGTCGACATTGTCGTCACAGATGTTTTTCGAGTTGTGTCAGTACTACATACTGTACTATGTAATACGTTTACAGCAAAGAAAGGTTTTGGTTTCTTGCATAGTCTTTTTTATTTTATTTTTAAATTAACCAGTATGAATGAGAATTTGAATCTGCACGGAAAAATGAGTTTATATTCTGTGTATCTGAAAATTATTTGTTGCCAATTAAATATTTTACTAGCAGCACTGTGAAGGGGAATAAGAGTACTGTTGAAATGATAGGATTTACCTATGTGACAGACGAACTAAAGATGAAGCACTTCTCTGCCGGATGCACTTGCCACTATGTATCATCGTCGTCGTCGTCGTTTTAACTGGCTCGACCTACACAGAACATTTACCTGCCGTCTGCAAGTCCTACGCACGCTGCCATGCTGAATTAAACAAAAATGTGTTTTCAGGGGTAGGCCCTGAAGTACAAGTAGTTATGAAGCAAGCCAGGTTCGTCGACCTCGACCGCTCAGCATGCCCAGTTTATCTGAGTCGTTTTCTGGTTTTTACATCAATCAGTTAATGAATTAATTAAATTAAAAGCTAGTCAGTGTCAGCGATCCGGGCGATACAAAAATTCAACCAAATAAGATGAAAATTACGGTGAAACATAATGCGTAAACTTTTCGACATGTGTACGCATTATGTTAAGCAGTGGTTAAAGTGCAAAATTAGAAGTGGGGGAACGCTACATTCGGGTTTGGGCCCCTGACAACGGTCGTGTGCCATTCCCTAGCATTGTAACGATCTCATGTGGGAGAACGCTTTGAGCCATAAATTGGAGGTGGGGGAACGGCGTTCCCTTGCGTCCCATTACACTTTAACCACTGTTGTTAAGTGAACGAACAAACGCCGACCGCTACTGACTGGCTCATTCTGTTATGTTTGCTTTTTGAACGTAAGCGTCGTGGGCACGTGTATTTCTGATGTATTTGATATTGTAGAAATGGGACGGCCACCTTATGTTGTATGTATGCACAACATATATAGCGACGGTTTGCGCATGCGTGCGTCCGACACTGCAGTTATCGACATTATATATTGTTGTCGCACAGTCCTAATCCTGAAAATCATTCGTAGGAACGAAGGACGCGAATGGCTAGACACGGATTATAGCTAACGCGGGCTGATGTATAAGCTTGGTGTGGTAGCTTACCCGTTTTAATGGCTGTATCCCTGTCCACAGCCACTGCCTCTTGACTGGCTGTATAGGCAGCGATAGATCTTCGATTCCCAGCAGGGAGCCACGGTGTGCACAATTGCTTTCTCGGATCGCGATCGCCTTGAGAATATTAACCGTCGTTTATACATCGTGCTTAGCATCAACTGCTCGTCAACTGCACATTGCTTTATTACTGCGGTGAATTGTGAACAGAGCTGAACACCTCCAACACGAGTCTACGGTATTTTGTAGTCTATTTATAACAAATTCCGGCCGGCTGTCGACTGTGCATTGTGTGGCGTTTCTGTACGTCATGTAGTGGTAGCTCGTTGCTGCGCCTTTCCGGAAATGTAAATTAAATCGTCGAATGCAGCGCAGACGATAACACTGCACCATTTGTTAATGCCATTTGAATGGAATAGGAGTTTCGGCATGCTAAAAATGTCGTGTATTTTAGAAGCAATGTCAGTGCCTACTGTAAAATTATCTTACTATTTAAATCAGACAATTCTAACAGGACAGAAGTCGTTATAGATGTGCTGTTACAGCAATTATAATTCTTATACAACAGTAAAATAGTGAACATTGTGCTGTTGAAAATTTGGCTTATATAGCACGCTACATACTGACCTGAATAGTATAGTATATTATAGTATATATAATTGTTGTGTTAATATATGTATATCTGATTTTCGTAAAATGAGACTTACTAACTTTAATCATGATCGCCCTTACAGGCAACGACGTTCATATTGTTCTGGTAGCTTCTTCTTTTCTGAGCGTGTTGTCAGTGCATAGATTCCTCTGTCGATTACTGTGAATTTTTCATCTCTGGTCATTCACACATCAAATTAATAGACTTAACAACTGCTTGTATTAGTGCATTTAGCGAGTTTTAGTTCATATTTGTCATGTTTTGTATCATTTTTATAACTATACCAGCAGTTATTAACTTGTAACTGAAAACTAATCTAACTCTAACTCTAATCTCCCAGACTGGCATAGCGGCTGCCTCATGTGACAATGCGCCGCTAACTGCTGTTTTTTTTCTAGCTGCACTTTCTGTATTGTTTTATTTTGTACAAATAAATGACAGTGATGACTCTGCTGATAGTTAATATTTGTGCGTCACGTGTGGAATGCATTTCATTCGTTTTATAGGTCAGTGTTACTGTTTCTTCGCCTTTTCGGTTTCTGTGCCCTTTAACCAATCTACGAAACCCCTGCAGCTCTTTAACTGCCTGTTCACCAGTGACTAATATGTCAAGTGACTAAGAGTGCTAACTGTAGTTAACTGCTAATTACATGTATGTTTGAATCAAACTACTCAAATATCCCATATTTCTCGTTAAATTTCTTACGAAAAAGCTTCTCTCCAATGCATTGACTGACTTTATAAAAGTTTCAATAAATTGCCTCACGCTACAAGATCCCCTTTCGCACTCCGTTCGACCGTTTCTCGAACCCCCTTCCCCGCGGTGCAGGAGCCGTTGTTAAATGAATGAAAACGCAGCTTTGCGTAAATGTCAGCGTCATGTCGATTAGCTACTGCAGCTGTTATGCTTATGTGGCATGACAACATTGCATCGAGAGTCAATCAGGCTCTATTGTTAAGATGCAACGCCGACTGATCTTTGCTCTTGCGTCGTCCTTCCCTGCCACGCCGCGCTAAACGTCCCACTCGCCACCCGCCCGACCGAACGCCGCCGTGGTGGCACCGGACCGTCACTGTCAGCACTCGATGATCGGCCATCCATCACATGCAGATGCTACCAAGGTCCATCGTCGCCCGTAAATAAAACATAACACGCGCGCCAAGTAATTGACATTCGACCTGAAGTCGCGTCGCGTCCGACCGTTTTCGTTCGTGTTTCAGTGCGAACTGTGCAGACGTCATCTGCCGATTATCGCTGTTCATTAGTATATAAATCTTTATTCGCCGAAAAGTAAATTGTGTCACAAAAGAAAACAAAACGCAGAAAACAACCTTAAAGAAAATTAACTGTAATCATTCATGACGTTTGAATTTGTCCAAAAAATTCTTCGCAATTTATCGTAAGACAGTTGTACGTAAATCGCAGCGAAAGTTGCATTCATCTTGTAATTGTATCGGACTCGTTTCGTGTCGTCTTCGTCGTTGTTGTTGTTTACATTTCATTTTTGTCTAAACTGTAAATTTAAATATTCATATTTAAATCTATAGTAGCAATTATTTTACGTCTACTTTTTTTATCTCTATGCGCAATTCACTCGCATACTGTAGTCATCTTCTAAAATTCATATGCACTAAATATATGGCGCTCCTACGAAGGTTCAGGCTACTTGCGCTCTTAACTACCTGTCTTTTCACTGTAATTACAACACAGCAAGCGATCGTCGAGGTCATCTTCGGCTCTTCGTTTCGTCGTCCTGTTTACAAGGACACAAGATCGGCAGGCTGGCATTCCGTGTAACAGCGCCAGCTGTCTCGAACTCTCTGCCCGGAATTTTGCGGTCATCCGACATTGTGGCTATTTTAAACGGCAGCTGAAAACGACACTTTCTGACTCCGCTATTAATGACATTCTTGTACTGGCCCCGTGACCTAGCGCCTCCGAATCTGGCACTATGTAATTTTTTCATTGCAGTACGTTGTATTGTGATTTGAGTTCTATGGGCTGGCGTCAGTGGCGTGTCGTTAAGAAACTAGGCCCTGCTCATTCATGTGTAGACGTATAGTCGTGTTGTGCTCGTTCGTGACCACGGCTTCAGGCAGTGAGCTGTGAACGACCGATCATCACGTCGAACGCTACAAATTAATATTAATCCGTCAGCGGTGTTCGGCTGGTCCAGCTACTGTCGGTCAGCCAAGCCAATACACCGACTGACCTACGAGGCTATGACGAGCTGACGGCACGTCACCGTCATGACTGACCTATTGCGCAGACCCCATTTCAGCTGCTGCTGCCGCAACTGTCGTCGCTTATCCCTCTTCTTTCCATCGAATCCTTCCCTTCCTCTCCGTCCTTTGTATACGATAAGCTGGCCGGCTTGGTCGGTGAAAAATTAACGGAAAATGGCCGGCAATCAATTAGGCTCGTCGGACGTGACGTATTGGCGACGTAAAATTTGGTGGCGGCAGAGGGTGAGGTGCACTACAGTACGGGCGGGCGGGTGTTGTGATAGAGGTCGACAGCCAGCTGTCGGCGGGGCGGCAGCGTGCAGAACGCCGCAGCTGAGGCCTCGGTAGATTAGTGTTGACCGAGTGCCGACCTTCGTTCATCTGTTGCCGACAACGCTCAAAAATTAACCATAGCAAACACGCGGCGGGCGCCACGTGGCGGTATCTCGCGAAAAGACGGCAGCAATTGATGAAGATAAGTCGAAAATAAATTCGGTCGTAATCAAGTAAAGCGGCTAATTTGATTCACTGCTTTGAAAACGTGCGAGGTCGAAACTGTTTGGTATTTGGCGTGACGACAACGACGATGAAAATAAAGAAGAACCAAACGATGGCATGCCATAGAGACGGGAGGAGTTATGCTGTGACACATTTGTACTGTATTTTCTTGGGTTCTTTTTCTCAACTGCAAGGGTCAAGAGGCGTGGGAGCGAGGGCCCGAGGAGCCGATGCTTACACAATTTTGGCCATGTAGCGCCAAGATACGAGCTCGTTCACATTATCGTCGCTTACGGTGGAACCCGGGAGTGAAAATATTGCAGCCCTTCATTTCCTGCTTATAAATTAAATAGATAATTTGCTTTTCACAAGGCAACACTTGTAACCGCGCGATATGCAGTGTCTTTAAGGCTTTCAGTTTGTGGGGAAGAAGTCTTCATACCTCCATCAGTGGCTGTACCTCTGCTGCACTACTGTACCCCAGATCCACTGCTATGTTTTGGCTCACATGACTTTCTAACAGTTCCTACGCTTTTGTCTACCGCTGAAGTGCACGCTGAGGCAAGCGCTTTGACGACGCGACGAGACAAAGGAGAGCACGAAATGAGGATGATTACGCCGTGTTAAAAGTCTTACCGCGTCGTCGGACAACGTGTAGTACAGACTTATAGCGGCAAAGATCGATTGAAATTGACCGACGTCGTAGCGAATCCCGATCTACCCACGCGGGCGGACTGCCGCCGCCGTCGCACCGCGCCGACCGGTCAGCAAAGTCTTTCATTAAATACTTGTTGGCCGAGCTGAGGCAGGCGTGGTTGGCGGGTCGTCCCCGCTGTCATCGGAGATGGATGAGGCCGTCTTGAGTCGAACAGGATCGATATAAAATCCAGCTTCGGCCGCAGCAGCAGCAGCCGTCGCCGCCGCAGAGCATCGGCGTAGGTAGTTACACGCTACGGAGCCTGTTATGTCGCTAACAAGCCTTAACGATTTTACGGAAAACGCCAGAATGTGCAGCACGGCAACCAGTTGTATACGTTTTGATGAAATGACTGGCTGACTTAGTCGGACAATAATGAATGCAGTTGGTGGGGGTGTAGTGCTAGATTGAAATGCGGCGTGCTGATGGGGTGGTTTGGGCATCGTGATCAAGAGATCGTGGGTAATTCGGCTTCAGGCAGTTCCGCTTTCATGTAACTACTGCGGGCAGTCTGCTCACACACATGTGCCTCTGTCACCAATCATTATAACTTGGTAATGGCAAAAGGGCTGTGGTATTCTGCGGCTATCATGGTAATCGCGAACCAGGCGGAAAGTACGCAACTTATACCGTCAGGTTTATGACCAAGACATATGGGCTGACAGCCTATGAGACTGAGGTCAGACCAATAGGTATACCTTTACCTACTTAGAGGCGGTATTCGAACTTTTCAGATTTAAGGTTTCTGTAGCTTCACTCACTTTTAACGACTATCGTGGAATATACCCGCATAATTCATACAATGTTAGCTTTGCAAGCGTCAGACATATAGTCATTGGTCCTGATCGCTATCGTCATATTAATTCTGTAGGAATAAGTTGCTCATTGCTAAACAGAAATGAACAGAAAATAAAGCCTAAGAGTTATTACGAACTAATAACTAATAAGTAGTATGAGGAATTTCATTTTGTCAGTTTGAGTCCGCAGTTTTAGTAACGAGAGATCTGTTGTGCATTCTCTTGAGAGTGTGTGCACATCTTCGAGTCAATGATGTAAGTATTTCCGCGGGCGTTTGCTCTTTGATGCATCTCTCAAATTTTATTTCGATTGATGATATGTTCCACTCGTTTTACGCGAGGAACTAGCTCCTTTAATAAATAG
>Ga0049105_1001040_pt1 | contig 11422 bp, 7 predicted proteins | sample WorMetvaBAHAMAS1_FD_61260 | JGI IMG/M metagenome (GOLD analysis project Ga0049105, IMG submission 61260) | Worm MetaG Olavius vacuus BAHAMAS.1 | ecosystem: Host-associated > Annelida > Digestive system > Unclassified | place: Germany: Marburg | collected 2013-04-09 | reverse complement strand
GCGACCGAACCTGGGTTTAGTTTGTTGTGTTTATTTTGTGTTATCTGTATTCCTTAGTTAAGATGGATTTTGGTGTTTTGTTGTATTTGGTTTAGTTTAGTCTTGTGTCTTCCTTCAGTGGTTTGACACTGTTGGTTGGGTCATTTGACCCGTAAAACCTGTCCCCGATATGACCTATAATGTGTTTGGTGGGACGCTAAACCTTGCTCAACTCAACAACTCGGTTTCGATGTTTATATATGTGCACGAAGTACCACTGTACAGCTTCCATAAAGGTATAGTATGGCTGTGGGCCTAGTCGGCAAGCCAGTGGTATGCGTGCATGGTGCATACTGCTGAGCTCGGGAAGCATATGCGGTGGTTAAAAGATCTCAGTCAGCCCGATTGCGTGATTAACAGAGGGTCGTGTTACATAACCGTCAGCCGTATAGCTGCTAGACAGACATGTGATATTAATAGTCAGGACAGCCCAGTTGACACTTAAGACCACCAACAAAGCTGCCATGCTACCGCTACTGCCACCACCACTGGCTGGACGATTAAGGCAGGACCAGTCCTGCAGAGCTTCATTTGACGCTTGCAGGAAACAAACTGCATTTGGCATAACTGCCATAATATTAGCACATCATATAATGAGAAAAGTATAAGTAATTTCTAGTGTTGTAACGGTAAGCCGAACCGAAACCGCAGTGTTTTGTTACCTGCAAGTGTCATTGTCACTGTGATGTTTTAGGCCTAAAACGGCACGGTTTTTGTGCATTTGTTTACATTGATATGAAAACATTGATCAAGCTATTTCCAAAGGTATTCTTTGAGACATTTGAAAGTCCATCGGCGATCCCTAGTGAACCTAAGTTGTGCTTTGAAGCGGTTGTATTACTTGCACCGTGTCATTAGAATGTGTGTTTTGGTGTGTTTGTGGAATACATTGAGCATGTCTATTTAGTAATGTTTAGCATCTACAGCGTTGAAAATGTACATGTTGTTTGCAGACATCACTGGGATTTATAATCTTTTACCAAGTAGAAATTGACAAGAATGTGAGAGCACAGACGCTGTTCAACTACCGAGAGGAGAGGTATCGACTGTTGACTGTTGAGGTGGTGTTAATGGTCTGAGAGTACACATGCTGTAATTGTTGAGTTATAAGTAATGCATTTAGCACTATATTTACATTTCAGTGTTTCTGCACAAAGACATGCATTAACCCATATTAGCTCGGAGTGTAGCAAGCCTAATCAGCATGAGCAAGCTTCCAAACATCCATTCCTAGGCCAGGCCAGTTCTGGCCTCTTCTAGCCCATACTAGACTGTAGGTCACAGTGCCGTCTTTCATTTAAACAGAGATCTACCCTCAGTGGCATTTAAGTGTCACTTTGTACATGCCATTAATGGTAACAACTTTGTGGTGGACTGAGCCACTTTTTTCCAGACATTTTAAATTTTAAATTGTGTATTAATAATCATGATGCAACTTTTATGACCAAACTTTGGATTTGAAGCCATGCCAGTAACCGTTATGTTAGTATTACCATTAAGCCACTAGAATATGCATATTTGAAAGACTACAAAATGTGGTTTGTGAGTGTTTGTGTCAAATGTTGTAATGTGTCTTACATGGCTTGTGTTTATGTAGGGGTGGACACCCAGATGCCTTGGCATCACAGTTTACCGAGTGCATTCCAGCACTGTCAGTATCACAGTTATTTTGCATTCAGATACTTGGTGGTGTTACAAGGTAGGACTGCTGTCGTGCTATATTACATTTTTCGACCTATTTAGACTTCGTTGGCTACCTGCATTGTTGGCAGTATGGGCCGGTATTGGTTAGTTTTATGTTATATTTTATTTTTGTTTATATGCACATGTGCACACAGTGAGCAAGAAGCACACAAGAAGTCACTTCAGACATGAGTCCTGCCATGCAGTTAATTGCACAGTACTGATGCGAGTGGATGCCAAAGCTGTTCTGTTTTATATTTCTGCTTCCGTGAAGCCATTTGATCAAACATATCATCTTCATAAAGGAAGTTAATATAGCTTAACAACATTTACATTTCATTATTCAGTAAAGAATAGTTTAATGTTGACAGCCATGTCTACTAAAAAGAAAACAAATTACTGACTGCAATTCAGATCTTTTGTAATTGATTTTCTGTATTAAAGAGTGAACAAAATAGGCAAGATAAATTTTCGGTCCCTAGTAATAATATTTCGTCTGAACAGTGGTTGTGATGGTGGTTTTTGCAGCCTCGTATGTTTGCGAGATGAGTTGCTTGTGTCGACTGGCCGTGGCCTTCTTCAGCGGCTGCGCTGGTCTGACGGCTTGTTCAATACCGAAATGACAATTGAAGTAGCATCCATTCCATTTTCAGCAGACCTCCAGCATTCAAGATGTGTGTTCTTGATTACTTTAAAAAAGAATTGAGTTCTGAATTTTTCTTGATTGAAGTACAATAAATAAGAGAAGTGCAGAAATGTATGAGAATAAGTAAAAACTGATTTTGTTGTTTTAATGAAGTTACTGCACATATTTTGCCCGTGTGACATGAGCGCTCTATACATAATATATGTATGTGTGTATGTGACTGCAGTCCATGAGATCCCATGATTGAACATCATCTTGTGTGTTTATTGTAGAAGCTGCTACAATATGCAGCCTTGGGTACATGCTGCACACTGTTAATGCAGTTCTTAGGTCGACTCGGCTTTCTGCCCTGTGGGGGACATAAAAATAAGTGTTGGCTTTCTCACTGACTGATATAAAATGGAGATGGTGGCTGTAGATGCTGGTAGCATACAGTCCAAAGTCGGTTGGCATGTTCCAGAGGTCAGCAGCCAGTTCTTCATTCATCAAATGAAGTGGGCGAACTTTTTCAGTGACTTTTTCGTGATGACTACACCATACGCTGATGTAATTTATCATTGTATTATTACAAAGTTAACTGAAAAACAAGGCTGTTCTGAATACAAGGAATGAAGATGTGGCTGGGACCATAGATATAAATTTTAAAACCGTACTGTTAATCTGTTTATGTTTTGTGCTGTTAGCGTCGCAGTTGAACTCGACAAGTATCAATGTGAAAGCTCTTCACTACAGTGCTCTGCTCGGTGGCTTTGCTGTGGTGATGTCCAACGGCCGTGCAGCATTCCTTACTGCCAGCAGCCTCAAGTTTGAGCCCAGTGTCAGTTGCACCATTTCTGCCAAAGTGTAACGCTGTAGTATTGTAAACTTTAAATATCGATGCTTTGTAAATGCTATTGCGCAATTGCAATGGACCAAAACCGACTAAACTGCTGTGAAAGGACTTCCGTCTTTTTCATTTGAAACATTGGAGTCGAGATCACCACGAAGTCTTTCATTCACTGCTAGTCCAGTAATGCCGACCTTTTTGTTTTTGGCTCGATTTCATTTTTTTTGCAGTAGGATCCTTCCTTCCAAGACGAGATGAATTTAATTGACACATTTGTAGCCAGAAACTAAGTTGCTAAATACCAACAGAAATAATTACAATAATACGAAATTACAGGTAGCTAGGACACAAAGGCATCATACAAAATTTAAAACGTGACGAGTTCATGGAGGAAATATGGGTATTACTATGGTTATTATACATCTGATTCCAGTGGGGATAAATTAATTCCCCTGTTTGTGTTGGTTGTTACACACTTCCACTTTCCATGTTGTTGTAGGTCTTCTACACGCAGTCATTAATGGTTAGCATGCTCCTGCCACCTGCATGCAAAGTCCAGTGAAGTGTATGTACTTCAAGACTGACAGATTCCCATCAATTCGTGATGTTGTCAAAACACCAATATTGTCATCACAATTGCTTTTACAAAAAATTTCAAAATTACATTCATAATGTATTTTCTTAAGGTTATAAAGTCTGCAAATAATAGAGTGTGCATTTGTGCATACTCTATATTTAATTTTAGTTCATGACTGCCAGTTTCATTTACATCAACCGTCTAAAGGTTTGCAACAGTAATAAGAAAATGTGGACGTTCATTTAACAAATTAGTTTTGCAACTTGTACTCATTATCTGCCCCATAGCTATAGCATATAGCATGGGACAGATTATAATACTGGTTTGCATTTGTCAGTATATCTGTGTATCCGTCAGTGTGCACTTTCACGGTCGCATTTCTTGATCAGTTTGCATAAAAATTTGCACAGATGTAAGAACCCCCAAAAGTAAAAATGAGTTCATTGGGGTCAACATTGCACCATCCCTTCCTCCATTTTGCCCCCCAAACCCATATTTTAGGCCATCAGGTCCTGAAAATCCATGCAAATATTAATAGTCCTATATCTGCCTTAAATGTACACGAATCGCCTTAAAGGAAATCGGGGTCGAGGAACATGATGGTGACGTCAGAGTTTAGACTGGAAGTAGAAATATGGCCTTATCACGCATGCACAATGAAAAATATGCAATGTGCAATATAATCCTTAATTTAGTGGCCGAATTGCGGAAATTTTATAGGAACAGTTCGGTCATTGTGGACTTGGCTGTTGGGCAGATACCACGTTCCACAGAACATATTTCTAGTATTGTAAATAGTTCAGATCAACTTAAATTTCATTTTTGATAAATATCTTGACATTAGGGTGAGACCGATACTGGCATCGGGTACTCGGTATCGGCCGATACCGCTGGCATCAAGTCGGTATCAGTATCGAAAAAATGCTTTGACACCAGCACCGATACTGTGCACACATCACGTCTGTGTAACGAAAACAATTTGTCTTCTGTTTTGACTGGGCACATCAAAGAAAGAAGCCACCTGCCTGCCCTTAAATGTCACACGTTAAACCGTATGCATTGCACCATAATTGCAGTTGAATGCCACAGTGCTATGGCCACTAACAGCCCAATTTTTTGAAGTCGCTGGTAACATAATACGTGGTAGGTTTGCACTTCGTGTTGCAGTGACAGGATGAAAGTCGGTGGTGAATTCGTTTCTCTGTATGTCCATACATGCACTGAGCGAGTAGAATTGTCCATCATTCCTTTACAGTAGTCTTATTGCCGCCTCCACAAGGAAAACTTAAGTATGGCCGATGGTCGTTAGACCTATAGTCCTCGCTTGAATGCATCCAGATCGCACATAAGCCACTTGTCGCTGTCTCCCGCTGATGGTCGTCATTGGTGTTTGATGCGTAGGAAGGCCTGTCTCAGTGTCGGACATTAATAGCACGCGATAAACGTGTCGGACACCGTCAAACCTTCACGGGTGGAGCGCATGTTACTGTAGGCCTACAGGTTTTTGGCAGAGTGTGGATGCTATATATGTGTGTGAAAATGCTACACGATTGTTCAGTAATCGGTTGCCATTAGACTTATCCATGAGTGTAAATTAAAGCAGTGGCATAGACCATGAAGTTTGCTATCATGCACGGCCCTGTGTGACAGCTTTTTGGGAAACGAACATGAGGCAAAAATGTGGCAGGTCTACACTGCTGTTATCCAGGGACTGTCGACCGTCACAGTGATGCTTATATAACCACGTTTAACTGTGCAGAGGATTCACAGCCATGCTAGTGAGACAGTGTGGCTGCACGGCTTACTGTATGCATGTTCCTGATTGATTATCACAAATCCAATAGCGAATACTAGAAAACTGAATTCAAATTTACAAATCAAACTTCGAATTTTTGAACTTCGTTTAACAACCTTAGTTACTCTGTTAACAGAGTAATGCTTTTGATGTACGTGTGATATGATGACTGATGATAGGCCTAAAGGAACACTGATGAATATTAATGAATGGTGACAGTATGTTACAAATGATTACACACTTGTTCTATGCTATTGATGTCGACCTAAAACAAACACATGTACAACACACATGCCTACACAGTCACCTACCATTGTCGTCAAATAACTCCTGGTATCAGTATCGGTACATGGTATCGGTATCGGAGCAGGCCAAAAGTATCGGTATCCGAAGTATCGGTAAATTGTGGTATCGGTCTCCCCCTACTTGGCATTTAACAGGGCAAATATTGTTTGTATTTTCTGGTAATAGTTAGAATATGACATTTACTTGTAAAAGTGTTACTTAAGGTCTCATACAACATTGTAGGACTTTGTAACTATTTTCATCTGTTTACTGCTATGTCATTAAGTGTTCATATAATGCTAGCAGGGTCTGTTACAGCCAGTCTGCTTCAGTTTGGTCTGTTGGTCTGGTGTTATATAGCAAGTAGTCGGTGTCATGGCTCAGGAAATGTCACAAGCGACGGCCGTGGCAGTCAACCATAAATATGCTCTGATGGCATTCGGAAGTGCAAAGTAGGTTGCAGTCTTCAAATCTATTCTGTTGTTAGACATGTTGATAAAGTTATTAGTGTTTTTATTTTTTCTGAGTTGTAATATTATAAAGAATATTGATGCAGACTCAGTAGCTGATATTTGGCCATCCTAGTATACTGTGCCTGTAGAAGTACCTACAGAATTTATCACACTATGTAAATACACCGTGCCACCATACATCCATTCATAAGTTTGATAAATGTTGACCGATTTTCAAAATTTCTTCACTGTCGTACTCTCCATGAAATTTGCAACAAAATCCATGTCATATATCTCACCACACAAAAGACCGAAACTGGCAAACTTTTGCTGCATGTAACACAATAACTCCTGTTTAATGCCCACAAAATTAACAAGTATGATAGACAAAATAAAATATGCATTATATGGAGTTAAATTAAGTGTTAAAAATTTTGTACTTTCACAAATTGATAACACTTTGCTCAAAACCATGCCATACATCGATCAAGTGCTGCTTCGGTTCATCGACGTCATGAACTTGGTAGACCTGCTGCTGCATTTCTCCTTATCTGTTGTCATCAATGATGCAGGTGATAAGTGGTGCAAACATCTGTGTGAAAGTATGACATTTGGTGCATTTAATTCAACTCGATATGATGCATGTTTTATTTTGCCTATCATATTTGTTAATTCTGTGAACATTGAACAGAGTTATTGCATAACATGCAGCAGAATTTTGCTAGTTTCGGTCTTTTGTGTTTTGCAAGGTGGTGGAGTAACACTGTTATAGTGTGATGAGATATATGACATGGATTTTGTTGCAAATTTCATGGAGAATGCGACGTTGAAAAAGTTTTGAAAATCGGTCAACATTTGTCAAACTTATGAACCAATGTATAGTGGCACAGCTTTTATTTAGACACGGTGTATTATTGTATTGCATGGATATAGCTGCAAATTAATGAAAAGTAAGTTTGAAAAGAAGAGAATGATAAACAGAGTGTTACGTCCGAGAAATTTGAGAGTCCATAAAGCCTGGTGAGAAGGAATTGTAGGTAATATGGTTCTGAGCCAGGAGTGAAGGAGTGAGGGAAACATGAGGAATGATTGGAATGATCAGTGAGTGAAATGTGCAGTTTGTGATCTTTTATGAGAAATATGTCGACGGTCAGTGAGAATGACAACAGATGCTGGGATGTGTTTGGACTGACTGAGAGGATATCTAGAGATACTTAGGTTGAAAGTTAGTAATTGTCTTATGTATAGGAGAAATGTGTTTGAGTCTGTTGACATCCATTTCAAGTCAGTGTAGACTGTAGACGACACTTGAGAATGGGAATGACACGAGATACGGAACTTTGGGGCTTCAGCAGTAGCAGGAGCAAGAGACATCAGAGGTTTTTGAAGTGCATTTATGTTTCGGAATTGAGGAAAATTGCTGTATGGTGAGTTACTGTAGCTTAGTTTGGAATGAGTGGGTAGTGTTGGTAACAGTTATACCAGCTATTGTGCTAATGAGAAAATGTTAGTTTTTCTAGATCTGTATGTTTGGCAAGGATTTAGTTATACATGCGAGTGTTGATACAGAGTTTGGGTCTGTTGGCAAATTCAGTGACGGAGCAATTGTTGTGTGTGTGCGTGTGCATTACAGTGGTGAAGGCACAGTCTATCACTTGGATGAGATGACTGGAGCGCTAGTAATATCACACACACTAGTTATATCATCCAAAGATTATCCAGGTCTGTTGTCTGCATGACCTGTATGCTATTGCATTGTATGTATCATTATGTGAAGTGATCTTACATAGGTACTGCTTACAATCATTGTGGTGTTTCTGCAATTCTGGTGCCATTTGCAAATGTTCTGATTTCTGTACTTAACATTGGGATGGTTTAGAAGTGCCATTTCTGTAATGCTACAAGCAGACGACGTATTGATATTCTTGTCAGAGACAACGAGTGTTTAAAGGTATCGTTCTTTATAATGGAATTAGAAGACGTGGTAAACCTGATTTGAGACATTGCTCTGCATAATTTTGCATGCAAATATACATTATTTACGTCGTCCAGAGTTTATGCACAAGTTAGCAGACACGTACATAAACATTGCCTAATCTAACTGTTTCATTGACACTAGCCGCCCTCCCTGGTCTGATTAACAACTCTGAACAGTGAAAGGGAAGATGTCTCTGAACATTGCGCCTCTCAGCTGTAGACACTTATGTGAGCTGTCGATTTTAAATTACGTTTAGATTTAGGCTTATGTTTTATATGTGCTTTTGCATGTTTTTCTTGAGTAGGTCCACGTTTTGTGTTTTAGCATTAGGTTTTTTGTGTGTGTTTCTTGTTGCTGTAGATTGTAGGTGTACAATTTCTATCAGTTGTTATGGGTTTCAGTGCAAAAAGATCTGGTCTCTGAAATGACCTGTTACATGTCGAGTGGGTCGTTAAATCCATGAAATGTATGGTATATGTCTGTGACATTACATGAGAGTCATTGTGTGCTTGTCCTGTTGCAGATGCTGGTCAAGTGTGTGGAGCAGTCAGAGAGATGCGCTGGACTCCAGATGGTACGGCACTGGCCATGTGTTGGGAGCATGGTGGATTTTCCATCTGGAGCGTGTTTGGTTCCTTGCTTCATCATTCAATGGCTGTGGAAGCAGGGTCTGCTCTCAAACATTTTATGTAATCTACTGTAGACTTATGCTGTTACTGCAGACCTATGCTGTTTCAGTTATGTTGTTGTAACGATCTACCTATGCTTTTTATCAAACAGTCAAAGCATGTTTTAAAACTTGATGGATGGACAGATTTCTTTACTGTTCTAACAGTACTGTACCACCTGTTGTGTTTTTGCCAGACAGTTGTATAAGCCAGTACAATGTAACACTATAATACTAGTTGTATGAGAATCCATAGTGCATGTGAGACCATAATATACAATAATTTTACCTGAAAATTTGGTACTGGAGAAATTGGAAGTCACCAAAGACCGAAGTGGACATAATGCCACTGTTATCAGTTGATTAGTTTTGTTTACATTGTTTTGATTCAGTCTGTTGTTTGTAGAATATCTGACGAGTCTTCTCGATATCCACTGATGCGCATTTTGTCATTGGTAACATTTTTCTTGCTATTGTTTGATATTGATATTGACGTTACAGTAGATATTGATTGTATTTGACTTAGGATAGCAGTATATGTGAGATGGAATTTCATTTGTTTGGTCACTGCATTTTCTATGCAGACTGTACTCTTTCATTACCACACTGAGACAGGGATGTGCACGAGGCGTAAAAGCTCGAGATTGAGACGTCTGCCTCCCGAGACCGAGACGAGACGTTGATCCGTCTCCAGACCGAGACGTCGAGACCGAGACCACAACTCTGCACTGAGATATTGCAAATGATATTATAATATTATGTATACTTTGGTTGTTGTTGGAAGTTGACAATGATATTGTGGTGATCTAGGATTGGGGAAGTGAAGGATATCAGCTGTGGATGGTAAGTCACTGTCAGCCAGCTGATTCTAGTAGCACTGCTGTGTCAAATGGTGAGGCTGCTGACACATCGGATTGTGACTCCAACACAACCTACCTACTACAGCTGCAGTTCGTCCGCAGTGTGCTTTCGGTCAACCCTTGCGTAGTAAGTTTTGCAGATTATTTTCGCTGGTGCTGTACTGTATAAAAGCGTACATTGGAAATGAATTTGTTCACACACACGCTATTTTAACCATCATTTTTCATTTGAACTTGAGTCATCTGGTTGCCCTGTTGATTTTCCTTTTTCACTTGATCCAAATCTCTGTGTTATGCTAGGATCTGTGCCAAAATTCTTCATGTTCTCCGAGAAACCATCCCTCCATTTGCCCTCTTTAATGACTTCTTTCTTGATTATCATAACACACTTGACTCAGTCAGCATCATATTTATGTTTAACATGTCCATATGCTTCAGTCTGTCATGCTTATTTACCAAAATGACTGGTTTCAATCCCAGCATTTTGTTCTCGGAGCTCTGCATTTTTTTCAGAGCAAATCATACTCTAGCTACCTTTACCACTTCTATGAGCCATCTTTTACTGCCAGATATCAGTCACCTTCTCTCACAAGTCGTATATATGCTAGTGATAGAATGGTCCGACTGTAAATGGACCAGGCCAGTCCTGGAACATCAGTAATCTCGACCTGGTCGAAGCGAACCAAATCAGGGACTCTATATATGCCTGTGTGAGATTGCCATTCCGTAATTTTTTGATGTTGAGAATGTCACATATATACGCTTACCATATGACATTGCAAGATATCCACCCAGTGTTAGCAGTAATGTTAATTGCTTTTTTGTGGCTTATATGAAGCATGGTTTATATGATATAAACAAAAGCTGTAGTGGTCAAGGTCCAGGAGCTGGACCTGTTCTAATACTACATACCTTATATTTCATTTTCATTGTACACTGTTTCACATTTAATGTAGAGAAAGAGATAGCATTTTGTACAGTCATTGCTGCATTGCTGTGGAAATCTTAGTGATCATTAATTTGGTGTTAAGGAGATTTTATTGTTTATTATCACATGGAGATGTTGCTGTGTATGCAGAGCAACTATACACACCTGTTGCTACAAGGAGATGATCGATTGTACTTGAACCCTGAAGAAAGCTTGTCACAGTTGTCAAGTGTCTCTCGACCAGATTCTGCGTTCATGTCGCCGTCGGCGTTCATTGGTAACAAGCAGTGGCATGTAATGCATTTGCCGCATAATTACCTTCTACACAACTGGCCAGTCCGGGTGAGATTCTAATTGTTACTGACATTGTTAGTTGTTGAGTGCACATTGGGTGACTTTAACTTTTGCTTAGTGGTTTTGCTTAGTGTTTTCGCTGAGCGGTCTTGCTAATCTGAGCACAAAAATTACTACTAAGTGGGAGTTCAGATTAAGTTTAAGTTTTTGCTGAGCGAAAACACTTAGCAATTCTGCTCAGCGAAAGTTAAAGTGAATTCTGCTCAGCGATTTTTTAATCACTAGTGTTTTACATCAATTGCCTATCTAAATGCATTGCGGAGGTTGGTCGTTAATTAGTTTCGCTCAGATTAAGTTGGTAATTAGCGCATATTCTGCTGAGCGAAAGTGAT
>Ga0049105_1001039_pt1 | contig 11427 bp, 7 predicted proteins | sample WorMetvaBAHAMAS1_FD_61260 | JGI IMG/M metagenome (GOLD analysis project Ga0049105, IMG submission 61260) | Worm MetaG Olavius vacuus BAHAMAS.1 | ecosystem: Host-associated > Annelida > Digestive system > Unclassified | place: Germany: Marburg | collected 2013-04-09 | reverse complement strand
ATGTTTTTTTTTGTAATATCTCCTATAAAACTCAAGCAATACTGACGAAATTTGGTACACCGTTTCCTGAGTAAATTTGCTGCAAAATGACATAAATGTTTTCTACCTTACCTGAACAATGTCTCTACAGTACGTTGTGAAACTTGAAATGCTCATTGCGCCTGTGCTATGTGCCATTGTTACCAAAAGAAACTGCAACCGTGGTCTACAAATTCACTAGATTTGAATCCAGTTGATAACAGCATGTCGGAAATATTGCAAGAGGTGTACAAAACACTTGTCATTGATCTGGAGCTACCGACGATGCCACTGACGAACAGCTGCCACAATGACGACATAAACCAGCTTGGCTCACTCCATTCTCAGTCACTGTTTCAGTTCGTCCAGATCATGAATACATATTTTTACACCATCTCTTGCAATATTCCTCACATGCTGTCAATCTGGTGAATTTGGAGGCCACAGTTAAGGTGCGACAAATTCTGGAGTTTCTTTCTGTTACAACTCAATGGTAGCACATGTCTGACAAGCATTTCAAGTTTCACAAGGTAGTGTAGATACATTATTCAGGTGAGGTGAAAAACGTTTAACATGATTTTGCAGCAAATTTATTCAGGGAACAGTATACCACATTTCATCAGAATTGCCCAAGTTTTATCAAAGATATTACAAAAAAAACATTCTGGTCTCTTTTTTCTGGAAACAGCGTAGCCTGGCCATCCAAAGACATTAAAAAAGTGCAACAAAAGTCATAGATAAGCTAACTTTTAAATCAGAAAAATTTTCAATCAAGGTGTAACCTGGTACACCCATAAGAATTTGTTCTATTATGGTACAATACTCCATGATATGACTGCGACTCTTACAAGCCTAACTGTTTCCCTAGTTTCATCACATTCTGCAAAGCAGTAGATATGATTAAAGTGACAACAATATTACTTTTGTACCAATATTTAGCAGTATTAAACCACATTTGTTGAAGTCAAATGAAAACCAAGCGAGTTTTCTAGAAACACATTGCAGTCGGTTAGGACTATGTCATAATTGCCATAACCACAGTTATAACATAACAATATTTACTACATACATAATAAAATCACACTATACTCAATATTTAAGTAATGTTTACAAACATGCAAGTTACCTATGCTAATCCATTAAAAACAATAAAAAACACTCTTTATTGCCAATTCAGCATACAACCATAAAGGGGGTGAAAACAACATGAAAATCTGATGGATGGTTGTGGTCTGCAATTCTAATGAATATTTATAAGCTAGGAGACCAATCAGTGTTTGAAGTCATTCCAAGTGTGTCCGACTCAACGTCATAAATTTATTAAATTTACTGAATCAATCCGATCTGTCTTTCTCTAGGGCAAGAAAGAGTCCCATGACTTCTTATTAATATCTTCTTGATTTTTACTATCATTAACAATAAACTACGTGTAAATCAGCAATAAAACAAGATGTGTTACACTTGTTATACTGGTGACATATTTCACTCAGCTGTTGGCTTTGTGGTGAAATATATGTCTGCCAGTATAACTCGAGAAATACATCATTATCTGATGCTTGGCATCTCATTCTGTCAATGCACACAATTGTGGTGTACTGGTTATGTAATGATTTTGGGCAAGTTATTCACACCTATATCAAGTAGTGACGCTCTGTGACTGACGGAGAGTAATGGCAGCTTACTGCATAACGTCATGTGGCACAATGATTGCTATCAAGCATGGCCATGGGACTACCTCTACCTTTTCTATACACAATAATTAATGGCTCAATTTGCATAAATAATAATAATAATGAACAACTGGCTCAACTCAGCAGCAATTCATGTACACTGTACAACAGGAATGTACATGATCACATTCTAGTTTCAAAATGCACATCATTAACACACGAACACAGCGCACAGTCAACACACTTGGCTGTCATGTGACTCTGATAACAACTGATGCAGTCGGTTTATCACGTCTGATATGTCCGGCCGTGATACAGGATCAACAGACAGCATTGAACGTATCAGTTCCAGCAGTGCAGCACAGCAGCTGTTGTAACAACACAACATGAACACATCAGCTCTCAGCTTCTTCTACACACGTGCAGTTGTGCACAGCGCTGTGGACCTCTATGGACCACTCCAGTTTGTCATTATACACATCTGCATGATCACAAATATTTTACACACTGCTGGTCTTACTACATCTTCATCAACTTCATGGCAGCAATTTCTTTAAAAATGGCAACACTACTATAACACTTGCATTCGATCTAAAACTGTTTGATGTAATTAACAAAAAGTCATCATTATCAGAGTCATTATCATTAAACTTTTAACTGGCCCAGATGGACGGCCAATGGTCATCTCTTCTGCATCAAACCGACATTTCAGCCAACTCTGAAAGCAGCTCACACAAAAAATGGGGAGCTAAATTGAAAAAATAGCTCCACTGGGCTATGAAGACGTATGAGGGTGTTCAGAAAGTTTTGCAACTTGATACCTTAAGTAATAAATTAATAATTTTTTATTGTTGATTAGTTATGGCGACAATTTTCTGGGATTCTGAAGGATTGCTTTTGATGGACTACTTGCCTCCAAAAAAAGACAATTACTGGCCAATACTGTGCAGAAATTAGGATTAAACTGCATGACACCATCAAACAGAAACGTCGTGGGAAATTGTAATTGGCTGTTTGGCTTCTTCACGACAATGAGCCAGTTCACAGGTCACTTGTTGTACAGTAAGCTATTCTTGACTGTGGATTTGTTCAACTAAACCACCTGCATACATTCCAGACCTTGCTCCCAGTGACTAGCAAGTGGCCCAAAAAAGTGAGAACACTCAGTGTTTTGTTTATTCATAACTGTATATTGCTTAAAAGTGCTCTAAAAGAAGCCTGAAAAGTTGTATAAGGTTTCTAACATGTCATCAAACATGTCCATTATCACGTAGGCCTACAAGCGTAAATTAGAGGGCATTTGTGACTGTGTGGCATGTCGTCCTGAACATTTCTTCTACATGTTCAATGATGGCATTCAGGTGTTCCTGACCTAGGACGCTTGCTACCTCATTTTCTGTCTCAGAGTTCGTTATTATCAGTGTGTTTAAGCAATCTAGAGATACCAGCCAGATACCAGTGTTTATAGAGAAACTCGCTTCATAATCACCTAACACCAGATTTTGTCTTTGCACAAAATTGTAAGTTGAATAAACTGTCTTTTGTTTCTTCAATCCATATCATATTGGAGAGCAGCAGTTTCACTGTTTTACTGAACAAAACTACAAATGTTATAATGTCATTAAACAACAAACTTTGACATACATATTACATCATGTGACATCATCAGCAGTATAAATAAGTAAAGTTTAAAGGCATTAAATCAACAATCACAAAGTTGCAAATGACCGTGTTCTCACTTATTTTGGGCCACTTTGTATTCTGTTCAGAAATTTGTGGAAACCGGTTTGCTGACAATGAATCACTTAAAGCTGTTGTTGAATCGTGGTTTGAAGGACACGACAGATAATTCTTTTTTTCAAGGAATAAACAGCTTAGCAGAAAAGTGGCAAAACTGCACTGATGTTGCAGGAGACTGTATTGAAAAATGACACTATGTTTGAATGTTATTGGTTCTTTTTTATATAGAAGTTGCTAAACTTCTTGAACGCCCATCGTACCTCTAGACCTCTAGACACATTAACCTCAACAGGCCAAGCAATATCAACTAGCCAAGCAATATCCTATGAGCAGAAACATTTTGAAAAAGGCCAATTTTGCCACTTTGACATTTGAACCAGTTTTATTCAGTGATCAGTTGGAAAAGTGACGACCGAAACAGAAATCTGCCCAAACAGCTTAGACACATACATGCACCAGAAATGATACGGATTATTGATGAACATGTGACACTAACATTGTAGTATCCGGAATGTGAACAGTGCCTGAGATGACGGCCAGTGCTACGCTGTCTCCACGCTGATAGACAGTGTCGAATGGCGACTCATAGAAACACATTGCATACAGTGTACAGCCAAGTGACTGCAACACACATGCATCTAATTGTCATCATCTTAACTCCACCACAAACCACAATTAACAGTACAGGCTTCTGCTCAGATATGACACGTATCATATACAGCAGATTAATCTAAAGCTGCAACAGTTTGCACAAGTGAGAAATGTCTGCTCTGTTAATTGTCACCAGTGAGATGTTGACTGTTACACAATACATGAAATCATTACAATCTAACAACAGACGGTCAAACTGCTTCTACCCACATATATGTTCACAGTTCCTGCCAACTAACTTCACACACACATACTCACAATATACTCAGTAGACATTCCAGCCCTGAGGAAAAAAGAAGCAGTGGGCCGAGTTGGAGGTCTTAGTTTAAACCTGGCTAACTCTGCATTACCATCAACAACAACGTTTTATTTAGACTTCGAGAAGTTTACATCAGGTTTTTCAATACAAAGTACAAAAAGTAGTACAACAATTCACAAGAAATGGAAAACTAACCCAAATATCAACTCGTTCATCGACAGTACTGTAGCTGTCAACATGAAAGAGCTCTGGCGCCCGGTACGGCATGCTGCAATGTTCAGCTGCAAAGTCCTAGCAATCAAAACAGTAACACCTGGTGACACAGTTTCAACCAGTGATGCTCGCTTCACTGCAGCAAAACCGCTCTTTGTTACCATTGTCAGCGTTTCACACACAAATAGTAGCTGACTGTAAACATCACATGACTTCCATCTTATAAACAGTCTCTGTTTTGATTGAATGCATTCCTTCTTTGTTAAACCAAACCCAACCCAACATTCATATGTGCCTCCGATTCACATGCGATTTATGGCGCTATATAAATTTGTTTTGATTGATTGATTAATTGATACAATGTCACAATGAGCTACTTTTTACTTTTTTTATCTCTAAATGTATGTTCTAAACACTGCGATGCAACATCACCATGTCAATCATAGTGTATTGGACTGAGTAAGGTTTAACGTCCCACCAAACACATTATAGGTCACATCGGGGACGGGCTTTTACGGGTCAATGACCCAACCAACAGTGTCAAAGCACTGAAGGAAGATAGGTTCCTAAGGATTAGGCTTCAATTCCATCAGGTCCACTCCACTGCACTTACACTAATACAACAACTAAGCAGTATGAAACAATGTTGGGATAGTTCGGTGTTCACTGACCTCCGCTGACAGATGGGGGCCCCGGGCCGACCCATCCAAGCGGGAAAGAGAAATCTGGGGTGAGCGTACCCAACTGTTTGTCTTCCACCATTTTTTGTCGTCTTTTGTGTTGCTATTTTAGCGAGTTGATAGCTAGCTAGCCGTGAACCTAGCCGATATTTTAGGCGGTTAGCGAGCCGATGCTGTAGGCAGTTAGTGAGCCGACGTAACCGGTAGTCTGAATAGAAGTGGTCTGTGAACAGACATAGTCGGAATCAGCATGGCGATGCTGTCAGAGTCTGTGAATAGAGTCAGCACGGCGATGCTGTCAGTAGTCTGTGATCTGTTTGATAACTGTGTGTAAATAAAGAAATCAGCGTAATCAGTACAGATTAGTCTTCTGTTATCTAAAACCGAAACTGTGGAACTGGAAGAAACATCTGCTGGACCAGGCTAGAGCTGGGCATCGGTCCTAAGGGAATTACCAGCTCCTTGCTCGTAGATCTTATCAGTATCAGGGAATCAGGGACAGTACCAAGTCAGGAACAGAACTGTATTCTCAACAACAAAAACACACAAAATACAAACACAAACACAAATGAAACTATGCACAGTGAAATAGGTCCAGTGTGATAAAACCCGATCCAGAGAACTGTAAGAACTGCTCATTTAAGTGTGCTTCTGACTGTGCACAGCTTCAGTACACAATACAACACAGAACAGTTCTGATAATCTCCCCTCTTACCTCCAGACAACATCATAGCTCAAATGCTGTCTATTGGAGGAGAGGGGGCATCAATCGTACTGAAAAAGCACAGCTATCACTCAGACTGAGATCCAGTGCTGTGTGACGCATCTCATATCACACTTCCACTTTCTGATGTTAATAAATGAATAACAATTTAGACAGAGAGTGCGAGAAACGTTCTTTTTAACATGAAACAGCATGTAGAAAACAGGTAAACCATCATTCCTATAAGTTGTAGATTATGTCAAAAAATTCAAGTAAGTAACAATATCGCAAGGCATTTGATGAGTTGAGTGGGCATGGTTGTACCTGTAGAGTAAGCGACAATACTGCAACGCATTTGATGAGTTGAGTGGGCACGGTTGTACCTGTAGAGTAAGCAACAATACTGCAACGCATTTGAAGAGTTGAGTGGGCACAGTTGTACCTGTAGAGCTCTAGCTTCTGTCATGTTCCTGATGTCTGCTCTAGCGACTCCCATTGAACCAAAGTCCAGTAACACAGGAACATCGCCATCTGCTTCATCATCAACGTCCAGCATTACATTGTGAGGCTTTATGTCTCTGAACAACAACAACAACAATCTTGTTTTACCACCATTATTCCAAGATAAACTGAATAAGCTGGCACCAGACTCGCCACATCACCACTTCACTGTGCATCACTCCACTCCAGAGTCCAGACTCAAAACGTACCTTTTCGATAAATTCTTCCCACCATAGTCTCCCTCACATTTTCAGATGAATCTCACAGATTTTTATGACCATTCCCGTACTTAATTGCTCATCACTTTTTCTTTTGTTATGCTCTTTTCATCTTTTTTGTCTGATTCGTGTGATAGACTAAGCTGATTTTATCAGCTTCTGAACTGCATGTTAAATCCCTACACTTTCCTTTTCCTTTCCATCCACTAGCAGCCTGTTACTATTTTATCTATCTTCTCCATCTACAATGAACCACTGCAGCTTCCAATCCTGTTTCAATGAAGACTTCTCAAACCTTAATCAAGCACTTCTTTCCATGTTATATTTGGCCTGTCAACAGGTTGATATACACTTGATATACCATGCACCTCTCAGGCTCTCACCCAGCTGTTTTCCTCCATTGCTAAAAGATGTCCACACAATCTCAAACTACTACAATGCCACACAAAGATCTCAGTGTATTTTAGCATTTTCTCAAGTCCACTAAATACCTTATCTCCATTTCACAGCACACACCCATCTAATCATTCTCATCTTCGTACAATCCATTATCATGTCATTTACCCGTATGATCAAATGATAAAGCATGCACAATTGTAAATCGATTTCAAACTAATTGCAAAGTATAAGAAAACACTTGCTTAAAATATTTACAGGGTGTGCCAAAAATGGATGATTTTACAAGTTATAACTCCTCCATATGACGACAAGTGTTGAGCTTATTATCAGGAGTAAGACTGGTTATTTTGTTAAGTAACCACATTTAAATATATTTTGCATAGTTTGGAGAAACCGTTCCACAATGCAATCACCAATTAATGTCAGCACGAAACTTTAGCATTGATCATATTGGTAAATGAAATGGTAATGCACAGTTTCCTCAAAGACCTCAAAGATCACAATCAATGATGATTATAAACATCTGTAGGTGAAGACAAATTCAACATGTCTTCTGTGTGCCCAATCACCATCAACGCTCTTTCCAGTATTGGGTTTGGCACCCATTTCATTGTGTTATGACTTATTGGATCCAGCAGTGTGACAGAAAGCGCTTCAGAGATCAATATCTCAGAGCTCTTGCTGATACACTTTTTGTTGCAAAGCTTCCCAGAGTAAGAAATTAACCCAACTAAAGTCCAAACCACTCGAGGGCAAGTTTTCTGCTTCCATGAACTCCCACATGCTAGTACAAAGGTGACACATAAACGGTGCACAGTTGCACTGCACTTGTGCAAAAAATATCTAACTATGGTAAAATTCAAAACATCACTTTGAATCCCAATAAAATGCTAAACATTATGACACATCAACTACTCCACTTCCATGACCTTTGGTAGGTTGAAGAACAGGTAAGTAACCGAGGTGGATGAACGGTGAATCGCTATTTTTACAGTAGTATTTTACTGGGGGTAGTTAGTGCGAAGAATATTTAACTGTGGTAGAATTGGAGACACCAGAAGGGTTGCCAGATTTTCCTGAAGTCATGGTGCCAATCACGCATAAAAAGTAGCCCAAAGTCGCCCAATTTCCATTTCTCACTTGTAACCAAAAGTAGCCCAAAACAAACATAGCGACAAAATGACACGCTATCAGCTGTTGTCATTAAACACATATTATTCTACACTGTATAGTACACAGTGCAAGTGCAAGAAGTCTTAACAAAATATTACTGTTAGTGCCGACAGCTGACAGCCAAATTGAGTGGTAAACTATTACACACCATTTCTTCTATCATTTCATCGCAATCTTGAAACGACATATCTGTACGGTGCACACTTTGGAAGCAACTCCAATGACGATACATTGTTTGACATATTTTGCTCATTTTCCCAGGACATCAACAGATTAAAACACAACAATAAACAGTGACTATGAGTGACTGATGTACAAATAATGGCACTAAAAGAAATGAACAGAAGTCTATAGTTTGATATTGCACACAGTACTTTGCTTCAACTGACTATGATTATGCGACCAAAAAAATGTTTACAGCAGATGTTGCAATCACCCAAAGCGGTCGCCACTCGCCAGTGTTTCATACAGTATTCCATAAAGTAGCATGGCACCAAAGCCAAATTTTAGGGTGCAGGCTACCAAAAGTAGCCCAATTGCCATTTTTTCGCCAAATCTGGCAACCGTGGACACCAGTCTTACTCTGTAACTGTAACTGAGGCACTTGTAATGCGCCCCCCTACTAGAAGACTGAGGGCGCATCACAGAGTCAATCCGTATCTTGGTGCCGTAGACAGAATGAAACAAAAATGTTTTCAGATCACGACAAAACAAGTCCGTCGATCGCAGCAGTTTCAGATATATACTGAACATTTTGATGTATGGACTGCCTTTCTGTGTGCATGAGTACACAAGTACAAACTTTTAAAAATGATCCGTTTTTTTGGCCCATCCTGTATAATGAGAATAGTTACACAGACAAAATATAACACAACATTTAACACAAGTCAACAGCCATACCTATGCGCAAGAGGTGGCGTGGCAGTATGTAAAACTTTTACACCTTCACAGATGCCAAGCATTAACGTCACCACACGTGACTGTGGCATACGCTGCGACTGTTTTTGTAACATCACTAGTTCCTCATACAAAGATCCTTTCTGCCAACAACCAAGAGAAATTAGCTGATAAAACCGACATTATGCACTGTTTTCAAAGTATCAAGAAATGCTGAAAACGACAAGAAAGCAGAAAATACACCCACTGTAATTGCACAAAATCTGAGCACATGCTTGCAACAACCGAACTGTTCAATACAAAAATTAGCTGGTTCACAAACGTTTGACTACATCAACTACGACAGGGCAGTCAGTGCCAAGAGTTCTTTATAATTATTGCAGCAACATTAGTGCAAACAGCTATTAACACGGGTGAGACTTGTGTTAAACTATCTACGACTGCAAAATTGCAGCCACGTACTGTTTGTCTCATATGCAGTTGCAGTGATGACCGACTTGTGTAGAAGTCATCCAGCTGCATTGTCTATAATGCGTGTTGAAACAATCATTGCAAGATGGCAAGTGAAATGCTGATATTTCACATCAATGACAAACACATTAGTTTATGCATTAAACTTCACTGTTGACTTTTAATGCTCCTCTGCTTTGCAATTACGAAAGAATACAATGGCAGAGAAATATTTCCTAAGTTGACTGCCTTTTAAAGTATAAGAGATTTTGTAATGATAACATCACAACTATACATGACATCCATACAAGTAAATGACTGAATTTCCTGTACATTATGCACCCCATGTTTTCTGACTTTTAGCAAATTAACTAAATTACAACATTTTCTTACTTATCTGAGAAAAATACTAAACAACATTTACATAACGTAGAATACACATAATGACAATATTACCTTGTAATAAGGCATGACAATAAGCACCTCGCTGACAGCAGTGACATGGCCAGTGACTGGTACAACAGCATGAGCCTCACATGGTACAAGACTGCGGTGATGTACTGCATTCATTAACTCCACCTCGTGAACCGCATGTTTCTCATCATCTCGCGAGTGACAAGTGACCCTCTTCAACGCATACAGGCGATGTGAATGTCTGTCTTCAACGAGATCAATAACGCTGAAACCACTGCAATTCAACAATTCTTACAGCCATCTCATGTATACTCCTCATGAATCACAGTAACTATTGCTAATCAAGAGTAAGCTGTCTTTCTGTTAAATACCCTACAAAGTTAAGAAGTCATTCTGGCATAAATTTGTGATCACATTCAAAATGCCTTCTTAGTTTGTGTTTTTGTTCGCTGTTCAATAATTACTCGGTGTCTGCATGAAAGGCTCATGTAGATGTCTGATTTTCAAAAAAAAATGGATACTAAATGCACACTGCATGCAATTTTTCCATGTAATATGCAACGACATTGCTATGGCAACAACTAATCAAAAACTGATTAAGAGTGACACTATTGGTAAAACACTGCAGGGCACTTCACACTGTCAGAATAATAAACATGTTAGAGATGCTAAGATGGCAAAATCAGCAATTTACAGGCAGCTAAGTTAACTCAGTGATCAATAATTGAAGTTCAATTGTATAAGAATATGTTCAGCTCTCATTAGAAGATGATGACTGAAGAAATTCACACGAAGTGTACACTATAATAGTACACGATATGGAACAGTGGTGGGTACAAACAGCGCCCTCTTACTGCGTCCTGACTTATCAGATCCAGCAGTGTCACAGAACGTGCAACAGGTGATCAACACATCAGATCTCGTGACAATAAATTTTTTGTTGCAAAGCTCTCTAGAGCAAGAAATTACCAGACTGAGGCCTGATCTACCCAGTGGAAAGTTTTTTTACTTCCATGAACTCTGGTACATGGAAAAACATGCGACACATAAGCGGCGAATTGTTATTTTGTAGCATAGCATTGTTTCACTGCACATGTGCAAAGAGTATCTAACTGTGATATAATTCAAAGTACCACTCTTACTCCTAATAAACTAAATAACTAATGGACATTTTCATTCATCTACAGAATTTATGGATTACTCTGCACTTCAGCTTGAGGAACAGGTAAGTGGCCATAACTCATGAACGGTGAATCATTATTTTTGGCATAGTATAGTTTACTGGACTAGTGCAGATAATATTTCACCATGATAAAATTCAAGACATCAGCCTTACTCTAGATAATGTACTGAACATTTTGATGTATGGATCACCTTTCTGTGTCATCATGTACATGAGATACACACTTTCAGCAAGAAGCTCAGCTACTGCAGAGAGAGA
>Ga0049105_1001038_pt1 | contig 11429 bp, 9 predicted proteins | sample WorMetvaBAHAMAS1_FD_61260 | JGI IMG/M metagenome (GOLD analysis project Ga0049105, IMG submission 61260) | Worm MetaG Olavius vacuus BAHAMAS.1 | ecosystem: Host-associated > Annelida > Digestive system > Unclassified | place: Germany: Marburg | collected 2013-04-09 | reverse complement strand
GCATCGATGCATCGCTGCTACTGATAACGTTAATCTAAAACATATGGCTAGGTACACGACACCGGTCAAGCAGAGCCCGTCAAGCAGAGTCCTTAGGAATAATTATAGATAGATACTTCATGGCTGTTTTCTCACTCCAATAGATACACAGCCATGTGTGCTTATGTCCAGAGTTTCTACATTATTGTGATATTCTGTAGTAGCTTTGCCCGCCCCTTCTCTTCAAAGAGACAACATCTGAGCTATGATGGTTGTCTGGAGGTAAGAAGGGAGATTATCAGAACTGTTTTGTGTTGTATTTTGTACTGAAGTTCTGCACAGTCATAAGCACACTTAGATGAGTAGTTCGTACAGTTCTCTGGGTTGGGTATTGTCTCACTGGGCTCATTTAACTGTGCCTAGATTCATTTGTGTTTATGTGTGTGTATTTTGTGTTTTTTTAACTGCATATGTGTTATATTATTGTAACATGGTAGGGTGGACCTGGTGGGATTGAAGCCTAATCCTTAGGACCCTATCCTTCTTCAGTGCTTTGACAATGTTGGATGGGTCATTTGACCTGTAAAAACCTGTCCCCGATATGATCTATAATGTGTTTGGTGAGACGTTAAGCCATACTCAATGCTGTAGTAGCTTTGCCCACTGCAATACACGCCATTGCAGGATTTTCCATAGTGGTTAATTCCACTGCATAGTTGCAGCAATTTTTGCAGTGGTAGATAAAACAAATTCCGGATCACCCTGAAATCTAACTGGCTGTTTCGTGTTCAAAGGCGTGCTGCTTCCAAAAAGTTAATGAGAATTCATCTATACTTTTTTGAGTAGCCAGCTGACACCTCAACTGACAAACTAACTAACTATGGTCAAAACATAACCTCTGTGGCATATGAAAGAAGTGATGATTCTGAACTAGTGTTTAAACACTGAGCAAAACAATGTGGCATCTATGGAAGCAGCAGAGTTTTCAGTCGTTGGTTGATGTTCGTGACTGTTAATGTGCACAAAAAATTGACTCCGTATGTTTGCATATTTTGCTTTCTGTCTTAAACAGATAATTTATTTGCTGCTGTCTGTGCTGTAATTTAGCTAATGCTGTGTACAGGGCATGGAGTATCTTGAAGGACGTGGAATTGTTCACCGTGATTTGGCCGCAAGAAATGTCCTTGGTAAATGATGTGGTTTTTCATTCCGTGTTTGCGGCGTAGACTTGTAACATTGCGCTGTTTGTATTGCATACTGTCTTAGTAAATATTCGTCCAACTTGGTCTTTTGTTTTATGTGTAAATATAGAGTTGCAATAAACAGCTCAACCAGCTCTGTGAATTGAACTCAATTTTTACATAAGTTGATTCAGTCTTGCTATCTATAGATGTTGCTTTATAAAATTTTCAGCACAAAAGTTTGTATGAAAATATCACATTTTTCATTAAAGTTAATTTTTGTGAAATTCTGTAGTATTTCTTCAGAAAGGCGTCTGTAGAATTTTATTTTTCTGCTCATAATGTACAGATTGTATTCGTGCACTGTACAATATGATATTGTAGTGAGACATTCATTAAGTTGATACAGCTGTGCTCTCCCCAGTTTTTCTGAGCTGTATCAGTGTATTTCTATTCGTTTAAAATATGTTTTTTTTCTGTTCATGTGACTAATTAATTAGTATTTCTTACGGCTAGAATATTTTCCGTGAGAATGTTGTGTCATCGATTGCTGTTGTGTACTTGCAGTTCAGAATGCAAACGTTGTCAAGATCACGGACTTTGGTCTAGCTAAGCTGTTGGATTCTAAAGAAGATGCGTTTAAGGCTGCTGGTGGCAAGGTCTGTCGATGCATTCATGTTTTATGTGCCACTGTAGTTGTAAAACAAAGTACAGAGAATTCATTATGTTGAATTGTTAGACATTTCTGTCTGTTGTTGTTTCAGGAAGGCACAATGCTGCTGGAATAGTAGCCATATGGCATTGTCACTGTAATTGTATGACTAAGCATTCTTTATTGAAAACTATCTGTTGCAGACATTTAGTGTTCGCGTTTTGTTTTTTTTTGAGTTATATTTATTGTTATTTGTCTATTTTTTGGTTGTTTATTCGTCGGTGTATAACAGTGTAAATTGGTGGTTTTGCAATGGCCTTGATCATAAGAGTATGTAGTTGCAGTAAAGAGTCCTGTTATTTTCTAGATAGATAACTGTCTATTTTTGTTGTTGAGCAGTTAAACTGAAATTGGCTGCTAGAGCCTCATAGCATTGTTACAAACAAAAATGATACTGTGCTGACCAACAGATGATGCTGGATTGCTTCATTTGTTCATGATTGTAGCTAAAGAAATATTTGAATCATTTTTTCAGCTTGTGCTGCTTGCCATTTCACTATAGGTAGACTGAACCAGTAATAGTTTTTTTCGTGAGCATTGCACAATAATAGAGCTACTGAAATTGTTATTTGTTTTAGCTGCCCATTAAGTGGCTGGCAGTTGAGTCCATACGACATCGGATTTTCACTCACAAAAGTGACGTCTGGAGTTACGGTGAATAATTTTTGTTTTTCTTAGTGGTAAATTCTGTAATTTTCATAACTTGACGCATTACATGCAGATGGTGTAGATCAGTAATGCACATGACAGAACTTTGTCATCATCATCGTCATTATTAAAATTTGAGTGACACTGGCATGAAAATGCTGCAGGGGCAATTTGCACACTGCACAGTCATGATGATAAACACATCAGGATAGTGATAAGAAACCCGTATAGAGAGCTCAGTCAACTCATTGATTATCAAGCCTCGATCTATGTGTAAATATGTTTTCTGCTTTCATTAGAAGGTGGTCATCTACTGAACAGGCCAAACAGGGTACTGGCAGATTTTTCCACACCCGTGAAGTAGCGACTGAAAATGTCCTGTTGCCTTAGGCTGATATAATTAATGAACGTGAACGTATGTTACCTTAGTGCTCTCTCTTAGTTGTATTTATTAACATAATGATCGTGACTGTCATTTGTTTATGATGTTGTAGGCATCACATTGTGGGAGATGTTTACATACGGTCAGCGGCCATACGAAGACATCCGAGCGGTCGACGTTCCAGGATTTCTGGACAATGGAACAAGGCTGGCACAGCCACCGATCTGCTCCATAGATATCTACATGATTATGATTAAATGTGCGTCAGTTTGTTCAAATTTATTAAAACTTTTACAGTTGCAGTCATTCTTAGTTTGATGATGATTCAGTGATGTGATGGTCCATAGTGTCGTTTATGTGGATCTTGTTAAATAAGTTTACTTGTTTACTTAGCCTTCGTGTGTATTCTGCATGGAGAAAGACATTTTTAGCCAGGCTTAAAGTCACTCCAGTGCTAAGGCTCTGTTAGCATGTAGGCTCAATTCACTTTTGCACCTGTGTCCGGGAGTCTGTTTAGTTGGGTCATGTGACCGTCTAACTCACTACTAGGCTTTATACGTTGTTTATCTATGTTTGCAAAGGTAGTGAAGGCTTATACAGGCAGTGATGGCATTGACGGAGTATTTGGTGAAGCCCTGCACTAAATGCCGTGACTGTGTTGTATGGTTGTAAGTTATAATTACAATGATACAGCCGATCTCTCGTAGCTGTTGTCATGATGTTTGCCAGGTTGGATGGTTGATCCGGGTTGCCGACCCAGTTTTGCCGAACTTGGCGATGAATTCACAAAGATGGCGCGTGATCCTGGCAGATATCTTGTCATTGAGGTTGGCTTTAAGTGATTTCGATGAATGTGATATCTAGTCTTCTCTTTGTAGGCCTTCATAATTGCGTCCTTGTTGTGTATTAGATATTGTCAGTTACTGTTACTATTAGTGGTATTATTATTAGAAAAAGATATGATTTGAGTGACATAGAGTTAAAAAACCTTTGATAGCACTTAACATTGAAACAATACGTGACGCTGAAAAACGGTTGAGACATAGCAATGAGGAGAACATTTAAACAGTAGTCTTCAGCCGTCACTTACAGATGGGCAGTGACATTGATGTATGATGTCTGGTGGCAAGCTGTTTCACGTGTAAGCAGACAGTTTGTTATTACTGGAAAAAAATGCATTCTAACTCTGTGCTTTTCCTCTCAAGGACTTCATTGTGTCTCCATGTGAAATAGATACATCGGAACATTTTTCTATTCATGCATTTCCTGATGCCGTGAATGTCATAGGTGACAATGGGAATTGAACCTGCCAGTCTGTAAACAGAAATCAGTTTCATTACCACAGACTGATTGTGCTATCTACTGTACTAACAGCACAATTTTTTGTTGTGTCCAGGAGGGTTGTATTGGTTGAAACAGCATAATTTTGTCATTTTCAGATATATTTCGACAAAACTTGGTGATAACATGTATATTTTATTGCTTAACAGTAGTGTAAAATTTTGTGCAACAGTCTATACCCATTGCTGAAATATCAACAAAAGTCACAGGGGGAGTACTTTTTTATGTTCATCCTGTATATAGCTTTATAGTAATTGTATATGACAAAGGTGATATAATCACATTATCTGTTGACGTTAGGGAGACAAGCAGATGCGGATGCCACTGCATGATGACTACAAGGCTGAGGAACTGATCACAGATGTCGGTGGTAATACCGAGGGTCCGGAAACGGTTCTGACAGTGGATGAATACTTGATGCCACAGAAATGGAGTGAAGAAGAGAAGAAGAGCGAAGAGGTTTCATTTCTAACAATTTGCATGTTTGCTTTTTATTGCGATGCTGTGACGGCTGCGTCTAGTAACTGTTATTAAATGGTAAAATTAAAAGTAAATGTAGTCTTGTATTCATTACAGGCAGGAGATGATCCTGCTCTCTATGCAGTCATTTTACAGATAATAATGATTATTACATTTTACTAGGACAACAGATAGAATCCGTATCTGGTACCAAAATGTCATGCCTGATGACAGAGGCACCAGTGTATCGTAGATTGCCCAATATTGTTAGGTAATAGATCCTTGTCTGGGAATTTCATGCACAACCTTTCAGTGGGCCAGCATCTGCCTTGACCACTTCCAGCATGCCATATAGCTGTGGTTTCAATAAAATGTTAGTATGGCGATTATAAAATATGAATACTACCAGCTTTATTGTCATCCTTATGTGTCTTATCACACGTGTCGGCAAATATTTCAAATTATATGTCACGTGCTGGCAGTCTGTGGGCTGTGGCACTATGAAAATCTCCATCATACTTGTAGTGTAGCAGTCAGATTGTTAAATGCCAAATTATATTTTATTTCATTCCAATACTTTGGTTTATTTGCGTGACAGATATTCCTTTACTTTTTCCAATGGACCCAACCAGTTTGTCCTGTTGGTGAATTACATATGTATATATTCTCATCATGAGTGGTGTCCTGTGCTTTGACAGGTGCCAAGTGCAAGTGCAGGTGGCAAGAAGAAGAGCAAGAAGCGAGCAGACAAGAAGTATGGAGGATTGGAATCAGCTCGGCCTGAGCATGGCCGCAGGGTATCCAGTACACGCTACACAACAGAGCCACGCAAAGATGAACCAAAGTCAGTTTATTTACCTATGACGGCTTCCGGCAGACAGTCTGCTGCGGAGGCTGGCAAGGCAGCAGAGGATGTGGACGAGCTTCAGATGCCAATTGTCGCTGAGAATGACTATTTGCTGCCTCAGTCTGGTGCCGCAGCTGCAGCTTACCTGGACTTTACACCAGACAACGCTCGCGGTATCAGTTCATTCTTTTGTTGTGTAATACTATACTACTGCTGATGCTGCTGTTAACACTAATGACAGTATTGCAAATGGCAGTACTGCTGCTCTTCAGCTTCTTTTTAACTGTTTGCTTTGCCGAAGTCACTTAAGTCACTTAACATCTTTATAAGAAAGCGAGTTATATTCATTTCATTTGCATGCAGAATGGTGCAAAATATTTAGTTGAATGCTCAGAGATTAACATCTATAAAATTCTTGTCAGTACATAACTGTATGTGCATTTTGTGAATGCTGTTTTCCTGCAACAGAATTCAATTAACACATCGACTGTCACCCCTTTTGTAGATCCGACAGTATTTGCTAGGTGGCAGCAGATGTATATTTTTTCTCAGGATGCGGCAGCAAGTGTTAGTGTAACACTTACTCCGCAGTGTAGAGGACGCATTCTTCACATCTGAACTAACCCACTGAGGGATGTGGTACTTAATATGTGGGAATTTTATGTGAGATTCATGGAATGAGTACTAAACCATGAAGGTGAATGCAGAGGTTAAACAAGTCTCATTATTATATCCATTTTGTTGCTGGGCTGTCTGTATCTGTATTTGTGATAACATGCTGAAAGTTTGTTAACACGGTATCTCATATACTGCCGGCGGGAACTTCACAGAATCTACAACTTCGGTGCAGTTGGGGACAAAGATGAACTGATTAGATTATGAGGTCAAAAGATTAAAGGTCAAGTTCACCCCATGTGGTCAAATGAGCACTTTGGGGGGCATTGTCTCACCTCTCACCAGAATGCATGGACATATTTTATTGAAACTTATCACAGTCACTCGTTACCAGGTCCACATGACACTGATGACAGTTTAAAGGTCATGGGTTCAGAGGTCAACAGACAACATTTTCTGATAATGCACTTTTTTGGTAGAGGCGTATTGATTGACGGCGATTTGCTGTCGAAGGCCATCTAGTTTTTTTGTGTATCTTCTCTTGGGTGCTGTCAGTTCTGTTGTCATTACAGCACGTCAGTTGTCCGGAAAGACTCGTCTGAAGAGTGACAGATCTGTTGAGTTGGACATTCAACCCTACCTATTCAGTCACACCTTTGCTTTAACTAAATGTATGATTTTAACATGTGTAATATGCTGTGTAGATGACAGAGGACCCAGGACGGCTACTAATCCCGAGTACTTTGCCAGTGACAAGTCCATGTCAAAACCACCTCACAATGACTACTACAACGCTCCGACGGCAGCAGCACCAGCAGCCACAGCAGCAGCAACGAAACCCGGCGCCGGCATCTCTCGGACTGGTTCACGTTTTAACGAGTCGCGAGTATGATGCCATTTGCTGGCTGTTGTACAGTTGTGACAGTTGTGCAGCAATGGTTAATAAGTGGTTAATATGCTGACTGTGATTAGTGTTATGTCAGGTACTGGACAAGACAAGAATTGCATTGCTACAGTTGCAGTCGGAAGATGAATTGCTGAATGAAAATAAAATATTATGCAGAAATGTATAATACAAATGTTATAAAATATAAAAATACAGTGCCTATAAAGACCAAATGTGGACTACAACAGATAGTTAACCGCATCTGCATTGTGTGGACATAGACGCCCTGTTGTCACTACAGATGCTTTATTCTTTCTTCTTATTATTCCTCTTTCCCATTGAAATTTGCACTTCCTTCTCCTTCAAGTGCGTTTGACTTGAAATTGAATGTACAAAAAGGTCTCAGTTCGCATCCAACATTTTTTAGAAATCTGACCCACAGTTACAAAATTTCATCCCTTCAAAATTTCAATGCACCACCCTTGTTTGAGGAGGGAGGGACATAAAGGGCCTGAGTAGTAGCTGTGGTACATGTGTGGATGTCACAATCACATTTGTGATCCGCAGCCAACCGGCTGGTGTGCGGACTTTGAATATCTGATCCGCAGATAGTGAACAGTCAACAGACCATACATACACAATGCAGATCTACAGTTTCATCGTGTAAGAAATTTAGAATTTAATTTTACTGTAGTGTTATTGTTATCATTCTTATTATTATTACTATTAATACTGTAAATGAAGAGTTCAGCATGCCAATGTTTAAAGACAAAGTATTCCAGTCAGAAGCTGAAATCTATTGGCTTACAAATGCAGTCATAACTTAGTGACCTTTTTGCATTGTGTATTTGCTTGTCACACTGTATGCTTTGCCGAGTAAGAACACACATAAAGAACACGTTGTTTTGGTGTACAGCGTACCGTATACGTCAGACTGACTGACTGTCTGAATGTTGTATAAATGTTGAATGATGTTTGCATCATTGTTCGGCCTGTCAGTGCATCTAAAATTGAAATGTGTACAGTGTAGTCCCTTACTGCATTGTTTTATTGCCTGTTATATTCTATGCATGCATTTGCATATATGTGCGAATATCGTTGGTTTTATTTTTCGTTAAATGTTAATCTTACATAACCCTGATAGGCTTTAGAAGTCATCATGCAGTTAAGTGTCAAGCTCAAGAGATTGTTATGGAAAAACGCAGTCTAGAAACTGTGGCTGACAGAGGCTTACAGTTTCAGTCATGTGAATACCAATGAATTGTGGTTTAACTGCAGACTTGTATGGCCAGCTATATTTGCATTTAAGATTATGGTTTCGTAGTGTATGTTAAACTTCAGGCCGCACTGCTGAGTTGAGTGTCGGAGGTTAGGTGAAATGCTGCTGTGCTGATTATGATGGAGAATCTGTTGTTATGCCTCCGGCACCATTAGAATGGTGCTTGGGGCATTCTGTTGTTGGGCCGTCCATGCATGTGTCTGTCTGTGATCATATGCTAAAAGTTTGTTATCACAAAATCTTATATCCAGATAAACTGGATTTTGAGGTCAAAAGGTCAAAGGTCTAGGTCACAACGAGACCACATATATAGGAGGCATTTCACAGTGAGACATTCTCACCATCTGGAATGAATGGACGTATTTTAATGAAACTTATGACAGTTGATCATTACCACGTCCTTGATACTGACGACATTTTCAGGGTCAAGGGTTCAAAAATCAAGGCTACATGCATTTTCCAAAAATGCACTTTTCCGACAGAAGCACATCGATCAACGGTTTGCGATCGAAGACCGTCAAGTTCTTATTGTGATCATTTTATCTTGTTATGTATGCAGTGTACCATCTAGTGTAGCCACAGCATTGTCTCTCACTGTGCTTGGTGATGTACATATTGTTTGTGTCTTTGTTTCTGTGCTAATGTTTTGACTGCATGCTGATGTGGTCTGAATTACAATTAAACGTTTATTCAAAATCCTGCGTGCACATGATTTTCTGAAATTTATGGATTTTACCAAGTTTTTAATGTAAATTAAACATTTACAAACTGTACTGCCATGCTGTAGTTCAGAGTAGTTGTGTAGAATTGAACTAATGTCTTGCTTATAGTAGATTTAGACCAGCAGCACTGCTGTTAGCTGTTTAGCTGTTCAAGTTTCACAGCTTGATTTTTCAAGTGCTGTGAGTATATTAGTAAGTATGTAAATTTGTGTTCATGCAGCAGTCCTTACAGTGTAGACTAAAACTCCACTAACTGAACTGAACTGCTATGGTAAGTGTTTCGTAAGCTCTGTGTAGAATGCATCCGGCATATTTTCTGACTGTATATAGTGTGAGGCAGCGTAACTTTGTTATGTTTCATGCTGTTTAGTTGTCTGCGTTTTATATGGTTTTCCATAGTTGTACATAGCAGCACCCAAGCAGTTAGTTGGACAGACAGACGTGTCACAAGGTAGATCTTTTCAGTGTTGGTTGAGACAGCTAAATAGATCTTCTCTGGATTAATTGTGGTAACTGTTATCAACAAAGAATCTTTAATTTTGTATTTGAGAGTCTTCAAATCTCTGATTGAACAGTTATGGCTGAAACACGTCTGGAATGTTTATGAGCTCTCTGTAAAGTTATGGTTGGTCCATGAAAGTGATCAGAATTTTGATGCATTCGCTGTCTAAAAATTTAAGACATTTGTGAAAGTATGTAGTACATAGTTGTACATAGCAGCACCCTGTTGAGTTGGACATTCAACCATTAGTATTTTGATACTAATGTTGCTATGTAGAAGGTAGATAGTGCTGATAATGGTTACTTTTTCAATAGTTGACTTTTCTAAATTAACCATTAATAACAGTTCGTCACAGTAGTGATAACACTGTACATAAGGGTGACTTGTCTTAATACTTAATTGTAGTTAAAATATGAAAATTTCACAAGGTTTAAAAAAATAAAAAGAAATATTGAGTTACACTTATGTGATTGATTTCAAAGTATCACCTGAGGGAGGGTTGTGCCATTGTCGGCCTTAGTCACTACATGTTGTTTTGGTGGTGTTAATTTTTGTTTCGAATGCAGTTTGTGATTCTTTAAATGTGCTAGAACAACTTTGATTACCCAGATGTAGCATGATGTTTGCAGACATTGGAAATAATGTGCAGAGCTAAAGCATTTTATGTGAACAAAGTGTATAATATTTGTTTTTGCTCTGTATTTGTATCCACTGTGGACCAACTGTCGTGTGATATGTATTTGTCTATTTTGATACTAATGTTGCTATGTAGAAGGTAGATATATGAGTACAGTATATTGCAATTTTATGCATTAATTAGCATGCACAAGTTAATAATGTTTACGTGTGAGAATATACTTTAAGTTGTTTGAATATTCATGATGGACATTTGCATGTCATTTGGGTTGGGATGGTTCGTCGTCATCGCAGGACGTGGCTCTCTCCACAACGTGACACCATCTTGAATGGTCCTGTTGACTCTGCCTTGCTGAATTGAGACCACAATTTTGTTGTCGGAGATGTTCAGCCTTGGCTTTAGTCTCAAGCCTGCTGACATTGACGTCACTGTTTGGATATGGTTGGTGGCAGCTCTGGGGCTCACATATGATCTGTGATAGGTGAGCTGTGGCTGCGTGACCAACTAGAGGTGGAGGGTTATGGTTAGATATTTATAGGGAAATATGTGGAGAGAGACAACTGTGTGTTAATAATCACATTTTTATATTCGTCATTTGGGTACCGTACATGAATGTCTGATGTGCATATTGCATATACAACTTGCTTGAGAGGAACACATGGCATGCCATACATTACTTTTGAGACTGTTGCAACAGAGCCAAGTTTGCCAGATTTATCATGCTTGCTGTGGTCGGCATTTGTGTTTCACTCTGCAGCTTCAAAACACTTGCAGCTTGAACTTTGTCTGGCTGTTGAGTCTAATGCAGTAATTTTGCAGCCGACAATGCCGTATCTCACAGTGCACTGGCAGTCGAAGGAGTCCTGGAAGCTTTAAATTCCTATAGCAGTGAACTTGATTTATTACTTATTCATTATCAAATTGTACACAGAGTACACAGTAATTAAAATAATAATATTATACATTAAACAAGATGCTCAGCTAGCGCAGAGAGACCGCGCTGCAGGGTGCGTTATAGTTTTCGCCAAAAGTAGAAGACTGGAACTGGGAGACAATATTTTACGGACAATATAGGTCTATCTTAAACCACTGTAATATAATCGGCCTGAAAGTCTCTCGAATTCCGTGAAAAAAAAACGCAAAATAAGGGCTATTACGGCGTTCAAGGTCATCGAGGTCGGTACCAATCGAAAGCCCGTATGCGATTTCCTATTAGTGATTAATAGTAACTGACATCCT
>Ga0049105_1001037_pt1 | contig 11432 bp, 7 predicted proteins | sample WorMetvaBAHAMAS1_FD_61260 | JGI IMG/M metagenome (GOLD analysis project Ga0049105, IMG submission 61260) | Worm MetaG Olavius vacuus BAHAMAS.1 | ecosystem: Host-associated > Annelida > Digestive system > Unclassified | place: Germany: Marburg | collected 2013-04-09 | reverse complement strand
CGGAAGTGGAAATATAGCCCTCTCGTTCATGCGCCATGCATCCGGCCATAATTATAGGAACAGTTCGTTCATTGTGGACGTGTCTATGGGGCAGATACCACGTTCCACAGAACGTATTTCCAGTTCAATAAAGAATTGATTGGTTGATTAATTTATTTCACTATGCGGGAATAATTTGCCAAACTTTTACGTCGATGCAGTCACAGCAGAAAATACAGACTTACAGGCCTAATAAGTTTGCAATTATCTTCGATTTCTGTTATTTCTCTTGCTACTGCTGCTGATGCTGCTGCTGTTACCGGCACTGTTTTGCTTTACCGATTTATCTTTTCAGGGTTATTCCAAAAACTTATAGCAGACCAATAATCTAAGAAGTCTTAGAGTTTTTGAAGATTGCTGGAACGAGGATTTTTTTTCAAGCCGTACTCCTACTTTGTTGCCCAACCAACAGCTTCAACGGACTAAGAGTTATAATCTCAGTTATTTGCTATTATTCAAACGTTATGCAAAATTTTACTTTCAATGTCCAGTTGAGCTCAGCTGTGACTAAGAATGTGTTAATCACCGATTGTCGTTTTATTGCTAAAATGCATGCGTCTAACGAATCGAGTGCAGTATTTTTCTAATGAATGTTATGTTGTCAAAAATTCCGGTACCCGGGTTCATTGTATGCAGTTTTAATTGTGTTAGTGTATTCTTGTATTCTCGCTCTTTTAAGTGTGTGCTTTGTGCGTATATGGGCACGTGTTCCATGGGCTTGTGCCTGAAATAAATATATAAATATATAAACATTGATTGATTGATTGATTGATTGATTGATTGATTGATGATTGATTGATTGATTGATTGATTGATTGATTATTCGTTCGTTCATTCAATATTACGAGCAGCGTTGTTGACATGATTAGTTTTCTGTGTATCACAGGTATGGTTCAGTGACTTGAAGGAGGAAACGGAGAGCACGTACTCGATTCACACGATGAGGGAGACAACGCCGCTCAGTAAGACGGGTCCGTTCGTGTACGAAGGTCCGTACGAGTCGGAGCACGTTGACAACAACTCATCACAGATGTTCAATGGACAGACACCTGCAGATGCTGTCGCCACGCTCGACGTCTCCGCGCCAGAAGCACAATACTAAATAACACTGACGACGACTACTCTTTATTAAAGTGCGGCAGTATTTCGTCAGTATTTCGCGCGCCGACATTTGCGCCACGTATAGCAATTGTGTAAAGCTTGTACAGTGGCCGCTGATGCGTTATATCTCGTATAACGATGACGGGAGGGACTCAGCAGGCAGCCCACCTACGGGCCCCTCTGTGCTCTATGTATACCAAATGTAAGAAATAACCCGCCAATAAGAGACAGTGGGATTTGCGGGGCGGGGCGTATTTGCGGGTCTGATTTTCTAGCTCTTTTTCAGCCCCTCTTTGCTGTACCGAGTGCAAGAAACCGGTCACTAAGAGCCAGTGTACCATAGCAATCACCAAGTATTTGTAAATGTTCCAACTGCGAGTATTTGTATTCCTCTAAGGATATAAAAGCCGTTACATGTAAAAAGACTATATAAAACTGAACAAGCGCAGCACTCTTGGACGAGTCTTTTTATATCTTCAGCAGATTAATCTGTCACGACTTTGACCATTATCGCAATCTGTGGCAATCAGCTATCGATGTGTTTAGTAACGTACTTACACAGTCGTTTACTAGGCCTACCTTCATTCTGTTGCCATAATGGGCCTACGCGCGTTATACCTGCGATCACAAATCGCTGTTGTCTGCGCCCGTACACCGAGTGATTGCCTATACAGTCGGTGACATTTTATTGCCAACTTGACGGCAATGAACGGTTTTGTATTGAGCCTATAACTAGACGCTCGCACGCACGAACCGTTGTGCTTTCATGATGATGTACTAGGGCCTGTTACCTCGACTGTGGACAGATACAAAGCGAATCACGGTCGTACAATGGCGACAACTCGGTGCCGCTGGACTGATATGCATGTGTAACACGGGCAAACTAAGGGAGCGGCGCGGCGCAACACTCATGAGCACGCATGATGCCACGATGTGGTTCGCTATGGTTCGCTGAAGAGTCACAATTGTCAAAACATACACCATCTTCCACTTCAGTTGACAACAGCAATTATATCAGCGTGGGCAATGCTAACGTGTTCGATGTATCTGCGTGACTCGACCATATTATCTGGTGCACTCTGCATGCAGCACAAACCACAATGTTTGGGAGAGATTCGAACCACCACTCGTCTCCAGGGCACCGGTGAGATTTGCGAAATACCGATGACAAAATTCGGTAACCGTCTGTAGGGCTGCAGCCAATACATGTGCCTATGGAACTACATAACTGAAAAGTCTATTTTCAGCCTGCCAAAATGCAGCAAAAAATCGACGTTAAATTCGCAGATTTTTCCAAAGCAATGCTCTCAGACCCCTGTACAGTACTGGAAAGAACTATTGCACCCCTCTTAGGATCCAACCGAACCCCATTTCAAAACTCCGAATTCTCCTTGTGTCTCTAGTGCTCTGTTCAGAACGGCACCAGTGCACCACAACTTTTACTTTGTGAGACTGCAACGTAACTGAGTGCCGATATTTTATATATACTTGTACTGGCACTCGTACTTGAAGGTTAGGCCTACGTACTGGTACTGGTACTGGTACTTGTTTGTTGAGTACTTGATACAAGACTGCGTAAAACTATACCAGTTCCATAACCGTTAACCGACACGACGGAACTTGTACGGTTTAGGGTACGATTACGTCGATTATAGGGACGGTCCAAGATTTTTGCAACTGCCGGAAGTGATCAAGCCTCGCTGTTTGAGGGGTTTGCGAAACGGCAAAATTTCTTAAAACAGCGAAAATTTCAAACTCATTTTTCGGGCGTTCGCCCTCAACGCCTCAATGGAAGATATCCGCCTCTGGGTACTTTATTATGTGCGAATATTCGACAAGCAGCTGCGAAGCTCAGTGGCACAGCTGTTATAGCTTGTTATTCCAATTAGCTTGGTGGCAGCACCGTTTTGACGTCACCCCAGTTAATGCAGACAGACACAGACAGCTTTTGACCGGATATAAGCTTGTTAGCTGGTGATGGAGTAGCGAGCGTCACTAGGCGGCATGCAAGAGATTGCGGTGTCAAATCCCAGCGGTTCCAGTAGTGATGGAATTATTTATAAGTATTTACCGTATTTGAGTTTATCCTATGTACGGTTTCGTTGTTTCTGTTTGTATATTTATAATATTTAAGTTACGGCATTGAGGTAAACCTAGCGCTTGTATACAGGAGCTTATTATATCCGTGCTTCTCAGTGCTCAGTGCTGTCTTGCGCGACAGCTTGTTTTTGGTTCTTATTGTAATTGTAGTTTGGACAGGTTTGTCTACAATATAATTTTAAACGAAGAGTCTATGCCTATTATATTATTACCTTAGCCAGATGAGCTGAAAACTGACAGCACAGTCAGCTTAAGTCCAAAGTCCATTATGTTGTTGGCCCGAGACCTGTTCGCTAGCACGTGTTGGCGAACAGGTTTCGGACAGGTTCGTTGGTGTCTGCGACAAGCTGGCGACTTTTTCAGGTTGAACAAGATGCTCAGCTATCGCAGAGAGACCGCGCTGTAGGATGCGTTAGGTTTGGCCAAAAGTGGAAGACTGGAACTAAGAGACAATATTTTACAGACATTATAGGTCTATCTTCAACCACTGTGACATAATCGGCCTGCAAAGCTATCGAATTCGGTGAAAGAAATGCAAAATAAGGGCTATTATGCCGTTCAAGGTCATTCAAGGTCATCGAGATCGGTACCAATCGAAAGCCCGTATGCGACGTCCTATTAGTGATTAATAGTAACTGACATTTTATCTCGTACTGTTTCGGAGTTATCGCAGTTTATTGTTCAAATTTCGGACACTTTGTTGCGTTTTTAAGCTTTGGGGCTTAGTCCGGTGGATGGAGGTAACAACAGTCTGTGTGTGCATTAGGCCTACGCATGCACGTTGCGTGGATGATGCCTGTATTGATCTGTCAACCGCAATGTCATTCATATCATATACCGACCGGTACGTCACTCCTTCGACATGGCAATAGGCCTATTCACTTCGCAATAATAGGCCTAACACGCCTAGATTCGTGACGCTCCTTCGAAATATTCATCGCTGTCCGCGGCGCTTCGTCAGTCGTCACTCCTTTGTTACGCTACTCCTTCGTTCGGTCTTTCTGTTGAACGGAAATGGTCTGTGGCATGCAGGATGGGCAGGATTGGTGGGGATCCGTGACGTCTTCCCTTGGGACGTTACACCTGACTACCATTACTTAAACGTGAAAACTAGCTAATACTATCATCACGGTTAGGGTTGGAAATGGGACTAGCAAGATTTTTCACGTTTAAATAGTGGTAACCAGGAAAAAAATGTCCGCGCAAAAAAGTCGAGCGATATGTCCTACAATCGGATTTGTGAAAGATTAACCGAGTTTTAAGCGTGGAATACAGAAGCGGAGGAATGATGGATGGTGACAGTGACCACTCTGTAGTAACTGACAAATGAACGTCTAATTAACGCCAGCAGCTCAATTTGATGAAATTTCACCGCGGCACAAGCATGCAAAGCCCGCGTTCAGCACTAACATGCTCGCCCCACTGTTATTGGTTGACACCTAGATAAAGATATATACAGACAAAATGTGCGTTAATAATTCGTTAACGCGCGATTACAACTATTAACGCACGCGTCAAAGCGATTAAAAACAAGAAGCTTAGCTGTCACGAAGAGACCGTGCGACTGCTGCGCAGTTCAGTTTTGGCCAAAATACAACTGGGAGGGAATATTCTGTACTGAACCTTATAGGTCTTCTTCCACCCCACTCTTCCACCCATATCTTCAACCACTGTGACGTAATCGGCCTCCTAATCTATCGAATTCGATAAAATAACGCAAAACAACAGCTATATATTTAGGTCGTTCATGGTCATTCAAGGTTACCGATTTCGGTACGAATTGAAGCTCCATATGCGACTTTCTAATAGAGATTAATAATAACTTACATCCTGTCTCGTACCGTTTCGAAGTTATAGCAGATTATTGTTCAAATTAAGGAACTTTGCGCTTTGAGCCCTCTCTTGGGGGGAGGGGGCTTTGGAGCAACGTACACTGTTCATCTTAGGCTCATTGGAAAGCCTACAGTGGACTTCCTGTTCGTGTTAATTGAACTTTATTCGCTAAGTGTTACGGCTGAGACGCTACAAGCGAATATCGAATGCAAATCGGCGTATAATTGAAGGAGGTTGGTCAGTTTCGGCAAAATGCGAGGTAGAAGGTGTCGTTCACCACCAACCATTTTGCACGGTTAGATAGATCAGCGAATGCCGTACAACTTTGTCGCTGACAGTATTCACACAAAGAAACGTTGTAGCAGACTTTCTTCAAGTGACGTGCACTTTTGGACGGAAAACGGCCATTTTGCATTTTTGAGCCCCCCCTTGGGCGGGGGGGGGGTGGGTGGGTTACAGACAAAGTACGCTGCTCATCTTAGGCTCAATGAAAAGCGCGTAGTGGACTTCCTACTAGCACTAAACTTTTTGCTAGGTGTTACGGCTGAGGCGCTACGAGCGAAAATCGATTGAAAATCGGCATTTTTGAAGGAACGGGGCCAGTTTGGCCCAAAATTTCAGGAAGAAGGGGTCATTCCCTACTAACCATACTATTTATCCGAAAACTAGGATAAACGATCTTTCACGTGGTATAAGAATATGGGCAAAAGTTTACTTCTTTTTGTCACAATCCACGCGTTTGACAGAGATACGGACAGACTGACAAAATTGCCTTCGCAATACCGTGCGTTGCATTACATGCATTCGCACAGTGAAAATTAATCGCATGCGAGCTCTATTTTTCACATATTTTATAGTGGTTGTACGATACGCCAAAGTTGTAGCTGTGTAATTAAGTAGGAACGATTGTAATTGTAATGATGTAAGCCTACCGAGATACGCTTTCAATAATTTTGTCAATACGTGTTTTTATAATACACGTCCTGGTACTGTACATCAGTAGGCTATATAGCGTTGTACAACGTAAACAGTACTGGTAATTTTGATTTCTTTGCAATTAGCGAACGACAACCACAGCATTGCATAGAGCAGCACAGACACGGCGTGCCTATCGATGTCTAGTGACGGTAGCAAAATGATCTACGCTATTACAATCTCATAAATGTGTTGATTGAATTGAATACTCAAACACAAGACGAACATCTCTGCTAACCGTTTCACAACATATCGAATTGTTCAAAAAGCATCACGTAAGCCAGTACAAAGCACCGCCAACCACACGACGTGACAGGAAGCGATATGATGGTCGTTGACACGTGTTGCCAAGAAGCATTTTACTTCACCGTGTAGACGCACTTGTGACTGATAATGATGATGACGATGATGATGATGATGTTTAAAATGATGGCAAACATGATGGTAAACAATAATAATAATAGCAATAATGACAACAATCATGGCCAACTTCACAGCGAATAAAACTATAAAAACACCTTGTTGAACATTTTTGTGGCATCATATTAACACAGTTAACGTAACGTCCTTTGACTCGCGAGAGATTGGTTGTTTAACGACTGTCGTTTTTATACACGGTGTCTGAAAAACGGTACAACTTTCGTCACTTTGCATCAAACTTTAAAGTGAACTCTCTATTCCTCCTCTTCCTCTTCCTCCTCCTCCTCCGCTTCTTCCTCCGCGACTTCTTCTTCTCCTTCTTCGCCTTCTTTGCGTTTCAGAGCATCGCCCCACTCCGGCTTTTTGCCCTGTCAACGATCGTACACATTGATGATGGCGTAACAGCCGCATATCGACGACGGACTCCCGAAATGTCAGGAGCCTTCAAGTTTTTCAGCGAAACATAATTCATACAATGCCGCTATAATTTCAATGTAGATCAAAATAAATACGTTGATGTAAAAATTAAAAACAAAGTCATTTATCACACGAGCCAGGAGGGACAACGTTTAAATTGTTTAATAAACTTAGGCCTACTTAGGCTATTTATACCATGACTTTATTGCGCTGGGAGGCGAACATCTCCGTTAGTGCTAAAGCTGAGTCAGGGGCATGCGGTTAAATTACAGTTTTAAATATATAACTAGGTATTAACAACTGAAACGGACTTTTGATTAAATAACATATGAAAGAATGATTAGAACTACAGTAGCAGAAGTAGCCTATTCAATTCCTTCGAATTCTGATTTGTGCCTTGCCGTCTTTAAAATCGTTAAAAGCATTTATCATACGAATTCGAAATTCAAATCAAAATCAATAATCAAAATAGTTGTTTAAAATAACGATTTGGAACTATGTTAATTTGAAATCTACCGGTCACTGCGTGAAATTAGCATGCTCGCCTGCCATCTGGCTACACCAGTACATTTGTTGAGTATAAGAATAAGATATGACTATGACTTATGACTTATGACTTATGACTTTAACCTTTGTCCTTATAATTGTAGAAGCACACAGTATGTAGTACCTAAGAGACGAAACGTTGTCACCAAATTTAATTACAACATGACCACTAGTTCAACAGTTATGGCGCATTCTGTGCCTGGGCTTTACAAGACCTGGTGATCTTGACCTCTTGACATTACCATGTTCGAAGTTCGTAAAGCCAGACGTTATGTTAGCCAGAAGTTATGGCAAGTTTATTAAATGAACATAATACGTCCTTACGACCGTGACCTGGTTGACCTCCAAACCGTTCTGCGAGTTACAATGGCAACGTTCCTGCCAATATTGGACTTCCTAGACTTCTAGTCCTCAAAGGCATGGGAAAGACAGATGGACGGACGGCGGAACATTGCAATGCACAATGCGACCTTCTGATAAATATTTACACGTGTAATATGTACATGACAGCGAACGTCTACATACCCCTTCTTCTTTTTCGTCAAGTGCATACTTCGACTGTCCAGTGGACTTTAGATTTGCAAAACTTAGCTTGCTTTTCACTTCCGTAATCTTCGCTAATCTGTTGTCAAACACATTAATTATTCACTATCACAATGATGAAGATGTCGATGAAGATAAAGATGATGATGATGACGACGACGATGATGACTATGATGTGATATATCAATACCATCATAGTCATCATCGTCGTCGTCATCATCATTAGTTATTATTATTATTTATTATTAAGTTATTATTATTAAGTTATTATATCATTAAGTTATTATTTCTAATGCGCTAATATGTAAAGCTGTAAACTACCGAATGGCTGAAAGCAAAAGTTATTATTAATAATAATATTATTATTACATTATGGTATATACAATGGCAATATGTACAATTGTCGTGTCGAAACCACTGTTAACCATTATCTTACACTTCCCACTGTTCAGGCCTATACGTATATCGATAGCTTCGTTAGGCTTAGGTAAGGGCATAAAAGTTTCACCTGCATATGTCACAGAACCTAACGTAACTATTCGGCGTTGTCTGTTTAACAAAAGTGGCAATGGGGAACCTAACTAGGTGTTATATATTGATTTCTTGTACATCGTCTGCAGCGGATTAGCTTGACCAGTAAGTAAGTAAGTAAGTAAAGTAAAAAAGTACACTTATATAGCCCATAATACAACTACAAATTGTCTCTAATGCGCTAGATGCGTTTTGCTACTCGAACAAGTATGTCTTCAGAGAGTGCTTGAAGACGGAAAGGGATGGAGCTTGGTCTTAGCCGTTATAACTAAGCTCTTTCACGTGCAGGCCAATGCTCGTAGACAGAGGTTCTGTGAAACAACAAAATAATCACAGAATGGATGATTATGAAAGTCTGAGATGCAAACATATATATTAAGTGAAAACAGTTTCACGTCAGATAAACAAGCACAAAACTTACTTTTGCTCTGTTTTGGAAACCTTCTTCAGCGGAGGCTTCACGCTGGAAAGATCACATCAACATAACACTTGCAAATGTAACCGTCATTATTCAGGCCTTTAATTATGAACTGGGCACATTTTTGTAATTCACTGAAATGTACATCCGCAAACTCAAAAAATTAAAATGAGTTGATGGAAGTTGTGAAAAAGATGCTAAAGTGCGCAAAGAAATAGCAGCAACAGATTTCGGAAAAATATAAAAAGATCTAAAACAACAACAAGATACGCTCAAAAGTAAAGTTATGGCTGTACGAGTCAATAATTTTATCGACCCTCCTATACAGTGCAGAGATATGACCATTAACAGTAGCGCTAATGAAACGACTGGATGCTTCCCACCACAGATGGCAAAGAAGCATATTAGTTGTCTCTTGGAAAGACATGGTAACAAGTGAAGGAGTCAGGACAAGAACTGGACAGCAAAAGATAGAGGACATACTCAGAGAACAAGACTGCACTGGCTTGGTCATGTGACACAGGTGGATTACGACACCAAGCACTATAGTGGGAGGTTCTAGGATTCAGGAGAGGACGAGGACGAGATCAGCTAAGGACAAACTGGAGAGGCACTGCCAAGAAAAACGTACAAACATTGGGACTCGCATGGGAAGAGGTAGAGGCAGTGGTCCTTGACAGACAAGAATGGCATTGGAGTGTGGCCCAGTGTGTCCATGTGGACGCAGGTTGAATCAAGTTCAAGGTCACAATTTAAAATATTGGAAGAAAAGTTTAATAATTAACTAACAATGATAAAATTATTTGTAAGCAAACCAACATGCGTAATGACAAGTGACAATAAACATAAATGGAACAAAATTAAAAATGCGACAAAAATAATGAACTTCATTAACTCTAATAATGGTAATAATCACTAAAGTGACCAATTAAATCGACAGCTAATACTCACAAATGACCCTTGATGTCGTTCACGATAATGTTGAGCTCACTTAACTACAATAAAAACAGAACCAAAATAACAGGCATTCACTAGCCCATATTGCTGAAAGATGGATGTATTTAATAATTCTAAAAATCAAAATTTGCAAACTTCGTACGCGTTAATCAATCTACAATCAATCAATCAATCAATCAAAAAAATTCATAGAAAGCTGTAATTGGCAAGCGAATCCGAGGCGCTTTGTGGCAATAATTACGCGTGTTGCTCTGTTGGTAGGCTATGTAAACAGTTCAGTTTTCAGTCTAGGGTACATTTTCCACTTCTCACTTTATTAGAAATTCACTTGGTGAACGAACTTAGGTGAAATGCAACTTGTCTATAATATATGAATGAACAACAGTCAATCTTGTTTAGATCATTTTCGTCGTTCAATTGTGAATGGTGACTGTAATGATAAGTCATAAATTGTGCGATGGACGAGGTTTTATCATGTAGGCCTACCTGACTACAACAACAAACATATAACACACAGACATGTCTGTCTAATGCACTGGAAATCTACAGGCCTACAATCAAAGAAAAGTGCATGCAGTCCGTACTTCGAAGTCCATTTTCCTCAGCTTGAACTCCCAGTCATATTTCTCCTCTTCCAAGCGACAGACTGTATCGTACAACTCACGAACCTTCTTCTGAAGTTTGTCTATAACAACAACAGACAATGAGACAACAAATGACTCGCTTAGTGCAAATACAGAAACTGAAAAATACACATAGCTTAGGCCAAAGTCTCGCCGGGTGCATTGGGCAAACTGCAGCATTAGCGCGCTATCCGTTATGCTTGGTCTTATCATAACTGATGGCGAATAAAGGTTATGCCTAATGGTATGCATATACTCACAGAAAAGATAGGAAAAATTTATTAGCAAAAGTGTTGACTGTCAGAAAAGGCTGTGAGCTCATACAAACTAGCTACAAACCAAACTACAGACTAAAAACGAGGGCAGGAAACACAATTATCTATATGTCCGTTCACCAGTTGGAGCTTTTAGTGTACCGGTACTTACGTTTCGTTGACTGCAATTTTGTGACCTTAAATGTTGAGACAATAATCGACCGCGCTAAAGGCATTCTGCAGATTGTGTTAAAGTTTCAATTTGATGGCGTTTGTTGATAGAGAGGAGAAATGAGTACAAACTACTTCGATGTTAGTAACAACACTGTGCCTGCAAAACCTAAAACAACAAAAACGATTCAGCACCTCCTATACACATAAAATACACTGCGGTGACTAATGAACAGTAGACCACAGTCTCTAATTATTGCCTTTGTCCAGGCCGTCGATGCTCAGCTGTGGAACTCTGCTGGCGATCGTCTTGGACCTTTCTTCTGCTTCGAGCTCCTGCTGTCGTCTGAGCTCCTCCGCAGTCTTCTGTACAGTCTGTACACAACACATCACAGCCAACGCTCTTGTAAAGGGGGAGAATGGCCACTATCCGAACACACAGAGGGACAAGCCCATACGGCGGGATTCTGAAACTTGGCATGCAGCCAGATTAGAAGGCGCAAA
>Ga0049105_1001036_pt1 | contig 11434 bp, 5 predicted proteins | sample WorMetvaBAHAMAS1_FD_61260 | JGI IMG/M metagenome (GOLD analysis project Ga0049105, IMG submission 61260) | Worm MetaG Olavius vacuus BAHAMAS.1 | ecosystem: Host-associated > Annelida > Digestive system > Unclassified | place: Germany: Marburg | collected 2013-04-09 | reverse complement strand
CAGTTCTACTTTATAAACTTTATGGTGCCAGGACTATACTAAATACAATTATACAATCACTAACACCACATAATAGCATGCTGAATATGTCGCTAGTCAGACACTCTGTTACACTAGGCGTCTTATTCACTAATAGTGTCGCATACGATTGGTATCAAAATCAGTGACCTTAAATGACCTTGAACGGCGTAACGACCGCCGACGCGCGCTATCTCTGCGGTAGCTGAGCTTCTTGTTTAAAATACTATACGGGACGATACGATATACGAAGATCTTAAGTGCGTTCAAAAACCGACACAGGAGCCGGCTTAAAATAGACCAAGCAAACAAGTAAGCCGTTGAGCAGAATAACACGCTAGAAATAGCAAACGCAGGAGCAGGTTACTGGGTGGGCCAATTTCGTTGTGATTTAGTCAACCAATGTCTGGGTAAGCCAGGGCTTGCCCACCACATAGCGCCCTCATACTGTCCCACATTGATCGTGCGCTGCGTAGAATAATCGAAAGAAAATGTATTTAGCAATCGTTGAAATGACCACACGACACACACGGACGGCCCGGATGGTCGTCGTGATCCAGCGAAGCGGAACGCGTGGCTGCCGCGCGTGCTGACAGAGGAGTTCGCTGTCTGCAGGTGCCCGCTGAACAATGGCCACATTGACTCGTCAGTCGTCATGCACTCTGTCACACCCACACGCTGGCTGCTCTAGCTGGTAGCGGCCAGCTCCGGTGCTAATTGGTGCAAGACAATTAAAGCCCATCGACGACTAGTCTAATCTAATGTAATTTGAGATAATTTTAGTGGATGAAATAAATAGCAAATGCTGTCGCAACTGGCAGGGTGCTCTGAAGTGTTACGACATATGAAGTGTCACAACATAAAACGTTCAGAATAAAACGTCGGGAAACGATTGCCTAGAAGACATATACGAAGCATGCGGCGGAAAGATGGTTGTGCCTTGTGCGGAACGTCGTCGGGCAGACTCCCAAATTCGTGGCGCAGAAGCAGATAGGCTGTGCTACCGACAGTTAAAAATTTAGCAAGTGGCACCACCATAGGCCCAGTGCCAGCGCACATGTAAGTGATATGGACAAGTGGTCCGAGGTATCGCCGTGTTGTGTCGTGCAAGCTTATAATGTCAACACAGCCACCGTGTGTACTTCACGGATGGACACGAGACGTTAAAACTAGAAACCGAGACGAGACCAACACGAGACGTTTGTAGGTCTTTTAGGACGTGCTCGAGACGTCAAAGCATGCAGGCCTAAACCATGTAATAATTGCACCAGTAAAATTATTTTTCACGTTCATTAACTGTTAGTGTGTTATGATTTTGTCATTGCCATTGATAGCGATAGCGACCGGTTGAATTGACTCATTTTGTTAACACGCGTCTGACTATGTTAGAGTGCGCTTTAGCTAGAGTCTGTTCAGTCTGTCTCTCCGTCTGTCCGTCACAATATTGATCTAAACCTAAACTGTTTAAGATGTCGAAATACATTTCACACCATACGACAGAGCTATGTTTCTAGTTTCTTAAACTTTCTTGACGTCAAATCTCGTAGTCTGAGTTTAGGGGTTCGTCATCCTAACAAGTGTGTTAAAGAGAGGTATACCTCCTATCTAAAATGACAAATAGCTCAGCTATCGCAGACAGACCGCGCTGCAGGGTGGGTCAGTTTTGGCCAAAAGTGGAAGACGATATTCTGCAGACAATATAGGTCTATCTTCAACCACTGTGACGTACTGTAATAGGCCTGCAAAGCTATCGAATTCGGTGAAATAAAGCAAAATAAGGGCTATTACGCCGTTCATGGTCATTCAAGATCACCGACGTCGGTACCCAACCAACATGCCTACAGCGGTCCACAGTGGGTCCCATATGGGCATCTATCTGGGCCCCACATGAGTATAGCCCAAGTGGGCCCCACTAATTTGACAACGGGCAATACAGGGGTCCTACATGGGCTCTATATGGGCAAGTTTACAGGCAATATTGTTAGCGTAATGCTGTATCTGCGCACTGTGAAAGGGTGAACCCACTTACTTACTGCAGGGGCATCGAGGATCTCGGACTGGGAAGCGGCCACCCAGAGGCGGGACCAGTTCTGAAAGTGGGGACAAATTGAATCCAATCGAAAGACTGTATGCGACTTCTTATGAGTGATTAATAGTAACTGACATCCTATCTCGTACCGTTTATAAGTTATCGCAGACTGTTGTTTGAATTTTGGACACTGCGTTTTAGAGCTTCCGTTGGGGGCTTAGGGTCAACGTATACTATTCGTTTTAGGCTCACTGGAAAGCGCGTAGTGGACTTTCTATTAGTGTTAATTTAAGTTTTTTGTTAGATGTTATGGCTGAGGCGCTCTGAGCGAAAATCGATTGAAAAGCAGCGTTTTGAAAGGAGATGGTTAGTATCCACCAAATTTTCACGTAGAAGGGGACGTTCCCTACCAATCATTTTCGCACGGATAGATAGGCCAATGAATGCTCTACAACGTTATCGCTGACGTAACTATGTTGCTAACAGTTTTCACACGAAGAAGCTTTGTAGCAGACATTCTACAAGTGAAGTGCGACTTCACACCGAAAATGGCCGTTTTGCGTTTTTGAGACCCCTTTGGGGGTTTAGGGGCAACGTACGACGATCATCTTAGGTTCATTGGAAAGCGCGTAGTGGACTTCGTATTAGTGTTAATTGAACTTTTTCGCTAGGTGTTACGGCTGAAGCGCTGCGAGCGAATGTCGGTTCAAAATCGGCGATTTCGCTCCAACGGGGGCCGATTGACCCAAAATTTCAGGTAGAAGGAGTCGCCCTCCACCAACGATTCTTCTTCTCATAAAACTAGGCTAAATGATTTTTCGTATGGTATAACAATCTGGACAGATCTTTCCTCCGTTTTGTCACAATGCGCCAGTTTGACAGACAAATGTACTGACACCTTTCTCATCGCTATAGTCAGCGCTGGCATTCCATGCAGGGCGGAAAAAATTAGTGACTTTGATTGACCTTGAACGGCTTAATGACAGCCGACGCGCGTTATCTCTGCGGTAGCTGATCTTTTTATGTGGTCTGCACAATTTGGCAGAATTGGTCTTGGACACGAGACGTAAATGGCCGAGACCGAGACGTTGACAATTTTTGTCTAGACGAGACCGCGGGACGAGACGTTGGCACGTCTCGAGACCGTCTCGAGACCAAGACGTCGAGACCGAGACCTGTACTTCATACAGATTTACAACTGTTGCGGCCATGGTTGCGGCAACTAGGATGCGCAGGAGAGTTCGATGTTTATCTGTGTCCACACAGTTCTCGACTATAACATACAGTGTGAGTGGCTATTGTTATCATATACATTAGGCATTGTATTTGCATTTACATTTAAGTACAAGACGAAACTTTCTTAAGTGTGTAATGATAAGACATTGAAGTCAATGAAATAAAAAACAACAGTCACGCCATACAGTAATGGGCTTACAAAAAAATTTTGATTATTCTGGTGGTCAAAGCTACCCTGGTCACCCTATCTCGTGAGTACGCCAGTGCACAGAGATAGAAGGACAAAATTGCCAAGGGAAATATACCACGCTTTGCACCAGTGTCGCACGGTAAACTCAAGCACACGTTGTCTTTGTAACTGTGGGTCTCGACGCCGTGATGCAGCAGCGCCTTGCAGACTGCAGTCAGTTGCGACGCTAAATACGTCGCTGTTCATCTCGTGTCGCTAGTAGTACTGGTAGCTCCAACATCACCGCTGGTGCCGCCGCCGCCGCCGCTGCTGTTGACGATGCGGTTTACGGCGAACGATCGCGACAGTCTTTGAGACGCGCTTTGCTTTGCTGAGATACAACAGGTCGTGAGCGCGGACCCATTCGTTATCAGATCAGCTCGTCTTTCGCGACGACTTTCGCGACGACCAACTTCCGATTACAAACTTCTGGACTGGCACAGCGATGACGTCAGTCCCTGAAGCTGACAACGTGACGTCACTCAACGCGACCACGTACTTCGACGTGTCAGCGTACCTCCAGCGACACCTCGGACTGCGCTTCAGACCGCCAGTCGAGTCGGCGATCCTGACTATCGTCTATTGCGCCATCTTCGCAACCGGCGTGATCGGCAACGTGTGCACGGGTGTCGTCGTGTGGCGACGCGCCTACATGCATACTGCCACCAACCTGTACCTCTGCAGTCTGGCTCTCTCCGATCTTCTTACGCTTTTACTTGGTGAGCAACGTTTTTCATAGATGTAAAAACGTTCAAAAAGAATTTAAAAACGTAAAACGTGACAAAAATTTAAAAAAAACATTTGTAAACGTTGGATAAAAATGGTACCAATAATATGCTACTGAAAAAATGCATATGCCCTGACATGCCCAAGAAAGATTAAAAACACAACATCAAATCACTGCAGTCATCATTAATACGGCCAGTTTATTTTTCAATGACAAAATTTCTGTAAATATAAGCAACAAAACTAATGTATTTATTGCTGCTGTTCAGATGTGTACTTGTTTGAATTTATTAATATTTATACGCTATTTATGTAACGATTTCATTTTAAAAGACGTTGAGAAAATAAAGAACGTTAAAAACGTTAAAAACGTGACAAGAATAAAGAACTAAAAACGTTTTCTACATCTATGGCATTTATAATACACTCTCGACGGCTCGAATTGGGACATTATGGGATGCCATACGGTACCGGCACCTTTTTGGTCGGCTGGAAACCATACAGCCACTTTTTCAGCAACATCTCTGGTATTTCCAGAATTTCGTTAGCTGATTGTCTGAGAACTTCTGCTATAGCGCTATCACGGGCGGCGTGATTGTCCACTCAGAATGAACCAGAAACCGTTTGTCGGCAGTGCTCCGCCTGGTCCAGCTGTGGAGCTCACAGCGTTCCCCAGACTGCCTATGACTAGATCTGGGGAAGGGAAACCCCTGGAACAGAGAAGAGACACGAAAAGATGGGACGAAAAAGAGAGACAAAGAAAGGGAAAAGGAGGAAAGAGGAAGAAGAAAAAGGGTGAATAAAAGGAAAGAGGAAAAGGAAAGGAACAAGGTTCCATTGCCGCACTTTTTTCCCATTTGTAGTCCTAACGTTCTTCAAACGTCGCACTGTGCATGCCTGTCTGTGGTGTAAACTTAACGACAGTGAAACTAAGTAGAACTAATATCTCACTTCTGTCATCGTCGTCGTCGTCGTCATAGCATGAACATGCTTGATATCAATGTGGCTCGCAACGGATTTGCACCATCTATAAGCTGGCATTTTACTCTCTTTGTTGTTGCGTCTATTGTGGCTTACGGTTAGACTTGTATCAACTTCAGTCAAGCGTGTTCTATTGGTAGTATACAGCTACCAATGGTGAATAGGCCTAAAGGCTCAGAAACAGACTGCGTGGCAATCATAAATACACACTTCAATGTAAATCCGGCCAGAAATGCGTCTTGTTTGTAACTCGACTGCTGTTGTGTACATATTTTGTAAAATTCACTGTGTGCATGTTTTGTTAAACCCTTACCTAACAAGAAAATCGCAAGAATGCCCACAACTTGTTCTCATTTGTTACTTGTTTGTAATTGCCATTCGAGTTTTAAGCGGCAGTTCTACAGAGCTGCGATTTTTATACCTGCTGTTAATTTCATGCATCATGTATGAACTACAGTCTAGTTTACTGCGCGCCGCAGTACCACGTACAATATTATTAGCTCCTAACACTTGTGCATAGTTTTGAAAGGTTAGATTGTTTCTGTTTTTGTGTGTGTAATACTCTTATTGCTGGCTGGCACCTTGCAAAAATCGTATTTTGTATTTCAGTTTTTTGCTATTTCTGCGTAGATAAACCGAATTCTATAATACTGCAAATTCAGTACAGACCATCCTTGTGAATAAATTCTGAAAAATTTCGCAAAATAACATAACGTTATTTCGCAGAAATTGCGCTCTTTGTCGTAGTACGTTTTCTGCGCACTCGTACAACAGCACCGACCCTCAGACCAAACCAAGCCAACCGAGTCGACCGACTTAGTTCGTTGGTCCGCCTATAGTTACTATCGCCGAGGTTCTTGACCTGAAGGTCAAGACCCGTTGGATTTTGGGGAGAGTTTTCGGGGTCATGAAGGTGTTGGCAGCCTATATATAAGAATGAATTTGTAGTTTTACGCATCTACTTAGCAGTCTCTATACCTCATCATTCATATCCCCCTCCCCTTTCTGTTAATGCATAATAAAATATGTTACTCGCATGCAAAGTTCAGCGTAATTTTTATTGCGATACTGGCAAAAACTTTCTTATGGGTAGCGGGATTAAACATGTTTTGAGTGATATTCGGTTACTTTAGGTCATGGCAAACCTTTTAATACATTGCATCGAAAACTAGAAAACGTGGCAACTGCGAATGCATTGCAACTTGAGGCCGCCCGAGCCACGCCAGCCCTTTACCGCTTTAATTACTATGCCATGCCAAGTTTGACGTCGCTAAACCTATCCATTGCCGTATTATAGCGTTTTGCGGCCGATACATTACTTTACGCCGTGACCTTGACCTTTGAATCTGTGACTTTGGCCTTTGACCTTTGACCTTGAACATTTGCAGCGTATCGTCTGTGACATGGTGAAACTCTGTACCAAATTTAAACGCAATCGAACAATCCGCGAAGGAGTTATTGCGATTTCAGTGTTTGACCTTATGACCTTGAACATGTTTTAATAAGTGTTGCGATCGGCTCTGGGATAATTTTGACCAAGTTTGACCTTTGACAGTTTTCGTACAGGCACGTTTTATCTGTGCCTGAATTATAGCGTTTTTTGATGCTAGTACGTTATGTCAAGCTGTGTTGACCTTTGACCTGTTGATCTTGAAAGTTCGTGGTGCATTAAGTGTCACGTGATCAAAGTCTGTACGAAATTTGAGCAAAATCGAGTAATCCCCGGCTGAATTGTTGATAATTTTGCGAATTTTTGCACACGTTGTGTCACGCCGTGACCTTGACCTTTGACCTCTTGACCTTGAACTTTCATAGTACTTCGTGTGTCATGCGTTTAAACTCTGTACAAAATTTGAGCGCAATTGAATAATCCACGGCTGAGTTATCGACGATTTAGCGCGTTTTCGCGTGCAATTTTAGGGGGCGTGGACTTATCTTCACTAAAATTGGCCAGGACATAAGGCGATCATCACAGCATTGCATTTTTATTTCAGAATTCGGATTCTTGCTGCATTTTCAAATGCGGGCGGCTCAAAGTGGAGTGATGTTTTAAACGACACGAAATGTTGCACTTTTGGCCCCAGTTAAAATTAGGGGAGGGGTGGGCGAGATCTCTATACCAATTATTGAAGCTTTACCTACGACTGAAACTCCGAAATACATTTGATGGCCGTCCTATGCGTGGCTGCTGAGCACGGTGGATTTATTGAAAAAAATAAAGTTCATGGATAAAACTGAAGTTACATTATCACGTACAATTGCATCAAAATCTGACCAGCAGTTTTCAAGTTACATGCAATTTTGTTATCCGAAAAAAAATACGAAAAATAGCTCTCAAGGTCAAAGGTCAAGATCAAATATCACCAAAATGTAATCTTTTCTATGGTGCAACACAACACATACTCATAACAAGTTACATTAATTTCTAATCAATATCTTTTCAGTTTTTTTGGCGCGGACAGACACAGACGCACGGACGCGACTAAACACTATATATCTGCTTCTCTCAGCTAAGATGGCGTGTAGGTAACAATATGAAGCGTCGCGCGGTTTCGCTGCGACAGTTGAGTATTGTACATTACATGCGTTATCACTATCCGCACACAGCAAAACTAGTTATTCACTTACTTGACGAAGTTGAGTTGCCGAATGGTGTTGTGGCAGTAACACAGTAGAAGACTCCGGGAATTGTAAGTTAACTTCTGACAGTCGTTATAGTCAACACAGAGAAGGCGCACTCCATTTTGTACGTAACCATTTTAAGTAAGTTGTGTGAAAATATTAAGATCTGCACAACAAGTAGAAAAATATGTGCTAAAAATTGACGATTTTTTTGCAGAAATATCCAGTCGTTTATTTTTACAAAAAGGGTCAGCTTTCGTCCAGGTATGTTTTTAACTGCACTGTAACTGGCTCGGCTGTAATGCTGGCTGCAGAGATCGTGTGAGGAGTTTTTTTCGGAAAATAAGTGCCTGAGCTGTTAGAAAAATTGCCCAGTATGTTGATGGTTGTAATACTATCTGCATCTGTCAGCGTCCGGCTATCCAAACGTTTCGTCGATTTCTAGAGTGAGTAAACGAGGATTGCGTAAGCGCCGGTGATTGGCAGTGGTTAATTCCAAACACACCTCTCAGCTCGGCACCAAATCGATGCTGGTCGAGTCGAGCCGTACGTGCAGGCTTCTGCGCGGTGTCGTTCGGTCTGCAGCATTTATCGTCGTCAAGCGAATGGCGACTGGCGTGCGAGAAGGCACTCGGTCAGTCACTCATCAGGCGAGATCTTGTCTCAAGCCGCGTCCGGTCCTCCCGCTGACGTTGACCACTACGTGCCCGCAATTCACCGGCCTGCTCTGGCGTCGATCGATGTTGACGAGAAATTGAATTCTGCCGCCGCCACGACAACGACGACGACGCTAAACTCGTCCACGTCAGACGACTTACAGCGGCATCCCGTCGCTCGTTCCGACGCTGTTTTCTTTCTGGTCTCATGCCGAATCTAAAATTCATTTCGCAGCGCCAACTGCGCCGGCTGCAGTCGCCACTCCAACCGCGCCATCAATCCAGCCGCAGGCATAGAGCCTATAACGAAGATGGCGTTGTTTCTATCGTCTACCTCGTGCGAATCGAGGACTAAATGCCCCGTCTCCAGGGCATTTTTTGGGGGAACCCTCCTGTATACTTTGGTACAGATATGTTGCTCGTTTCGAAGCGATGGCGGCTCAAAGGCGAGTAGAGTCAAAAATCGAATTTTAATTTTGTCATTTATTGACCCGTTATTGGCCATCTTGATTTTGACCCGCAATGAATTTTAACAAGTCATCGAACTCTGGACCTATACAGTGCACCAGCAAGCCAAATTACAATCGGGCAACGTATAATGGCTGAGCTATCGATGATTTAGCATTTTTCGCCAGTTTTTCAATGCCACGATCTACTCCTCGGAGGAAGTAGACCAAAGTGCACCAAATTTTGGGAGGACAGAGCTCCATCATCGCTGGATCCAACTGTACTTTGTTACCGATATGTTTGTTCGTTTTGAAGCGTGGGCGGTTCAGAGACGAGTGACAACGCATACAACTCCGACGTAATTGAACAATTTAGGCCTATAAAAATAATGTATATGACTATATGCATGAGTTGCAGAACTAAATTTTTAAAAAGATATTGCTGTTTATATCACGTTTACAACATTTACATTGCATTTTAAACAGCTTCAAAAATTTCTTGCCAAGTCAAAAGTACTGAAACTAATACCGACATGACAACATTAAGACCAAGAAAGAGAAAACACGGTGAGCCGCATTAGTCAGGGCATCATATTGGCGAGCTGTGATTACAGTGAAGTCGAAGCAGATGTGGGTGAGTAGGATGAGCAACGAGCAGAGGCACAGGACTGCATAAGCCTCCAGTCTACAGGTCTAGATCGCATGAAACCGCATCACGCTGATGAGACGCTAGATCAAAGAGCTAAACAAAGGAAGAGGTTCAATTTATTAGGTGGAGATGCTATTAGCTGACGCGGTCGTCACGTGATTCATCGCATCCAGGCATAGACGGATGTTGGCGGCGATGCGTCGAGATGCATTAGGTCTGCGGGAATGTCTCACTGCGTCGCATCCTCGACCCCGTCCGTTCGGCGCGTCGATCTGTTGTGCTCGCGTCGCTCGGGCGTCGTTAATCAAACTGTCTATAGATACGTCGTGAACGCGCTCTCGTCGCCGGTCGTTCAATGCGCTCAACTCACGCTCGTCCTACGCAGTGCATGGTCAACAGCTGGAGCCGCGATCAATGACTAGGAGATGCCCTTACCTTACCTTTGTCATACCTTGCCTTCGGGGCAGCCAGTCAAGCTGCTCAGCACTGACGCCGTATACTTAGCATTTTAGTCCAGTGCGCATTTCCGATGTAACCGAATAGAGGTTCTTGCAAATCGTAACAGAGTTGCTGCATGGTTTCTTTCTAGTTCATCAACTCAGTGATTCTAGTTCTCATTCTATACTGTGGGACAAAATATATTTCCCTGTCGGAAGGCCTTGTGTATTACTTGCTAATTTTTGTATTTATTTAGGCGACCAGCTGTATGAGCATTTGCTTTTCTGGTAGCCCGTCACTGTGCTTTATATTGTTTTGTTGTTATTAATTTTTATGTTGTTGTTGCTTGCACAGTTGGCTAAATAAATTGATTGATTGATTGACAGCCATGGCGACAGCGAGTGACCCCTTTAATACTATTTCTAATTCAGTAGTGGCAATGTATTCACTAATGAAGTAATCTCTCTATTGCATTCGATGCCGCTCTAACTAAAGTAATTGGCATTTGCATCTTCTCCAATGATGAGTGGTATATTCTTTTGTTGCTACAGTATTGTTAACTCTCTATTGACAAAGAGTTGACTTCATGTAAACTGGAAAAAATGACATTTTCCTTTTAGAGTTATTTATTAGGGATGCAGAATTTAACGATTAATTAGTCGATTAATTGTTTAAAAGATGTATCGGTTAATTTTCCTTAGTTCAATTACTTTTTCGAATTTTTTACTTGCTTAACGTTGAAGAGCAGCCCGTTTCTGATACAAAGTTTGATTATGCTGCCTGTGTTCGGAATTTTATGAGTTTCTGGTCGAATATTTTAAATCGGAGGTTTTGATCGATATTATTATATTAAGCTTTTAAGTTTGAACTAATTCATGCATGCTTATAGTTGCAGCCTTTGAACACTGGCGTACCGTAAAACTTTTTATAAACGCCGGGTCTCGAATAGACGCCGCGGCCTTCAATAGACGCCGGGTCTGTAATAGACACCCAAACAATTAGAACTTTTGGATAGTGCATTTGCGTCTTTTCAGGAAATAATAAAAGTCGTTGATGCCCAATAGGCTACATTATGGCCTTTAATATGGCGTGTATGCTGTAAGCTTATGCGATACTATTCCTACATCAGTAGTAATAATAGTAGTAGTAGTAGTGGTAGTGGTCGTAGTAATATTAATAATAGTAGTAACGACGTTGCTTAAGGTGCTGTGATCGTAACACAGTGTCACAGCCGTCGAGGGCTGTTCTGCGGTCACAAGTGTGATGTGAGGTAACACAGTGTCACAGCCGTCAAGGGCTGTTCTGCGGTCACGAGTGTGATGTGAGGTAACACAGTGTCACAGCCGTCGAGGGCTGTTCTGCGGTCACGAGTGTGATGTGAGGTAACACAGTGTCACAGCCGTC
>Ga0049105_1001035_pt1 | contig 11434 bp, 10 predicted proteins | sample WorMetvaBAHAMAS1_FD_61260 | JGI IMG/M metagenome (GOLD analysis project Ga0049105, IMG submission 61260) | Worm MetaG Olavius vacuus BAHAMAS.1 | ecosystem: Host-associated > Annelida > Digestive system > Unclassified | place: Germany: Marburg | collected 2013-04-09 | reverse complement strand
GAGCATGGAACAGGCTGACGATGGAGCTAAAACTGCTGTGATCGACAGACTTGTTTCATCGTGATCTGAAAACATATCTGTTTGATTCTGTTTACGGGCACCAGGATACGGATTGACTGTGTGATGCACCCTAGGTCTTCTAGTAGGGGGTGCAATACAAGTGCCTCAGTTACAGCTACAGTATCATCCTCTACTCCAACTCATTTCACTTACTTATTTCGACTTACTTTTGCACTTTTCAATAGAAAACACACCTAAACAAACCTACACAATTAAAATCAGTCGATGCAAAGGTCACTAATCGGACTATCATGTAGTAAGTCAACAAAGACAAACAAGAATTGCGAGACCTAACAAAAGACTGTCAGCAATAACATGCCTGGATTCAATAATCCCGAGAGTCCAGCACCAGCACTGGCACCATACTGCTGCATTGCTTCGGCACCACCGACAGCTCCAGCACTGGCAGCACAGCCATTGCTGCCACCGACTGCACCTCCACCTATCGAGTTCATTGCACCACCTGCACAATCCAACACACCTGCCGTTGTTGACTTCATGCAGAAATGAACATAAAACAATGCGAAGTCACACACTTCAGATTACAGAATGGGACACTTGCAGAGCACAGTAGATGTATGTTTGGCACGAACACAGCATGCATATGGTTCTTGCTAACTGCGACCATCATGTCTGCAACACGAGTTAGCAATGATATGCTCTGCCATGTGAAGCAAGCCAGCTTTAAACTACGTCTCAACCATTACAATACTTGTTTACTAGATATAAACGTAACAGACCCATTGTCAACCGTTATGTTATTGAGAATACCACAAAGTACTTCAGACAGGTGCTTGTGGTATTGCTTCATCATAATAATGTTGCTCAACTATGCAGCTACGCTACACTGCTACACAGTCAATGTCTAATGCTAAAGTCATAAGACACATCAGTCTTACTAAGTTCAAAAAACTTGCATCTCAGAATCTCAACATGACTGCAAAATGCTGCTTTCAGAAACACTTATTAACTTGACATTTGCTATCACAGTGAATGAAATGAAATGTGAGATGCCTGGTGAATTGCCAATGCCATGCATGCCCACAGATGCCGCCATGTTGCTTGTGCTGTTAGCACCAGAACTGTTAGGCATATGCTGATATGCAGCCATGCCGGTCGAGTTACCTCCTGAGCTCATTCCTGCAAGCACATCAGCTACATCAGTAAACATAAGCAGTCATTAAGTGCCACTTCTGATTCATTGCTAGTCACATTATGTATATTTATTCGTTGTTAGCACCGATGAGCAAACAGATAAGCAGACAAATAAACAGCCATAGATATACAGGTTCAATTTACAAATGACAGCTTGAAGAAACACCATTCATAAATTATCATAATTCGTTCACAGAGTAGCTTGAACTAACTGGTCACCATACATCACCATCATCATGATCATCATCAAATTTCTAGTGTGCCCTAACACAAACAAGAACACAGTTGCATTACATATCAGTTTCCTGTATTATAACTACCAACGCTATCACTGTACATATCAATACGCACTGTTCTTTGATTATTATTATATTACTATTAGTTACCATAAATTAGCATGTACCTGGACTGTTAGCAGCAAATGCTGCCAATGCTGCCAAGTTCAAATTTTGCAGACCTTGTAAATTATTTGCATCACCTGAGCATGCAGTCCACAACATGCATGTCACATAGAGTCACAGCACATGCAGTAAGTTGCCTGGTAGTCTATATCACAAACTGTAGTTTAGAGTACATGCCGGGCCAGTTTGCAGTAAAAAGCTAGGGATTCTAACATAGCGCCTCTTACAGGAAAACCCTGACCAGCTGTGCTTTACAATCATAGAAGTGGCAGTTGATCGGCAAGAGCCAGTAGTGCTGCAGCGCTAAATGCAGCCGTCCACTGCACATACTAACCAACAATTGGACCGTGGTAAGCAGCCAGCGAACACACCACCACCCCAATCAACTGGAAAGCCTTCACCCCGTAAGCATTCACCAGATGGCGCCACCAGAGCGGACATCCGATTGCAGCTCACTACTCATTTATCGACCCCGAAAGTTTGGAAGGCTGAGTTGGCCTATTTGGCTGACCTGCAGCGGATGATTTACCCACATAACTGGTCACTCATCAGATGCAGGTCAAGTGCAGGACAGGGAAAGGTCGCCGGCCAAAGACTGACATTCTACAACTGTGCCACACCACCAACCAAGCAGTACATGTACGGTTATCAGTATACATGTCATGATTAAATTCAGCAGACAGAAAAAAAGTGCTCTGGATTGCCCTCAAAACTCTGACAGGTTCAGAGATGCCTGTATGGCTTGTATGCTGCTATATCACTCAGTTTGAACTGTATGAGTTGGACTGTTTAACAACAGAAGGGGATGACAATGAGAGCGACTATGAAAGCCATTTGGAACAGACTACAAGCATCATCGGCCTAGTTCTGAGGCTGGCAACAGTACGCGATGCTCAGGGAGACTGACAATGATTATGAAAGCCACTTGAACCAGACTACGAGCAACACTGGCCTTGTTGTGAGGCTAGTAACAGTGAGCACTGTGTGTTGACAGTAAATGCATACCTTCAGCTGGACTCACTGAACATTCAGATTCAAGGACCCCTCAGTCGCTGTTCATCCTACTTGCTGTGTTCACAGTGTAGCTACACCGTGTCTCAAAAAAACTTACTTTTTAACTGGATCTAACTGTTACTTGTCCATAAATTTTGATACCTTTTTGGTGTTTAAAAAAATGTTAAGACTTTTAGCAGCTTTTAGCACATACATTTATCTACACTTACGTGTCAACAAAAATGAAATATTTTAGCACATGAAGAGCCGAGTTGAATTCTTCAGAAAACTGTGGGCTCCTTCTGTTTCTTACTGTCCATGAAACGAATAAACATATGTATAACCACCACCCATCAATGGCAACAATCTGAGGAATGCTTGATCATGTGTTGGCATCAACATTATGTTTGCAAACACTGCAGGGACATATGCATTAATGCCACACAATGACTATAAAACTAAATAAGTACAAGTAGCTCGGGTGTCATACAGAGACCGCACTGCAGGATGTATCAGTTTTAACCAAAATATAAGTGGCAGTACTTTGGCTACTTCAGTCATTGCTGAGCACTGGAACTGGATGTACTCATTATGCCGGTGCCTGGCATTAATGCACTCATTCTCAGTAACCTCTGCAAATACCGCCATAAGTCATATATTGCTAAAAACTAGATTCTTTGGGCTACATTTCTGATGCAGACCACTTGGACATAACTGATCTAAAAAGCTACCAAATTCGGTCAAATAACACAAATAAGGGCTATTACGCCGTTCAAGATCATTCAAGGATACCGAATTTCAGTATCAGTCAAACCTATATGCAACTTCCTATTAGTGACTAATACTAACGTACATCCTATCTCGCACCATTTTGAAGTTATCGCAGATTACTGCTCAAAGTTGGTACAAAAAATGTCACTTTGCATCTCTGAGCTCCCCTTTGGGGGCTTAGGCTTAGCAGCAACATAGACTGTTCATCTTAAGTTCACTGGAAAGCACTTAGTGGGCTTCCTATTAGTGATTATTGAACTTTTTTCCCTAGGCATTACGGCTGACATGCTATGAGCGAATATTGATTTAAGTTGCTGTGTTTGCAGGGGTAGGTCATTTTGGGCAAAAATTTTAGGTAGAAGGGGACGTCCCCCACCAACCATTTGTGCATGGTTAGATAGGTGAATGAATGCCCTACAACTTTGCCACTTTGTAGCAGATTTTCTTCGAGAAAGTCATATTTGGATGAAAAACGGTCACTTTTCCTTTGGGAACTTAGGGCAACGTATACTGTTCATCTTAGGCTCATTGGAAAGCTCTTAGCCGACTTCCTATTAGTCATAATGGAATTTTTTCACTAGGTGCTTTCGTTTTGTCACAATCCACCATATGACCAATGGACGGACAGGTGGACCGCTCATGGCTATATTGCTGCTGCATAGCTGCAGCTCGGTAAAGATGAAGTGATATGAAAATTTTCACATGTAACCAATAGCTGAAAGACAGCCAATGTTAAGTTCAAAACTATTTAAAATGATTATAACTGTCCTTGCTACCTAACAAATATATTCAAGACATTTTTTGGAGACGGTGTATAATTACAATAGACTAACAGACAGCTACTAGCTACTCTGCAGTATCTTTGCAAGTGAGCTGCAAGCAGTGAGAACAAGGCTACAGCATGGGCCATCGTGTAGCTAGAGACAGTTAACACTACACCTGATGCTACATGTTCTCACAAAACAGAACACAACTAAACAGCATGATGGAAAGACACAAAAGCATAATGTAGGAGACAAACCATAAGAGTTCGGCAATGATGATGGATTTGGTGCAGAACCAGCAGCAGCAGCATTCAGAAGCTGCAAAGCATTCAAACCTGAAATACAACATAAACCCAACTCAGCTCTGACTGACACACATTGCTATTTCAATCTGCAGCTCAGCCAGCATTTATGACATGTGACTGGGAGATATCTACATTAGCACTTAAAGCATACAATGCTTTTAGGTGACCTCATACCAACAGGTATAATATATACACAACAATATATACACTTTTGACAACATGCGGTACTATGAAATGTTTATTTCTGATTTGTGCACAAGTTTCCACATTAATCAGATATGATAAACGATATCAAACCACCTGTTAGCCTCGGCATAACATACATGCATAACAATATCAGGACAAAGGGTAGATAGCTTACAGCAGGTAGGTGCATGTCATAAGAAATTACTCTGAACATGTGTGAGATGTCTAACAAAATATGTTCTCATCTCAGATGAGCGATTCCGTATAGCATAAATGTAACAATTTAATAAACTCACCAAGCCCAAGATTACTAAGTGCACCAGCATTTGGACCAGAGCCACTTTGTTGTAACAACTAAACATGCAAACAAAATTCAGTACCAGACCAACAACTATTAATACACACAGCTCATCAATAAACCACAGTCTCGCAAGAAAAATGTACATCTACTGCACAATGGTGTACACTTAGCCCACTAGCCCATGACCGAAGTCCAAAAATACGACTATTTTTTGGAGTTGGTGTACCCTCTCACACAAAAGGACTTATCGCAGTAAAGAATACATGGCAATTCCAAAATGTGGTACTTTGCAGGTTCATTACAGCCCAAGGCAAAAACACAGACCTCAGACTGCACAACAAACATGTGACGTCATATGTTAACAATTTATTTGAAAACAGTAAGTATAAAAATAAGCACGGTTTGTCAGCTGACAATGTCGGCACCCTGACACACGGGTCATCATTGTCAGCTAACAAATTTTCGCAAAAAAATAACGTGCTTGTCGTCACCCACAACACATGGGCCAACATTACCGGGCATACTGTCAGCTGATAAAATGATGACCAACGCTGTCAGCCTATGTGTAGTGGCCATTAGTTTGAACTATGAGCATGCCATATGTCCTTGCAAGACCAACAACACAATCCACAGACCTGTCCACACTGCCACACATAACAAATTCATCAGAACAAAACTGTTGTTGATATGTGAGACTGTGTAAGTGCTACTAACGGCAAGATACTGTTGACTGAGTGCACCAAGTCCGACAGCACCAGCACCGTTCAGTAGCTGAGCCTGCATCTGCTGCAGTCGTTTCATCTCTTTTTCTTTCTGTGAATCTGCGAGTTTGACAACGAGTGGAGACCGACAACCCTGCATTACATCATGCACACAAATTAAAACATCATAAACCATAAAACTTTTTGTGCATCTGTGCATGGTTCCTTGTTGTAATGATCATTAGTAGACACCATATGTGTCTCCAAACGGGTACCTAGCCTTTTTGCTTCCAGGCCGACATGTTTCCAAGAGCAGAAGTTCCAATCGGACCATGGAATTTTCCTCCTTGGTACTTTTGCTCCTTGACACTTTTGCTCCTTTAAGAACTGTCACGCCTCGGAGCAAACCGGCTCGATAACTTTCATTCCCTGAAACTTTCATTTCCAGAAATATTCGCTTCCACGACCTTTTGTCCCCCGCAAGTGATATATATCCCCAACTGCACCAAAGCTGTAAATCTGGTGAAATTCCTACAAGACCTGTATAAAGTATCATGTTTAAACAAACTTCTAGTGATCATGGATGCACACATGCACACACACACACACTCTCTCTCATCGACAACCCAAAGACAGATACCTCCAAAATCCCATGTTGTTCAAGTATAAATGCTACATTCAAAAATTGCAGTGCTGAGACTTGAACTAATTTTGACGACTAAAGGGGGTTTTGTTGCAGCACTGCGCTGATATTTTATGGCACTGTGCTAAAATTTGTAATAGTGTTAATTTTCAATCCCCGATTAATTCATTAATACATGACATGCTTGTTAACACATTAATCTGTGAGCTCCAATTTAGAGTAAACAAATGGCATCGGCTCACTTCAAGTGTTCTTGAGTGATGTAGGCTGCGTATAGCATTCTGAGCACACTGCCGGCTTGAAAGAGTTACAAAAGCACACCCTAACACATCACAAACCACTAGCAAGTTCACAGCTCAACAGAAAGAAATTCAGGCAACTTCGCTAACTGTACAGAACAGCAAAACATGCAATGATTATTCCAACAGAGGGCAAAGGTGTGACTCGAAATTAACAAGCATCTCACAGCTACAGAACACTGACCGAGTAATGTCCCAATAAGACAGCACTCACTGATGGCTGCTCACATTCTGCTCTCACATTATTTTCACATTTTATACAAACTGATGTAAACACGAGCAGGCTATGTGCTATGAAGCTCAGCTGGCAGCATGCATTTTCAATGATGACCTATAAACCCAGTGAACTAGGTAAGACTGACCTAGATCTTGGTTTGTTTTGTGATTAGAGCTCATCAGTAGGGTCTGTGCCAGGGGTGTAATAATCACACTTTTTAAATTAAAAAACTGGATTTTTTTTATATGAATAGGATTTATAATAATTTATATCAGATTTTTTATTTATCTACTATTTTTTCCGCGCTGCATGGAATGCCATTGCCAGCGCGGACTAGCGATGAGAAAGGTGTTCGTCTGTTTGTCTATCAAACACGTGCATTGTGACAAAACGAAGAAAGATCTGTCCAGATTTTTATACCACCCCTTGCACCTAAAATTTTGGGTCAACCAGCCCCCATTGGAGCGAAATCACCGATTTTGAACCAATATTTGCTCGTAGCGCCTCAGCCGTAACACCTAGCGAAACAAGTTCAATTAACACTAATAGGAAGTCCACTCCAATGAGCTTTCCAATGAGCGTAAGATGATCATCATACTTTGCCCCTAAGCCCCCAAGGGGGGCTAAAAAACGCAAAATGGCCGTTTTTCCTGTAAAATCGCAGACAGACATTCCAAGAGCAAATGCCACTATTCACTAGGTTACGTGGCCAAAAAGTAAAAGTTTCCCCAACGATAAAATGACTGAAATCATTCTAAGAAGGAAAAAATCGTTTTTACTGCACTGGTATGTAGCATCATCATCATCATCATCATCATAAACTTTATTAAAAGTTGACAAACGCAACTGGACAATAAAAGACGATAAAAGTAATAAAACATAAAAGCAAAATAGCTAAGCTAAGAGCTACAACAGCTACACACGACGGGATGAATCAGTAACAATTTTTGCATAAAATCCGTATGGCGTATAGCCATGACCGAAATGTCTGTCCATCCTTCTGTCAAACGCGTGAATTGTGACAAAACGAAAGCATGTAGAGAAAAAGTTCAATTACGACGAATAGCAAGTCAACTACAAGCTTTACAATGAGCCTAAGATGAACAGCGTACGTTGCCCCTAAGCCCCCAAGGGAGCTCAAAAACGCAAGTGTCCAAAATTTAAACAATAATCTGCGATAACTTCAAAACGGTACAAGACAGGATGTCAGTTAGTATATCACTAAGAGGAAGTCGCATACAGGCTTTCGATTGGTACTGACATCAGTGACCTTACATAACCTTGAACGTCATAATAGCCCATATTTTGCATCATTTCACCGAATAATAAAAATAGACCATTTCTGGCCATCAAAATTTAACTTCTCTTGTATTCACTCGTAGCTCCTCAGCCGTAAAAACTAGCAAAAAAATTAATTATCACTAATTGAAAGTCCACTAAGAGCTTTCTAATGAGCCTAAGATGAACAGGGTACGTCAAAAAAATGCAAAGTGAGCATTTTCGCACCAAACTTAAACAAAAATCTAGTGATAACTTCGAAACGGTGCGAGACAAGATGTAGGCCTAAGTTAGCATTAATTACCAATAGGAAGTCGCATTATTATAGGCTTTCGATTGGTACCAAAATCGGTGACTTTGAATGACCTTGAACAGCGTAACAGCCCTTATTTGTGTTATCGAATTTAGTAGCTTTGGGAGCCAATTGGTCTACGTCTAAGTGGTTGAAGAAAGACCTAAAATGTCTATAACGAAAATGTAGCCCAATGAACCTAGTTCTTAGCAATATATGACTTATTCACAGAGGTTACTAAGAATAAGTGCATTAATGACAGGCACCTGCGCGATAATGAGTACATCCAGTTCAGCAACGACCGAAGTAGCCAAAACACTGCTACTTATATTTCGTAAAACCGACATACTCTACAGCACGGTCTCTCTGAAATATCTGAGCTACTTGTTATTATTGGTATGAAAAAAATTAGTCGGTTACACTGAAGCAAGACATATAAACTTGGTAATAATAAAACAATGATATAGGAGTAGTTACGTCACCATTCTAAGGGGCTATCTACCGGCACATATTTTAACAACAGGACTGCCGTTCCCATACGTTCCGTCAATCTTTTAACAATGGGAACGGCGTTCCATGCATTCCATCAGTTTTTCAACAATAGGAATGACGTTCCCACGCATTCCCCCCAAAATGACCACTGGTATCGGTATTTCAAAATATCGGGATATCGGATCGGTATTCTGTATTTTTCCACATTTGCATTATTTTAAGTCCGTGCGTCGTCTATGCAAGTATTCTCCTCAAACAGACAGCTTTTAACTGGTTATATTGTTAGCGAACTGTTTTACGACGACATCCTACACGTACTATAAAGTACAATAAACTCGCGCATAAACTCTGGCACAGACACAGGCCACACAGTGCTTACTGTAAACCGGAAGCCAAGCATCACAAGAAGAAACCATCCGAATGATAAAGCAAAACTTAAATGATAAATTACAAGTAAGTAATGGTGAAATTCACTCCACCATCAAATGCGTGAATTTAGTTATGTACACTAACTTCACAGCTCTATGTGTTACAGAAGCCGACGTCTGATCAATAAGTTCAATGCTTGAGGAAGCAGTTATGAGTTGGAATGCAGGTTTAACAAATTCATTGAAATAACGCAAAGTAAGAGTTATTATGCCACTGAAGGTCACTCAATGTCACCGATTTTAGTACCAATTGAAATCTCCTATTAGTGATTAATACTACCTTACCTGCACCCTTTCCAAGTTATGGTCAAATTTTCACTAGCGAGAGGGGGGGTGACTCACTTTCACGCTCTCGCTAGGGGCGATCCCCTGCCAATATCGCCGTGAGTAATATATTGCTATAAACAAGATACTTTGGCCTACATTTTTGCCGCAGAAAGTATCAGTGTACCTTCAACCACTTTTACGTAATCCTTCCTGAAAGCTACTGAATTTGGTGAAATTAAGCAAGAGGTTAGGGCTATTACGCTGTTCGAGGTCATTCAAGGTCACCAATTTTGGTACCAATCGAAAGCTCATATGCGACTTCCTATTAGTCATTAATTATAACTTATTTCTTATCTTGCACCGTTTCCGAGATATAGCCTTCAAAAGGTCCAAAATCGCTATATTTGGCCAAGGTACCAAATGGCATAGAAATATTGCCAAAAATTTCAATCACCTGAGTAGGGTGCACGAAAGTTACAGACAACAGACAGACGGACAGACGGGCGACGACATATAGTCACGTTCGCTAAAAAACCGATTCTGTCTGACATACAGCCAAAAATTAACTTGTTTGTTTTGTATCTTTGTTTATTAACTGCAACTTAAATTCCCGGAGATATGCTACAGAAACACTGGCAATTTCTCATCTACACTAGACATACACCTTCTATAACTGACAGTAACACTACTAACATACAAGCCAAATGATGCTGACCTCGACTCTGACCACTTTGTTCCCTCAGTATAGTACACTCTTCGATTGTTCCGAACGGCGCAAACATCATACGTACATCATTCTCACTGCACTTCTTTGATAACATGCCAACAAACAGTTTCCGTTCTTCTACTGCAATCACATGCACACACACACTGACACAGGAACACAGTCAAATCTACCATTCCTTCGTGAACTACATGTATCAACTAAATTACATAAAACGTAAGTAGTAAGAAATATTAGGAAATACATAACATACATACATATCAGTTAGCCAAAGAACTCAGATGACACTTGCCTCGTTTTTCACTATCTGCAGGTTTCATCTGAATGGGATGTTGCATCTGAATAAACAGTCAACAATAACTGCACATTACACACTGTATTCATCTTACTTCATTATCTGCTACTAGCAAAAACTGCTAGTTGTCATTAGTGCTCAATTTCAACTGAGTAATGTGCATCTTACGCACCAGCAGGCTGCATGACACCAATGGGGATTGGTCCCCACCCATTATCAGAACACGTACGTTAGCCCATAGGGCAGAGTGATGAGGCCAACGATACATTTCGCACAATACACATGAATATGCATCAGTCTGTCATTAAATATATAAATATTTACAACACATACAGGTCACGATAAATTATTGATTTCTATGGTGGTCAACAGAAAGTGCAGAAGTGACAACATATAACATGCAAAAGACATCAATAAGTAACGTTAGAGTTGGTATTTGGATTAAGGTTAGAATTTGAGTTAGGTTAGTTAATATGATGAAACCATATTACTTACATTACTTATGGGATGGAGATCATCACAGAAATCTGTACAATGGCCTACACATATAATTGTATATACGAGGAATGTTCAATAAGTTCAGAGACTCGAGTTATATTTCACACAATGATAAACGCATACAAGTAGCTCAGCTATTGCAGAGAGACCGCTCTGGAGCGTGGGTCAGTTCTGGCCAAAAGTGGAAGATGATGTTCTGCTGACAATATAGGTCTACCTTCAACAACTGTTACGTAATAGGCCTGCAAAGCTATCGAATTCGATGAAATAAAGCAAAATAAAGACTATTACGCCATTCAAGGTCATTCAAGGTCACCGATGTCGGTACTAATCAATAGACCATATGTGATTTCCTATTAGTGAT
>Ga0049105_1001033_pt1 | contig 11438 bp, 6 predicted proteins | sample WorMetvaBAHAMAS1_FD_61260 | JGI IMG/M metagenome (GOLD analysis project Ga0049105, IMG submission 61260) | Worm MetaG Olavius vacuus BAHAMAS.1 | ecosystem: Host-associated > Annelida > Digestive system > Unclassified | place: Germany: Marburg | collected 2013-04-09 | reverse complement strand
AGCCAATTGACTAATTTATGCACGGGCATTCGTAGCTAGCCTCCACCCATTAGCCGCCACCCATTTCGGTGCTCGTTTGGGTGCGTTCTTTTATTCAACCGGATGTTTTGAAAACAATGGTTCGACAATACCGCTCAGATTTATCTGATCAACCTGCACTGGAAATTAGGGTTAGGATTTAAGTTAAGACTCAGGGTTGCACTATTTTAGCATTTTTCACTGAGAATAAAGAAAGTGAGCACCTTATCTTTTGCGAATTTCACGGACGGTGACATCTTGAAACAGAACGCACCCACATACATATTCTACGAATGCCCGTGCATAAATTAGTCAATTGGCTAATAATTATTACCGGTCGGGCAACCGCCGGTATTGCAGTTACTTAACAGGCAATTTTGAGGCTTGTTGCCCCGCAGGGGTGACATGATTCACGGATTAACGTGAAATTTGACATGGCGGAGGGGCGGTACCAAATTTCACGCTGATCCGTGAATCTTTGGGGGTTTCCGGCCCCCAAAAACGAAAAATAACCAACTTTTTTCCCCAGTGTTGGTGAAATCCATAGTATTTATGCTGGTAATCGGTCTACAGAAGTTATTAACATTCGGTGCGATTCGGTTGGTGAATTAGGATTTATAGGCAAAAAACCACAATGGAGCATTTTCCCCTAAAATGTCCAGAGTCCTCTAGCTCCAAAACTACTGGTCTGATTGAAAAAATCGGAGGTGCAAAAATGGTATGGACATGCTCTATCTTCATGCCAAGTTTGGTGGAGATCCGCCGCTGTACGTCGGCATGAGAAGGAAAAGTTGGGGTTTTTTGTCACGTTCTGGATCTTGAACCACAGGTTTAGTCATTCAAATAGCGATATTGTCGCCATTTGTAGGTAATTTTTCATGCAGATTTCAACCTTCTTTAGAGAAGGAAATGCTCGTTCAAACGTTTGAAAAAAATTTGAACTATGTCGCAAGGTGGCATCACATTTGTCTTAGAATTAGGTCAAAACTTGAATTTTGCTGAAAATTTGAAGATTGTGCACACGACTTCAACCATTTAGGAGAAGGATAAAAAAATTCCACAACAGCCTATTAGTACGGTGATTGTAGATGTGCACTTATATAAAATTTTTCAAATAACCGATTTCATAGCAGCACTATAATTTGTCAAAATTTTAAGTGCGGTGCAAAAAAGCGGGCAAAAGTGGTCACTTTATGTGCACCATATAAGTAAGATGTTTAAATTTTAATGCAATTTTTTTATGCTTTTGTACAGCGGAATGAATGCAGTTGTGCGCCCATGTAAAACTTGAATGGTAATTTTTTTTACCTGTTTTGCTTCTGCAACCTTGACCTTGACTTCATATACAAAGTTGACCAGTATTCCATGGAGATATACCACATGTGCGAACATGAACTTTCTACGTCAAGGCTTTTGAAAGTTATCGTCTGACAGACAGACAGACAGGACTGCAATTATATACCACACTGCTTTGTGGGTGGTTAACAATAAGAAGGTCACAGAAATTGGTCATTCCATCTCTAGATATCTGGCAATATACATCAGCGTCTGTTGTTTTGTGTGATGATGGGCAAATCATAATGGCTCACTAGACATATTCTGGAGCATCTTGTATTTGCTAGATAGGTGACCTGCAAGAATGGATCCAGCTTCAGGACCTCTATTTACATTTTGCAGTGTTGATAAAGTACTTATAGACAGACAGTTTACCACACATAGCTGACCTGTACCTGCACTCTTAGGAGCTTGCATCAATTTTTGGTGGACGATTCTCTTAGCAACCAAGCAGAGATTTTTCTCATTACATATAGTCATTGCAGCATTCGTAGTTTATATACACTTCTTCTGCTTTATACATTTTATAGTTTCAATGCAAATATTTGAATGTTAATGTTTGTAGATGGTAGCATCTGAACTGGAGAAATTGATTAACTGGATGATGGGTGTGCCAGCAGGACTGAAACTAAATCAGCCTTTGGCTTATTTTCTCGGACAGTTCTTCCTTTATCATATATTCTTGTGGAAAGGTATGTTAAGTATGTGAACATTGTCTTGTAATCTGTGAAATGGTGATGTTAAGTTAAACTCTGCCTTGGTGTAGAAATCTACTCCAGAAATTGACACAGAGGAAAGTGCCATTATTTGGACATACGTGCATAATAAGTGACAGTTGAAATAATTGATTTTTTTTGGTGAGATTAATAGCAAAGTAGGACAAGCACACCAAGCGAGCTAGCATACAAAAGTGAGCTACTCTGCTGCATGTGAGTAGATCAAGTGGAATTAATAATAAAAGAAGTACCAGACTCCAGCGGCCACTGAACCCAAGGTTTGTGATGGTGATGCTGTTGACAGTGATGGTGGTGATGACAGCGACGATGGTGATGATGAATTTATCACTTTGCTATTGTGTACACATGTCAGTCATTTGTTTTTTCCTCTTAATTTTTATGCAGTTAAGTCGTCATTGTCGTCGTCACATGAGACTTGTCATTGTCAAGCTGAAATGACAACACAGCATTGTAGTTTCACCATTTAACACTGTAAACTGTCCAATAATGACATTCTTTCAATGTGTGTGACATTTTCCAGCTTATTTGAATGCACTGAAGCCAGTTGCAGGAGCTGTGCTATCTTGTGCCTGTGTGACTGGTTGCCTCGGCTTCACATTCCAGCTTGCACTGGTTCAGGACCTGCTGTCCATGATGACACTTCATATATACTGCTTCTATGTCTATGCAGCAAGGTGACCGATGAGCATTGTCCTCATTAACTGATGTTTTGTGTGTGCTAAGTAGACAACATTCTGTGAGCATGCTCTAAATATTGTGGTAGTTTTCTGGGGTATTAAATACGTGTTAAGTTGCAGAAAGCACACTCTGGATTTGTACTAAGTTTATGAAATGGTTATATGCATTGTTTTGTATACTTTTTTGTAACAATGTCGTTATTTCTGACCAGTCAAAACTGTCAGTCTGTGGTGGGTTGGTAGCAAAGACATTACTTACACAGACAATATGCGTTTTTTATTATGTGTTTGTAGCAAAAAAGCTGAATAGCTAAACATCTAAATTGAACGACAGTAGGTCTGTGCATGAGAAAATGCCAGATTACAAATCTCTATTTATAGTGGTTGTGATGTGTGCTACCCTGTTAACACACAGACACACAGAGATAGGCAGCTTTTGACTGGTAACACTATTAGCTGAGTTAATGCAGCTAATCAGACAGTGATACAGTGTCTATAACGATAGACGTTGGTACAGATGTGATAAGAAGAGTTAACATTGGCAGAATGTTGAATGTTGCTAAACCAATTGTTACACCAAACCTGTTATTGCAGGTTATACAATCTTCAGGTGAATGCACTGTCGTCACTGTGGCGTTTGTTTCGTGGAAAGAGGTGGAACGTGTTACGCAAGCGTGTCGACTCTGCAGTTTATAACGTCGACCAGTTGTTTCTGGGCACTCTGCTCTTTACCATTCTGCTCTTTCTGTTGCCCACAACTGCTTTGTTCTATGCTGTGTTTGCCATGGTGAGCTTTGCTGTAAATACACAATGTTTCATAATTACTAGACCCCTACTTTTAGCACCATCACTTAGTCAATATGTGGTTCACATACACATAATTTCCAGGCCAGAGCAGGAGATGTAAGTTATGCCGTTAAAAGATAGGGGGTCTGGTACTTATGGAACACCATGTAATTGTTGTCATATATTACCTGTCGTAGTTTATGAATAAGTGCATTAGAATTAATTTTGCAAATGATGAACTTGTGAATATATTGCTAATAAACCTACAGTTCGATGCTTTGCCTTGCAGGCCGAGAAACATACAACATGTGTGGCAGTCAGTCAAAAACTAGTTAGTGCCGTGTCTACATTGAACCAGGCCATCCTTGCAAATACCAAAGTCTAACAAAATATGGTAAAAAGTTAAACAAACTGGAGCTAAAATGTACTTTTAATATAATGGTGTGATTTAAGATGACATTTGAAAGAAAGCATACATAGTGGATACATAACATCATAGATAATGATGGACTTAGCAGTATTACATGTAAAGTGTTTGATATGCAGAGAAGGTGTGTATATTGTGTCTTAGAAATAACTGACTCTGGGCATTAGTGATTATACAGATAGATAGATATACTCTCAGTGCTATTTGGCTATGTGAGTAACCATGATAGCACGAATTGGAGTGATACATTATGGTAACGTTGCTATTGCTGTTGGATTCGCTACAGTTATCTTTCATTTTATTTATTTACAGTTTTTGTACCTCTGTGATCATTTGTGTCACAAGGCTGGTACGTTTGATAGCTGGTTACTTTTGACAGGGGCACAGAGTATATTAAGCAGATAGCAATTGCAGTGTCATCACTCCGAGTCGAAATTGTCATCATGGTTTGTGTGACGTGTGATTGTTAACTGCAGCTGAGGGTCGTTGTGCTCGTTGTCCAAGGCATTCTGTCAAAACTAATCGCATTCATTAACTCGCTGCCCATCTACTGGCTTATTCTTCGACTTTTCAACCCGTCGGTTGTGTCTGGTGAGAATGTGTTGAAATATTCCATTGAATTCCAGTGAATGGCAATGACATGTTTTGTGTGAAAAGGGTTCTTCTATATTTTTTAATAACTTTGCCAAATGTTGGCCAGTTTAAAAAAATTTTCATTGCTACAGTGGTTAAATAATTTTCACTGCAATGACTAATTTTTTTACCACATATACTATCCTGTCCTGGCAGTACAATAGTCAACAAAAGATGGTGAAAAGGAACTTTGTGTGTTTTGGCTGTGGGAAGTTGTGTCTTCTTCTCTTATGAGATAGAGGTATCAGTGTAGATACTGAAGCTTGTTCTGATGACTAAAAAGACAGCTTACTTGTTCAGAGGTGAGTCGGGTAAAAGTTGCAGCTGGTTAATATTTCCTAATGTGTGAGGAGTCTTCACTGTTATCAACATTTTGCAAGGCATATGAATGATATGTTAGGGGAAGAGATGTAAAATCCACAATACATATTTCAATAATGAGTCTGTAAACTACTGTCATAGACGGCCAGTCTTGAATATGTTGTTAACAACCATGTCATTCTTAAACCCAGTGAGAAGATGTTTGCGATGTCTGTTTACAGACATTGTTGCTGTGGGTGTTGAGCAGTAATATCGTACAATTTTAGCCACAGAAATGCTGGAAAAAATGATCCACTTTTTCTTGTACTGTTTTAGTGTTTTAGAAGTGTGGAGGAGTCGGAAAAAGTGTATAGTTTGTATACGTTTGAAAATGTTAATAGCTTACAGTTTGAAGTACTACAGTGTGCTGTGGTGAAGTCACAGCCTTCAGTGTCTTATTATCTCCCACACTGGAGCAGCTCTGTTCTAGCTGCCAGTCACAGTAACACTAGTACTGTCAGTCTGTGTGGTTGAGGTAATCATTGTTTGTATCTCAGCTGATGATTGTGTGGTGTGTACACCTGCAGGTGATTTGCACATGTCAGTGGTACAGCACTCTCCACTATGTCTTCTGCTAGAGGTTACTTTATTAATATATTCCATGGTACATAGGGTCTGTGAAATATTTTGAGAGAGATTATTGTGTCAAATTTGTGCTCTAGCATTGTAACTAGCAATTGTTGGCATTTTCTGTACTCTTTTTCTGTACTCTTTTGACCCCTCCGTCCCTCACCGAAGTGTACAGAAAAACTGTCGATTTCTTGAGCATTTTATTGCTAAGCATGGTTTTCTATCCATACAAAGACTGCTCTCTTTCTTCAGACATCTTTGGCTACTAAAATTTATTTTGCCACTTATTTTTAGTTTTATGATTGTCTGTGATAGTTCAAATACTGGTTATCTGTCGTAATACTTTGGACCGACATTTTCTGCATACTTTAGAAGTGTATGTTAACCTTTAAAAGTATACAGTGTATGTTAACCTCTGACATTGTGTGGTTTATGGATAATGGTTTATGGTTTGGTTAATGTTGATTGTTGTGCTGTTATTGACCAGACGTTTCAGTTAATTGAAATCGGCGAATTAATGCATCATTAATTGTATAATCAGGGTGATTGAGCTGCTGATGTTGGCGTGTGTACAGCTGAAGCCAGTGGGCATAGGTCGTCTCTTTGAGGTTAATTCTGATGTTGACTCAACTCACTGCTCTGTGTCAACTCCTGAGAGTAGTAGTGCTAATAATTCAGTGAGCAGTCTGCTCGGCAAGTTGATCACAGGACAACTCATCTATCCATGGATCGAACTGACTAGTAAAACTGAAATACAGACTGATTAGTTATCACCACATTCATAAGTTGAATGTTGATGGTGATTGTATATTGACCAAAGCTTATTTTTTATAATTCATTGTAATGTAGAATAATCAGTATTATTATTATTATTATTTACTTGTATTTTATACGGGGTGGGCCAAATTAATGGCACCACACTGTATATTTGACCATAATTCTGGCTGATGGTAAAATGTCTCTTGTCATCATTTTTACCATGCTGCTTTGAATGCAGGGCAGTCTAGTCAGGAGAAAGCTGTCTGTCTGTCCCTCTGTCAAACGCGTGTATTGTGACAAAACGGAAGAAAGCTCTGTCTAGATTTTTATACCATACGAAAGATCATTTAACCTAGTTTTCTAAGAAGAATGGTTGGTGGGAGGCGACCCCTTCTACCTGAAATTTTGGGTCAACCGAGCCTAAGACGAATAGTATACGTTGACCCTAAGCCCCCCAAAGGGGGCTCTAAGACGCAGTGTCCAAAATTTAAACAACAATCTGGCGATAACTTCAAAATGGTACCAGATAGGATGTCAGTTACTGTTAATCACTAATAGGAAGTCGCATAGTGTCTTTCGATTGGTACCAACATCGGTGACCATGAATGACCTTGAACGGTGTAATAGTCCTTAATTTGCTTTATTTCACCAAATTCAATAGCTTTGCAGGCTTATTTTGTCACAGTGATATATACCTGTATTGTCTGCAGAATATCGTCTTCCACTTTTGGCCAAAATTCTCCCACCCTACAGCGCGGTCTCTGTGATAGCTGAGCTATTTGTACTCTGTAAATATCGTCAGCAAACAATGAAGTTTTGATGACATCTTTAAAATAATAAGTAAGTAAATGTATGCCTTATTTTCCACATACACATTTGGTTACAGCGGTGCATAAATTATTGAAATGTGTCAAAATTTGACAAGAGTTACAATCAAACGTTGCTGCAACGTTTTCATGGAGCACTATCAGAGTGTAGTTTTTGCTATGTTTACTGAAGTAGTGTGCAGTGCACACATATGGACAGTTTTATTACATTTGCATGCAACTTACATTCACAGTTAATATGATATAAAAAATATAAAAATTGGTTAAGATTGGCCAGTGTTAAAGTGAAATGTACACAGGGCCGTTGCCAGGAATTTGTGGGCAGGGGTGCTAGAGAGGCTGTTGGTGGTGCTAGCTAGGCAGCCTTGCAGTCTGAACGGCCATAGTGCCGCAATATACATCATCATGTGTTAATTGCGTTTTACTAATCAGGCCCTATGTCACTAAATATCAGAGTAACAAAGAAAGTATCATATGACTATTTTAGTGCACCCAAAAGTATTCTGAACTGGCTTAATCTGCTACACTCACAGTCACCAACAGTCTGACACTACAACCTTTACCTGACTGATTCCACGGACTCTCGGACCATCTAACGATTTTACTCTGCTCAGAGGCTGGATTTGTTTGCATGGTGTGTTAGACTAGTCGGTTTTCGAATGCACTTTAAATCACTGCACTTTCAATTCAATTTCAAACAACCTCCAGATCCTGCCAGAGGTATTTGGAAATTTAAAAAAACAACGTGCGAATAATGTACATGTAGTTCACTACGTTGTCACTCAGTAACTGTCTGTCTCTAGATACACGAAACAATACAGTCGGTCAACAATGAACCAGAAGTCAAAACTGAACTGCGACAAAGAAACATGCATAAGTGTAATGAATGATGCAACAACGAATTTATATCACCGAACATCTTTGGTCTTTCTTAAAAGCAGATAAAAATGTTTCAATCGGAATACTGTTGAGCAGAACCTTCATGGCAAAGCACTGTCAAATGCATCAGTCGCTTATGCGTCGATGACTGTAAACAGACAGTAGACGTTTGGCAGTGGAAAAGATTGTTCAGCTTTCGCCGTGTCAAGTGCCATTGTCATAGTAAAATAATGCAGCAAGAGGCAAGACTAGGTTTGTGTGAGATGGCGGATGCAGTCTGGATGCATATTCCGCTAACTTGGACGTATATGCACATTGGTTATTCTGCAGTGATTCATTGCTTAACACTGCTCAGGAATCTCCTGTGACAGCATTTCGGAATCAGTGTATAAACCTGCTTCTCTTGCTGTCTGTACAAGAGGCTTGAGTGATTCCGCTGAAAAATTACTGGTTGCTAATGAAGCTGCTGCACTGTACACCCTGCGTAGTTGTTCTCCAACCTGGTGGTCTAACTTACTTGCACAAGACTGATTGTGCCAAAACCAGTTTCCATTTATCCACAGAAAATTCGTCAGGAGCAGCTGGCCTGTCAGAGGTTTTTCGCCATAACTATTAGTAACATCATCAGGATTATAATCATGAGCTTTAGTGCCGTTGTCAAGGTCCTTGTTTAGCTGCTTTATTTCGTCAATGAATTTTTTCTATGATAATTAGTTTGAGGAACAGTGACGTAAATTAGCCTATTATACTTCTCGCATCAACCAGAGACGAGGCCATGGGGTTGCTAGCAGGGGATGCTGATTGCTGAGCCTCAGGTTTAACACCAGTGCTGTCAAATCTGCCAAGGGGTGCTCAGCACCCCTCTGACTACGGCCCTGAATGTACAGTATGGTGCCATTTAATTTAGCTCGCGCTGTAAATGCATGCTGTTGTGTGTATATTGAACTATATTTTATGGTATATTCAGTATATTAATTATATACACCCACGGAATAGCTTATTCTGGAAATATATGGCTGTATATGTCTGTGGTGGATTATAATAACACGAATATGTTGTGGTCCTAATGGCCGACACGATATGTGGCCCTTCTAGGCTAGCAATATCAAGGTTATGTGTAACCACTGAGATGTCTTTACTTTGAGGTTTGACCATTTAATTTGTAAAGCTTATTGTATTATGTGAGATTATTATTACTCACCAAGTTTAAAGCTTGTGTGGCTTCCTGTTAGTTACTCTGAAGTGCATTGACTAGGTAAGCTAATATGATATGGTGACCTTGTCATCCTGACTGCTGATCTTATAACTGCAGGTGCTAGTGATATTATGGGGGTTGCCTCACCCACACCTTTCAATGCCTATGTCACTTTGGCCGAGTGGTTTCCTCAGTTTCTATACTTTACCGAACCCGGATGAAATATCAGAATCAGGATCAAAAGACAGAAACTAAAGCAATGATTATGACGACAGGCTTTGACACTAAGGGCACATTTTGGGGCTGGGGAATATTTTGATACCAGGAGGACTGACAGCCGACATCAGTAAAAAGTAGAGTTGATACAATATTCATTATTATATCGTGTGCCAGTTCTATGATAATGAAAGAAAACGCACGGCTTGTCGGCCGACAGTGTCGGGCCGTGTGGCTCGGTCCTTGATTACAATAAACGGGTGAGAAGATACATCCAGGGGCATATTTAGAGGGGCCGAACCAGTGCCCCCTTAAACATAGGCGTAGATCTGACTGGAATTCTGGGGGGGCGCATGGCGGGACTTGCTATAAAAGTCCTGCTATAGAGGCAAAAAACACATTTTTCTACATTGTAATGCAAGTAATCTGGTGCTTAAAATTTTGCAACATGACAAAATCTGGGGGGACAATCCCCCCGCTCCAAATTCTGTGGGGACTTGTCCCCCCGCCCCCCCGTGATCTACGCCCATGCCCTTAAACTCGGCAAACGTAGGCCTACACAGTACACACACGGTCGCCTATGTAACGATAGGTATCTGTGACGCTTGGAAAACACTGAAATCGTTTTTAAGCCGGGGCTCTGCCACAGACCCTGCTGGAGGAGCTGACGATGCTCCCCAACCCCCTGGTCAGTTGGGAGGGGAACCCCTTCCATTCCCCACCCCTCGACGCAGCATTTCTAAATGGTAAAATTAAAAAGAATTCTGGGGAGTAGGCCTTCCCATGCCCCTCCCCTTGTGATCTTCAGCCACTCGATGCACACCGCCCCTAAGTTGCAATCTTGAATACGCCCCTGACCATAAGACGCACGTCATAGATGAGATAAACAACGTCTTTTGCTACCTTGCCCAGTAGGCGCTAAGACCCATGAGTGGCCCTGGACACAAGAGGGGAAATCGAAATGGCAGATATCCGATTATCCGGATCCAAATCCGCACAGCTCTGAGTCGCTCTCTGAGAGCTCGCTCTCGCGCTCTGCAGTGAGCACTGAGCATCTCTACAGCGCAGCGGCTGCCTGCCGGCTCAGTGCGGGCCGTGCTCAGTGTCCGCGCTGTACTCAGTAGGCCTACGTGTTTGCGTTCTGACTGATACGGGGGCATGTCGGACATAAACGCCGGTAATGAACGGGCGCCTCGCTTCAGGCAAAATGATACAACACGGCGATAGGTCGGCATAACAGTATCAGGTACCGTCGACGACTGCAGGTCATATCCGCCCTACTATAGTACCACTTATGGCAAATGTGCAGTTTAGGTTGTCAAATTCACAACGGTACTTAGTTAACGCTAACCCTGACACTAACCATAGCGCTAACCCTAATAACCCTAATGGTAACAGTAAGCGGTAACCCTAACCCTACTACTACGGTTAAGCGACACCGGTCGGCGCGAGCTCCGGTCGTCACACAACTACTACACCTGTGTGAGCGTTACCACAAGCACACGGTTTGGCGATCGTGCTTTCGCTGCCGCCGGACCACGACTCTGGAACAGTCTGCCAGCAGATTTCCGTCGGACTGACTTCAGTCGAAACTTTCTGCCGGAAGTTGAAGACGTATTTGTTTGGTCGAGACGCCAGCACCTAGTGACTGTTGTTTTTAGGCGCTGTGTAAATGACCACACTACTATAGGACTATACTACTACTACTACTACTAAGTACCGTTGTGAATTTGACAACCTAAACTGCATTATCTGCCCCACATATTAGGGCCGCGCCACACACGGCCCGTCATTGTCGGTCTACAATGACCGACCGTGTGGCGCTGCCGTAACGCTGACCATAAATTAATATTATTATTATTATTATTATTATTATTATTAAGGCTATTTGTAACGCGCAAGATCCCCCCAAGAAGGCCGCAAATGCGCTATCCGGCAGTTTGAAAATGTTGGTGTCTATATACAATGTATCATATAAACAACAATGCCTTCAGCTGTGTCCTAAAGGTCGTGAGACTA
>Ga0049105_1001032_pt1 | contig 11445 bp, 6 predicted proteins | sample WorMetvaBAHAMAS1_FD_61260 | JGI IMG/M metagenome (GOLD analysis project Ga0049105, IMG submission 61260) | Worm MetaG Olavius vacuus BAHAMAS.1 | ecosystem: Host-associated > Annelida > Digestive system > Unclassified | place: Germany: Marburg | collected 2013-04-09 | reverse complement strand
GAATTATAATTTCGGTTTCAGTCCTATTTTTATATCGTTTATATACAGTGATGTTTTAGCACTCAGACGGCATGGATCACTTTGGGGCTTTGATTAATATGTTTGGGGTACAAAATAACTCAAAAGTGTACACTTTTCACTTCCCGTTCACCGATTTAACTTGCACGACTTTCAGAAGCGTTTTAATTTATCAGTCTACTGAAACCGTTTTCCTCAAACGCGCTTTAGAATGACTACTAACTGCACACGGTTTAAATTTAAATATTCTAAACGCAAATGGACCTATAAACGTGTTCAACAAAAATGACAAAGATATCAAAACGTGTTATTTCCGGTAACTTTATTGGTGCATTGCATACTACTTACTTTGCATATATGAAAAGTGGGGGAGAACATAAGGGTGCCAACATTTTGGGGGAAGAGGAGGGCATGGCCCCTTCTGCTCCCGATTAGCGCAATGGCTTCGATCAAAGAAGTTAATCTACGTCGGGCTCGGTTAGCCCTGAGATGGGTGACCGTGTCCACGTTCAATTCCCGGTGTCAGGCATTTACTTCAGTAAGTAACCAACCAGCCACCCAAGGCCAACTCAGCCTTCCATCCCTCCGGGGTCGGAAAATGAGGATCAGCTGCCGCTGGGAAGGCAAAGGCAGGTATGGTTTATTCCGTTAGCGGATGAACGCGGGGTGTGCAGGTAAAACTGAGAGATCCCTTGAGAACGAGTGCCATACCTGAGCGCCTTAGAGGTGTGTTCACGACGAGGCGCTATACAAATCCACGTTTACCTTTACCTTACCTTCACTTGATGGTCTGCATACAGGCGTGGACGAACTTGATTAGCGAGGACAACCCGACACCCAGCAGATACTCGGCGGTCACGTTGTTCTACAGCGGCCCGGCGGAAGATGACCCGACGGCGTCGGTGTATGGAGAGAGACAGGTTGTCGCCGGGCCTGGTACTTTTCGGGTGACGTTCAGAGCACGAGAGCGCCATGTGACCGATTGGACGCCGCTGACCGACAGTACTCCGGCCGTCGTCAACGCCGGGCCGCCCGTTAACAACACCGCCTACTGGGACCCACGGCTTCGCGATGTTAGTGTGATGTGATAATAATCTTTGGCGAAGCAGGCTCTCAGGACTGTAAAAATGGGGGTTTTTGAAAACCTAGTTTCTAACGTTTTTTTACGAAAAAAGTAGTTTTTAAAATTTTTTTTAGAAATAAACCTAAAACAACCTCAAAAGTTCAATTTATTGGTTTTTATGTAGTTTTATTAGAAAAACCTACAAAAACGTAGAAAAGTTTAGATTTTAGACCCACAGTCACAGAAGAAAATTAAGTACGATTGTTATCTTTCAGTCTAATTAGTGTACAGTGTATACTATAATCTGCACATGGCTATAAAACGATGTAGCAGGGATAGGGTATGTGTAGGAGATATTTTTCGTGAATTTTTGGGTCGTAATTTTGGACGTTGCAGTGTAATTTTGTGTCTGGTTTTCATACAATAAAGGAAGCTTAGTGTCGCAAAGAGACCGTGCAACTGCTGTGTAGGACAGTTTTGGCCGACTATAAGTGCAATACAATATTTTGCGAACATTATAGGTCTATTTTCAATCACTGTGACGTAATCGGCCGATTATTAATCGGCGTTTTCGCTTCAACAGTGTCAGTTTGACCCAAAATTTCAGGTACAAGGGATCGCCCCCCACCAACCATTCTTTTTTATCGCCCCCTTCACCAACCATTCTTTTTGTCACAAAACTAGGATAAATGATCTTTCCATGTGGTATAAGAATGTGAACACAAGTTTCTTTCGTTTTATCACAGTCAACGCCTTTGACAGACAGACAGACGGACAGAAAAGCCTTGGCATACCGTGCGTTGCATTATGCAGTCGCACGGTAAAAACCGTAAAAAAAACTAATAACGTAAAAACTTTTGTTTAAAAGTTTATTCCATCTTTGCAGGTATTGTTTTAGCGGCGTTTGTCCGTGTGTGTGTTTGTCTGTCTGTGTGTCCGCGCAAAATAAAGAAAAACCACTAAGCCAGTATTAGTGATCAGACAACCGTGATTGATGCAACGTGCTGTGAATGTGTGTCACGGTGAACCACAAAACTAAAAGTGGTCATTTCAATGAGTTCTGACCTTGGCTTTTGAAGTTGAAAATTAATTTTGATGGCAGCAAGCGGACTTTGTATCTTACAGAGTTCAATTGTTACTTAATTTACTGATCAGAGTGGCCCTGTTGCGAAGTCGTTGCACGGTACCTACTTGACACAGGCAGAATAAGAAAGGAGTCGAGGACGTTAAAATGTTAAGATAGCTGAGAGATAAAACGGTTCGTCCAATTTTTACATAAGTGCTTAGCAGGCCTATATTAGAAAAATGACGAAAAAGAAAGAAATTACTTTCAAACAAGTTACAAAACGGAGTGATGTTCAATAAGGCATTTGTTGCATGTTGATGAGTGATGACTATGTATGTTTGACGAAAGGCGGCAAATTGCACGCGTCTGATTGGTCCGGTGCACGTTGGAAACGAGGCCGCGTCGTTTCTGCGTGACGAATGGTACACGCACATGCTGTGTGTGGGGGAGGAGCTATCACGGCCTGCGAACATACGCGATGACGTCATCTTCCGCAAGATCGGGATGCTGGAAGGAGTGGAGCTGGCGCTCGATGATAAACAGCTGAAGGAAGCGGTTGAATGGATGCGACGATGTTGGTCTGCACAAGATAAACCACCCATAAAGATTACACAAGCACACCGCAAGCATCTGCTTGTCTACTCTCGGTCAGCCCTGCTCTATTCAAAAGTTCGAATTTTCTAGTGGCCTAAATAGCAAACACTATATAGACCTCATGTCCAAACGTGGGCCGTTTTACTTCACTAAAATCTCGTAACATAATGAAAACCAAAACAGTCAGAAATAGAAGATTGCCTTGTAATCTAATTCCGCGACTGCTCGCGAAAGCGTGCATATAGTTACGTGTTGTCACTTTCGAGTGATGGCGGTCACACTATTCGATTTGCCATATCCAAAAACCCCATGCTGCACATAAACTTTATGGCTTTATGTTTTATTACAGAACCCCGAAGTTATTGCAAGTTATCGCAGTTTTGCATTGCGGGAATACTAATTTTCGACCTTTTCGCTCACGTGACTTCGACTTGACCCTGTGACCTTCATATATGAACTTGCCCGGTATCCTCTCGAGATATACGCAGGGATGTGCGAAAATAAACTTCCTACGTCAAGGCTTTCGAAAGTTATCGTATTATAGACATCTGACATGTACGTATACAAAAATACGTACACACACGTCACCGAAATACACCACACCGCTTTGCGGGTGGCCAATAACTAGAAAACGATTGACGGACAGCAACACTAGATAGCTCTATACACACAGTTCTCAACAGTAGGGCTGTTTAGAGTATATTCGGTAATAGCCCTAGCCTACACTGGTAAAAAACGGGCTATGGGGACTGCAGTTGTGATCATCTTTATTCACCAAAATGGTAGAAACACATAAAAAAAGAGAAAAAATACAGTAATAACAAAAATAACCTTAACTATAAGCAATGGAGAACGTATTAAACATACATTAAGCACTAGTATGATCATCAGCAGCATTTACCAAAAATTTCTCAAAACGTCTCTGGAGCTGTACGGATGGCAATTCGATATGGAAGAAATACGTTCACTGTTCGATAACTGTTAGAGCTTTTAAACAACTTCATTAGGACTCCACTGTACAAGATGCCCAGCTATCGCAGAGAGACCGCGCTGCAGGGTGCGTTATAGTTTTCGCCGAAAGTAGAAGACTGGAACTGGGAGACAATATTTTACGGGCAGTATAGGTCTATCTTCAACCACTGTGATATAATCGGCCTGAAAATCTGTCGAAGTCGGTGAAAAAACGCAAAATAAGGGCTATTACGGCGTTCAAGATCATTCAAGGTCATCGAGGTCGGTACCAATCGAAAGCCCGTATGCGGTTTCCTATTAGTGATTAATAGTAACTGACATCCTATCTCGTACCGTTTCAGAGTTATCGCAGCTTATTGTTCAAATTTCGCTCCAACGCGGTCACTTTGATCCAAAATTTCAGGGACAAGTGGTCGTCCCCAACCAATCATTTTTGCGCGGTTAGTTAGGCCAATGAATGCCTTACAACTTTGCCGCTGACAGTTTTCACACAAAGAAACTTTGTAGCAGACTTTCTTCGAGCGAAGTGCGATTTTTTTTACGGAAATCGGCGGTTTTGGGTTTTTGAGACCCCCTTTGGGGGACTTAGGGGCAACGTATGACGATCATCTTAGGGTCATTGGAAAGCGCGTATAGTAGACTTCCTATTAGCGTTAATTGAATTTTTTCGCTAGGTGTTACGGCTGAGGCGCTACGAGCGATTATCGGTTCAAAATCGGCGATTTTGCTCCAATGGGGGCCGTTTGACCCAAAATTTCAGGTAGAAGGAGTCGCCCCCACCAACCATTCTTCTTCTTAGTAAACTAGGCTAAATTATCGTTCGTATATTATAAAAATCTGGACAGATCTTTTTTCCGTTTTGTCACAATCCACGCGTGTGACAGACAGACAGATAGACAGACAGACGGACGGACGGACGGACAGAATTCTCATCGCTATACCGCGTCTGCATTACATGCAGCGCGGTAAAAATCAAGAGACTGCAATACTCTTTTAGGTAAAGTACACACCTCCAATCGATACGTAAGGATTGGTAAACATTTTTTTAATAATCAACTCCAGTATCACTTCCTCTGAGGCAAAGCGACCAACCTGGCAAAAATTGCATTCGATGCACGATAAAAACTACGTTTGTCGTGATCTGTAGAACATCTAAAGGAAACAAATGAAACGATAAAAATACCCAAATAGCTAATTCCATTTACCCACGGAAGGTTGTTTCCATCACTTGTTGTTATTTCTGCGCAGGTTACTTTGTGGGGTGTGTGGACTTTGATCTTCGATCGCGTTGCTAGTTATCATTAAACTCGCCGTTGTAACTAATTAGGCCGCCAGACGTTAGTCGATAAGGCCGTAAGTTTTACCCATGAACTTTCTTTCTTTATTTCTTTTTTTATCAATCCACCGCGCTCAGCAGCCACGCAGTGGATGGCCATCCAATGTATTTTGGATGTTCGGTCGTAAATAAAGCTTCAACAATTGGTAGAGAGATCTCGCTCACCCCTCCCCTAATTTTACAGGCGGGGGGGGGGTTAAAAAGTGCGAAATTTGACGTCGTTTAAAACATCACTCAACTTTGAGCCGCCCGCATTTGAAATGAAAATGCAGCGAGATATTCCAATTCCGAAACAAAAGTGCAATGCTGCGATGATCGCCCTATGTCCTGGCCAAGTTTGGTGAAGTTGGGTTCACGCAGCCCTGAGAAATGTCTGTCAGTTGTGACCTACCCCCTACAATTGCAAATTTTGTATGGAGTTTAAACGCATGACACCCAAAATGCCTTACAAGTTGAAGGTCAAGAGGTCAAAGGTCAAGGTCACAGCATGACATAACGTGTGCACAAATTCGCAAAATTATCAACATTTAAGCCGGGGATTGCTCGATTTCGCTCAAATTTTGTAAAGACTTTGACCACGTGACGCTTCATGTACCACGAACTTTCAAGTTCAACGGGTCAAAGGTCAAGGTCACAGAGTGATATAACGTATTAGCATCAAAAAACGTTATAATTCAGGCACGGATAAATTGTCGAAAGTCAAACTTAGTAAAAATTATCCCAGAGCCAAGCGCAACACTTAAAACGTGTTCAAGGTCATAAGGTCGAACAATGAAATCGCAATAACTTCGCCGCGGATTGTTCGATTGCGTTCAAATTTGGTACAGAGTTTCATCACGTCACAGGCGATACGCTGCAAATTTTCGAAGTCAAAGGTCAGAGGTCAAGGTCACGGGATCAGAGGTTAAGGTCACATAGTAAAATAATGTGTCAGCAGCAAAAAAGCTATAATACGGCAATGGATAGGCCTAGGTTCGGCGACATCAAACCTGGCATGGCGTCGTAATTAAAGCGGCAGAGGGCTGGCGTGGCTCGGTCGGCCTCAAGTTGCAATGCATTCGCAATTTCCACGTGTTCTAGTTATTACCGTGCTGCATATAATGCAGACGCGGTATAGCGATGAGAATTCTGTCCGTCTGTCCGTCCGTCTGTCTGTCACACGCGTGAATTGTGACAATACGGAAGAAATATCTGTCCAGATTTTTATACCATACGAAAGATAATTTAGCCTAGTTTACTGAAAAAAAGAATGGTTGGTGGGGGCGACCCCTTCTATCTGAAATTTTGGGTCAACCGGCCCCCGTTGGAGCAAAATCGCCGATTTTGAACAGATAATCGCTCGTAGCGCCTCAGCCGTAACACCTAGAGAAAAAAAGTTCAACTAAAGCCAATAGGAAGTCCACTACGCGCTTTCCAATAAGCCTAAGATGATCATAACGCACCCTGCAGCGCGGTCTCTGCGATAGCTGAGCATCTTTTTCTGCTTGTATTGGTAGGCCTACGTATTGACGGCTCTGACGTATATGTTATTTATTTGTAACTTTGTACATTACTGTGCGTAGTACAATGACGTAGGTACGGGTTTTCCCGCGCCGGCTCGGTTGCTCTCGCTTTCGTTTTGGCCGAGAATCCGTCGATGACGTATGAGGAAGCTGTGCGTCACGTGACAGTACGAAGACCGGTGCTGCCACACAGCGAACTGAAGGAAGCCATCTATCGAATCTACCCGCGAACTGGTCCCCTGCCCGTATGCCCCAATGTGAGTAGAGACGGGATTTTCGGGTATAGGCCTATTCTGGAAGCGGCAAGGGGGTCGCGATGAGGGGCTCTGATTCAGGGCCCTCATTTAAGGTATAGACGGTCACTCCCAAGTTATGCCGTCTGGTAGAGCAAAGATGGGTTTGAACGTGTAAGCAGAGTATAAGCGTTTCTCCTTATTATATGTCTATGTAACACTCCGACAGTTGCAGGTTCTGTTATCGAAATATTTAGGCCTATACCAGTATATACTGTAATTACCCAAGTATACGGTATTTACAATACCGTTTTACTTACTTTAGTACGAGAGATAGACATGAATATTAATATTCATGTTGATAGCTATAAAATGTTGCAGGAGAAAGGCAGGTATATCATGTATGAAATATTCTTCGTGAATTTCTGGGTCAAAATTTTGTGTCCGTTCTTCGTACGTTAAAACCTAAAAAACTTTAAAAATCGTAAACCTAATAACCTAAAAACTTTTTTCTAAAAAAAACTAGGTTTTTTCCAGCCCCCGGTAGTGCGTGCGGTCGATGTAGCATGTAGATGGTCTTTGACAGCCAACTGTCGATCGGTGTGCCTCCGCCGGAAGTCTGTGAGCTTGACCTTTTAACCCGCGACCTTTGAAACCTAATCAATTCATAGTAAGATTGTGGTATGTAAGCCTATGTGTAGGCCTAAGCTTTGGTTCAGATCCCTTCAGTGGTACAGCAGCTGTCGAGTTCACGAGATTTTTACGGCCGTCGCTGGCTGACTTTGATCTCCGAACCCAGATGGCCTTGAAAAAATTATCAGTGACATGTGGGCCTAGTACTGAGTAATACTGGTGAGTGTCACTGAAATGCTTTCATTCAATCAGGAGATATAAGGTGAAAAACGGACTCGCCCACGCCTAGACGCACATAACCACGCCAGGACAGGCTGACTGCTATATGCCTCCTTCGGCCAACGGTGTATTTAGTGAAGACTGACTCTGCTGCTGGTGTCGTTCTACTCTAGTCGCAAATATGTTTACTGATAAAGATTATCTTCACATTACGTGGTCTGGCAGAGATCGTTTTGATCCTAAATGAAACGTAGCCTATTTGCTCGAGCGCTTTGTACAAACTCTAATTGACGGCTCTGGTACAAACCCAATATGAGGAATAACTGCTGAGTTTGTTAAAACTTGTTAATACGCTCAGTGTCCTGGGTTAATCTCGAACTTACTCCCTATCCTTTCCACCAGCTACCCAAGGCCAACTCAGCCTTCCATCCCTCCGGGGTCGGTAAATGAGTACCAGCTTCCGCTGGGAAGGCAAAGGCAGGCAGGTATGCTTCAGTCCGTTAGCGGATGAACGCGGGGTGTGCAGGTAAAACTGTGAGATCGCTTGAGAACGCGTGCCATACCTGAGCGCCTTAGAGGTTTGATCACGACAAGGCGCTATACAAATCCACATTTACCTTTACCTTTCCACCCCCAATTACAATTACTGGCCGCGGCAGATGCTATACGTTTTGCAACTGACACGTGTGGTTGAGTTCAGAGCGCGACGGAAGATGTCGCTTCGTTCACGTTCATCGACGTGTCTCCAAGACCGTCCAGCTCACAGAAGGTCCACCAGTTCGAGGAGCTCGTCTACTGGGTCAAGCTGCAGGTTCAGAGCGGAAGTGTTCCGGCAAAGTTCGTCGTCGAGGTATAAGGCGTGATGTGCTAAGGCAGATCTCGCTTGCCGATGCTTTGTTTTCATTTTGCATTAGACCTATCTATGTAAGCCATGTTTTGGAGCTGCATCCTAAAATTCCCGGCATTGTTCCGTTGCAAACATTAGTTATAGTCAGAAGTACAATGAGCCGGGCAGACATGCGATACAAAAATCAGATAAATAGGCCTACAGCGATAAAAATAGGATGTAGCCTACTCCAATGTATAACGCTGTAGAAATGCTGAATAGTTCTCTATCGACGACCTTTAAATCTTGGATTAAATCTTATGTAAGTTTGTGAATATCGCTGATCAAACGAGACTTTGAACTTCGGTTTTATAGGGGAGTATATAAACTTTATGTCGCCAAATATGTTAGGCCTGCATGTCAGAAGTTATAAAAATTCAGTAATGGAAGGGAAGGATTCAGACAGCAGATGAGGTTGCGGAACAGAACAATAAACGATATGATCTGGATATTTCAGTTTCCTTATTTGCCTATGCTGTCGGCGAATTCCGATATATTTTCTCATAATTATCAGCTTTCAGACGATACTTCTATGCTCGACGACAAGACTTCTCGGACGAGGACATTTCACAAAGAACTAGACCGTAACCAACCTTGACCAATAAATTTTTTATTATTTATGTGTTATTCTTGTGCCTCCGCCAAAATCGTAGGCTGAGAGCATTAAGTTTTCCCGGTCGTCTGTCCGTTGTCCGTCCGTCCGTCCGTTATCCGTATAACGTTAACGCCTATTTCACGCGACGCGATATCTTTGTACTTAGAGGAAGGATTTCAACGAAACTGCGCACAGCTATTCGTGGCGAATGTGTGGGAAGCGCCGAGAAAGTTTTCAAGATCAGAGATCAAAGGTCAAGGTCACGGCGCGACCAGATGCTTTTGTGCGGCGGAAGCATCAGTTCGACGGTGTGGTGTCGAAGGTGACTTGTTATACGACGACGATAACGATTGCGATGATGATGATCTCAATGACGATGAATATTATTTCATCAAACTCAGTGAACCGTAACAGACACTATCACGTGTACCTATGCATAAGTTCGTTGTATGGTTGCTGCATGTCAACCTGATTATTTTTGAACAGGCCCATAAGCAAGGGGTTAATGGGGTTAACCGCTTCAGAAAAGCAACCATAAAATATTCTGGGTCTACGTTTTGCAGGCTTGTTAATGAAGGGCGTATTTAAGTTTAACTAGTGTCGTCTAAAAGGGTGATGACTATCCCCTGCAGCATATTGGGTGCGAATGGTAACCTTCCCTGCGGTAAATTTCTGGCTATACGGGCCATTGAACGATTGACTCAACAAAGGTTGATGCCGTACGTAGGCGTGGACGAACGTACGAACTGCAGACAACATCGAAGCCGAGTTCCACGGCGTGACGCTGTCGTACCGCGGAAAGGTTCGCGGTGCCGGCGGTGGCGCTATCTACGGCGCACGGGCCGTCATGGCCGGCGAAGGTGAGTTCGAGGTGACGTTCAGGGTCAAGGACTGTGCCGAGCTCACTGATTGGACGTGGTTGCCGCGTGTTCACGCCGCCAGGGTGACGGGACTTCCGCCGAGTCCTGACGTCGACGACTGGTCAGAAAAGTTCAAGGTTACTGCTTCATCGTATCATCATCAACATCATTTAGCCTATTTGCCAAGAACGCATATAACACAACGTGCAAGAAGAATACCAGTACGCAAAAAAAACTATGTAAAGTTGAGGAAATCACTGAAGTCGACAAATTTAATTGTGCGCTTAAGTGACTCGAGCAAATTGGTACAGGTAGACCTACCTCTAGTAAAACCATGTTGTGATGGATAAAGAACACCATTGACAGTAAGATGGTGACGTATTTTGCTTGCAATTACACGTTCAAATATTTTGCAAGTAACAGTGTAACAGGAGGTCTGTGATTGGAGATTACTATGTTCGATTGCGGTGTAGATATTGTGGTAGGTATATTGTGTTGATTAATAATACTGACAGTCGCTAGCGTCTTTAGAAATGCGGTAACGTCAACAGCAATGTTTGTTTTCAGTTATTTGAATTCATAAAACACAAAGTCATCTTGTTCCGCACTCTACCCGTACGTGCATTTTGTGTTTTTCTTGTTTATTTCATGTGTCAAGTAGCTAAAACGGCGAAATAATAATATCAGTGAAGATTTGAAAGCTACTTCAAGTTAAAGTTGATTGTTGCCCAACTTTGAGTGACGTGTTAATGTCAGTGAAGCTGAAGCCGCGGTTACATGCGACACTGAAAATGTTTTGCAAAAATTTCAGTATTTACATTGCTAACCACGCCTGAAACAGAAGAGAAGTTTTTGCCGCAGAAAGTAACTGTTCTACAACTCTTGAAAAGTTTCTATGGGCGTCATGGTATGGTTGCATTATAAAGGTTTCATAAGAGTTGTGAAACTTTTCGGCGGCAAAAAAACTTTAGCAAAACTTACGCAGAACTTTTTTATGTCACATGTATAACCACGGCTCAAAGTCATCAGCCCGTGTGTAATACGCAGAACGCAGGTGACTACACTCGGCTCATTGGACCTGTATACATTGGTAACGAGGCGGCGGCTCTTTCCAACTCCACCACGAATAAGTTCACGCACCTGCTGTGCGCCGCCGAGGAGCTCGATCAGCCGGAAGACCTGAGCAAAGACAGCGAGGTCACTTTCGTCAAAGTTCCGTTTGAGTTCGGAGTGACGGTTCCGCTCGACGAAGAGCAGCTGCATGAGGCGGTGAGAACGGTCAGAAAGGTGTGGAAGAGATACCTGCGCGCACCTGACAAAACCACCCCGTCAATACTCATTTACTGCAGGTATGAATGAATGAATGAATGAATGAATGAATGAATGAATGAATGAATGAATGAATGAATGAATGAATGAATGAATGAATGAATGAATGAATGAATGAATGAATGAATGAATGAATGAA
>Ga0049105_1001031_pt1 | contig 11453 bp, 7 predicted proteins | sample WorMetvaBAHAMAS1_FD_61260 | JGI IMG/M metagenome (GOLD analysis project Ga0049105, IMG submission 61260) | Worm MetaG Olavius vacuus BAHAMAS.1 | ecosystem: Host-associated > Annelida > Digestive system > Unclassified | place: Germany: Marburg | collected 2013-04-09 | reverse complement strand
TCCTATATGCGCCACTGCTGATTAGCTCAAGATCTGGCGATTTCACTGGCGTGGTGCGTCTTTACAGGTACATATCGAAACCTCTGCTACTGGACGGAAAGAAGTTCGACCTGCGCGTGTACATGCTGATTGCGAACACGGCTCCGTTCGTCGTGCTCTACCGCAAAGGTTATGTTCGGCTGTGTATCGGTGACTACGAGGCCGATACCGACGTCATGTCGTCCCACCTCACCAATCAAGTACGTCACTCACACCCCCTCAGCAGTCTTAGCCGATTGATCGATCAATCAGTCGATCAGTCACTCAGTTAAAAACGACAAAAGTCAGCATACCAACTAGAAAGTGATTTCAGTCCACCAATAAAATGTTACTACTACTACTACTACTACTGATGTTGTTGCTGCTGCTGCAACAGGAAATACTTAGTCAAACAAATTAGGTCCTATTTAATGGCGGACTACCACCACTGTGGACATTGAACGGTTGGAGCAAACACTCGATAGTTGACTGTTTTCGAAATTATCATATTGTTTTAAGGTCTTTTGCGATTTTGCATCACCCTGAGCAGCGAGGGTCCTGGAACGCCTGCCAGTTATCTTAATCCTGGATCGAGCCGTGGCCGATCTGATCTCTGCAAGCCGTGCGGGGTTTCTAAACTGTGAAACATATATTACCGGTAGACTGCTGGTTTGACAGTACCGCTAAAAGTTTGCTCTAATGACTGTTTTTTGTGGTTATTTTTTTTGTAATTTTTAAAAAAAAATTAATGGTGGTTTATTCACTAGCCAGTATTTAGGCTATCAATTAGGCCTACTCTCTGTTGCTAAATCTCAGACGTTGCTAAAATGCCTGTTTATGAACAGGTTGTTGGCTCAATCTCTGGTTAGTAAAACAATAGCATAATCTGATAACAGACTCGTTGAATTTGGTATTCGTTGTAAACCGCTAGTTTATTCAACGCAAAGAATCGTCGTACGAAAACTGCAAGGAGAACACGGTGTGGACTTTCGACCGCCTGAACCAGTACATAAACAACAATCTCGCTGCCAGCAAAGACATCGAGGTCGACTGGGTGTTCAGGACGTTGACGGTCGGTTTCACTTCACGCTGTACGTACACACAGCACGACACAACAGACAGAAAGTCGCAAATTACAGTTAATTAATCGCGAAACTTTGTTGGCAACCGACATCTTCGATAAACTTTGGTGGATAGAATCCGCTTCATCCCCGGCCAACTAAATACTGCCTGACATATGAAATCCTCGGTAGCGTTGGCCGCCTATGGAGTGGACGAAAACACAAAGGCATGAACAACTTGCCCAAAGTCGTTACGCAGCAGTGCTCGGCCGGGGTTGAACCCGCAACCTCTTGAACGCCCTGCCCTTTGCGCTTGTACCATGCAACACCGAGTACCGACGTGTTAGTCTTACAACCTTCATCATGGCATGGCATAACTGGTTCTTTCCAACACTTTTTTATATCGGCATATATCAGCAGCAGTATTTTGGAGAAAAAACGAGAATTGTGTCATTTAAACAAGATAATGATTGAAGTAATTTAACGTGAAATAAACAATTTCTACTGTGAAATTGGCACACTGCACTGGCGCCGGGAGTATGCTGTTGTAGAATCGCATGAAAAACATCATGTTGTATTGCTTCTTCGCCGTCAAGCACCGACTGAAGTCTCGCGTCGGCTACTTCGACCTCTACGGCTTCGACTTTCTCATCGACGAGAATATGAAGGTTGTTCTGCTTGCAGACGAAATGTACAAGGCCTGTTTTCTATCTAGCCGATAAAGCTAAGATTGGCAACTTGCTCTGTGTTAGGCTAACCACGTTCGTATTTTCGCAGTTAGTACATTCGCAGCGTTACCACTAGTCCCTACCGTAGGAGGCAGCGTTACGGCTTACGCGTCCGTTATTCGTGCTGTTTGTCTCGTGTGGACTTCTAACATCATTAGCGTATGAAGAGTAGAGACCAACACAGGGTCCCTCCAAAATTCTGCGGGCCATACCGCCATAGCCTCCTCCTGTCCCTTCTGCTCGTGCAAGGTAGTCAAATGATGTCATTGATATCTGTCGTGTGGTTTGCAGGTATGGCTGATTGAGGTGAATGCTAACCCTTGCCTGGCGACTAACTGCCAAGTTCTAAGGGCCATCGTACCGAACGTGGTCCAAGAAGTTCTCTGTAAGTGCGTCGCGCCATATAGTTATGAATTAGATGATTTAGTCAGTTGATTGTTTTATACTGGCATTTTAATTTTGTACGAGGCAATGAATTTTATAGTAACTGTTCTCAGCGCCCGTCAATCTAATGCTGAAGTGTCCACTTTGTTCTGTATTTTGCTTTGATCTTGTGGGCTAGTGGTACGCCAATCCACGATGTTAATTCTGTATGACCGCTCGTAATATCCAAAACTATCGTTATCCATTTGGAAATGTAACAGTTCTTTGTATCACTTATGAAATATACTTTTTGTACATAAAACTGGCAAACAAATATTGCGCATTTTCCTTTTTTTGCTACTTATCGAACTGCAGAAGATTAGATTATGACGACGATGATTTACATTCACTTCCTCGACAAACTACATTTGTTTTCTGGAGTTTAAACCGTATTAATTAGCCTAGTACGTATACTAATGCGCGTGCGATGATCTCGTTGTGGGCAAGGTTTATCACTCGAGTGTTTTGAGAAGAGTCGACGCGGCGTGCCTCTGTTACCACTTCAGACTCTGGTAGACTTTCAGCTACTCTACTGCGGCAAACATTCACCTTATCAGCTGATGCCGACTTCGAATGAGCCCGAGCTGTGGCCCATCGGCCAGAATTCGCCAGCATCAGACAGCAACGAGGATGATCTGGTTCATCGCTCGGAGACGTCCATTTTCCACGACGAACTAGCGACCAGCGTCCACCTGGGCGACCCGAACAGTCCGATCAACGTGGTCAGCAGGAGCAACAGGCCGGTGTCGATGTTCGAGGTGTATTCCGACGGGCGCTACAACTCCACGGCGACGATGTCGACTGGCTTCGCGACCAAGGACGAGCGTGCACCTGGCGGTATGTCGGACGAGGCACGCGCCGCCATGATGGACGTGGCCGGATATACGCCGTGGATTGCCGTCGACCGGCCGTCCTCCGCCGGTCGCCGCGTCCGATCGCCTCCGTCGTCCAGTCCTGGGGTCCCGTTGTCCAAGGTGGCTGCTGAACTCCAAACTGCTCGCCAGCTCACGTCGAAGGCGATAGAGGTCCTAGAATCGGAGGAAAGCAGGTCGACGGCGTCAGATGGCAAGGGCGACGCGAGGACACCGGCCAGTACGTTCCTGTACCCAGAGGTAGGCGGAAGCTCAGCTAAGACTCTCCTCGACTACTACAGCGCTCGGGTAGCGGAACGCAAGTCGATTCAGCTGACCAAACATCCGTACCCGCCGCCGCGCGTCACCATGAATTTCTTCCCGTCGCGTGACAAAGATGCAATGACGCTCGCCACAACACCGACGCCGTCAACGGACGAATCTCCTGTCTCCGAGCGATCGACCGGACAACAGCCGCAGTCCCCTCCAAGACGGATGCAGTCGGCAGCTGACGGACTTTGGGTGCCGAACTCGGCTGTCCAGAGCCAACAAAACGAACAAGCGGCGTCGATAACGCCGACGCCAAAATCCGATTTTACGCAGTACCTTCCCAGACGAATGCAGTCGGCAGCTGACGGACTTCGAGCGCCGGCCGCGGTCTCCGGACATAGAAGTCCACGGAACGCGGCTGCGACTAGCCAACAGAAGGTGCGTTTAGCATCGCCAACGGCGAAAAAATCCGATTCCACGCCGACGCAGTCCCCACCCAGACGGATGCAGTCGGCAGGTGACGGACTTCGAGCGCCGACCGGAAGTCCGCCGACCGTGGCTGCGAGCGGCCAACAAAACGTGCATGCGGCGTCAACGACGCCAAAATCCGATTCCACACCGACGTCGACAGGTCCTGTCGCGACCTCCAAGGTTGCAGCAACAACGAACAAAACCACGCTTGATCAAAGTCGCCAGCTCCCGAAGGCTGCTGACCGCAGGTTGTCCGAGCCAACGTGGGCAACCTTGCCGACCACCAAGGACAGGCAGCTGCGTGGCGGCGTCGGGGAGGCAACATCAGGGTCCAGCGTTCGGCGTGTACAGAACTCTTCAAACGGCGCAGCGACAGACGTTTTTCTGTCCAGTATCCTATCACATCTAGTCTCATCTCCCCTTACTGCTGAGAGGGACTGGGGACATTTCACGCTGGTGAAGCCCGTTGACCAAAGCCAAGCCAGCACAGACAGCAAGCCAGGGAGATGACAGACACCAACATGAAACGACAGCTCCACGCGAAATAAAAATAAGGAAATCATAGGTAATTACGAAACTGCAGGTCGGAAGCGCTAGTACGCAAAAGTATTAATTCACCAGCTGACGTCGAACTGTTTACTAGTCAAGTTACAACGTTACAAATGTCAGAAATACTTGACATTCATGACTGAATGTAGATTACATTTCACTATGTGCACCTTAACTGACCATTCAAGAAAAATTTCAAGTGTTTGCAGCACGACTTCTGTCTCTCTCCTACAGGGGACTAACATCAGAACACCTACATTGTGTCCAGAAAATAGACCAAAATTTTGGTTATATGCTATCGCCCGTCCGTCTGTCTGTCTGTTGTCTGTCATCTGGATAGGAGGTAAGTTAGTATTAATCCCTAACAGGAAGTCGTACGAGCTTTCGATTGGTACTAAAATGGGTGACCTTGAATGACCTTGAACGGCGTAATGGCTCTTACTTTGCGTTATTTAAACCAATTTGGTAAATCTGCATTCCAACTCATGACCGGTTCCTCGAGCATTGAACTTATTGATCAAAAGTCGGCTTCTGTAACACATATAGTGGTGAAGTTAGTGCGCGTAACTAAATTCACGCATTCTCGAGTGAAGTGAATTTCACCGTGCACTGCAGTTGAATTCCTACAAGCGGTTTTTAGAGATATTGTGTTCACAAGCTGATTTTTGACCATTTCTGGTCTCGTCGTGACCTTGGTTAAATTTTGATCTCAAATATTAATCAGTCCATCTTTGTCCCCAGCTAAATTGTAAATCTGGCAAACTTCCCACCAGTATTTTGTAATACATTGTGTTCACAAACTTTTAGTTACATGATCACACACAGAGACGCATGGAGAGCCAAAAAAACATAAGGTATAAAAACATCCAAAAAAGTACTTGCAGACAGTCTGAAAATGTGAGTATGAAAAATGGGCCATGAAAGTCCTATTTGCCCACAAAATTACATCTATGAACAAAGATGTATAAATCGTTTCAGTTTATTAAATACAAAGCATTTTTAGTAAACATAATACAAAAACAAAGAAAAACTGCAATCATATCTGCACCATGCACAAATTCAGCAGCAAATCTTATGCTTCTTAATATACATGTATCTGATAATCCTAAAAATACATGGTAATGTTTCTACTCAGAACAAATTACAATTACAATTAACACCAGCAAACACAAAACGCCTAAAAAGAATACAACACAAATCTATAATTGCACATTGCTTCTGCATATGCTATGAATCTAACTTTCGATAACATGTGAATTTCGAAAAGTGAGTAACAAAACTGCTAACATGCCAATAAATTTTCAGGTGATGAAATATTTTAATGTGAATAATAAATGTAAAAAAATGTACATAACTTTATACACAAAATTCAACAAATTCTCAAATGGCAGTAATAGTGAATAATATAATTTATAAAGTACCTTTACAAGTTAATACTAAAAATAAAATGTCAACTCATACAAGCACCATATTTTTAAATACAAATTTTCACTTTTGCTCAATATAATGCAGGCCTGTAAGTAGCATAATTAGTTTTGTATTTTACTGCATCTAGTGAACACATGGTGCACAATTTTACAATTCTGATTGCTAACCCTGAAACTCTACACATGCATCGTTTTCCACAAATAATTTTCCAACTACAACTTAATTTTCCACTTTCTATAATGATAAATTCTCATTTCTAAGTCAGGACTAGACAGACAGACAGAGACAAAATGCAATGAACAATGAGGTCATGTACCACTCAGAAGGGTACAGAAGCATGAAAATGTGGCAATTTGCCATTTTCCTGTAACAATAATGGTTGCAAACAGCATAAATAACAAAATGTATACACCATCCCACATTATCTTCAGGTATGAAAATCACAGGTGCAAATATTTTCAGCCAAGAGTTAAATTCATGTGTTAAGTCGTGGTATGTTTCAGGCAGAGCAGTTCACCATTAACCAGTTGCCTAATTAATTCATGGGCACTTCCAGCATACCCATAGAATATGTAATTTTATTTTTTTTGTGATCCGTATAGGTATGTTCGTACTTACAACACTGTACAGTTCAAAAACACCATTCCGATTAATCAACGTACAAGAAATCAGGGCAGACTGATCAGATTAATCGGAACAATGTTGTCAGTGTCAGATAAATCTGATTCAATAAACAAACACATCCATACATATCAAAAACAAAATAAGATTACACATTTTAGGGGTGTGCTGGAAATGCCCATGAATTAATAAGGCAGTTAGGCAATTAGTCACCACTCTCTCTATAAACTGTGCCCTTGCTCTTCCATTTTCGCCTCAAGATGTACCTCTTACACAAATCCTTCCCACCTCAGACTGGTTAGTGCATCAACTGGACTGACTTCAAGGACATTCTGACTGCTTTCCATATTTTTCTGCTCACTGTTTTTTGTTTCAGTTTTTCAATTCCTAACCTATTCTGACATTGTGCATTAGACAAAGCTGATGCTATCTGTCAGCTTTTGATCGTTATTTATGCTTGCTTATCACACATTGTATCATATTTCAAATAACAAAACCATAGCAATGTTCCTGTCAGAATATGACTACTCATAAATGTATCAATTGTGCGATGCTTCTATGGTTTCATTAAATGCTGCACTGCACGCAATCTCAAAAAGTTCTGTAAACCAAAATGCTCGCTCATAAATATATGCGATACAGTACAAACACATGCTATATACAACAGATAGTCTAGCATACTTAAATATATACAAATCACTGTCAATTATCAAACATACTACAAGCATACTCTCGGCACCATAAGCTATCGACTACCATTTCAGGAAGTAATACAGGGTTTGTATAAAGAGATTAACATTGCTTTTGGGACTTTCCAGAATACAGCGAAATTCCAGGAATGTTCGGAAACCACTTTCTGAGCACTGTGAATGATCACAAAGGTAACTTAATTAACCATATCATTTACTTAAAAACAATGAGATTATTTCATGCCGAACTGTCCTTTTAGAACAGAAGACGAGCGAACACACTTTACCTTCTGAGCAAATGAATTATCTCGGCAAACTCAAATTCCTGGACATGCAAGTCTGAAACTCAAGACTCGCGTATCCAGTACTTTTTCCACAGCACTTTTTTGAAGACTCTGGTATGTTTCAAGGAATTTCTAAGCCTTAAAATTCTAGGCTTCAAGTTTCGTGACTTTCTGGGTGTGTACGAACCCTGGTCATATAATAACAGAATTTAGTGTAATACTACAGAACTCGTTTCAAGTTTATACATCCACTGCCAGCGAAAACCTCACTCTTTCTGTCACTTTCGTTAGCTGCAGCAATATCAGTTTATACGAAAGACATCAATTCAGGACGACGCAAACCACAAAACTACAGCACTGCACAATGCCAAAACTGTATTTAAGAACCCACTGCTCCAGCAGGCAAAATGTTGCGGCTCAGGGTATCACAAACGTAGAGTATCTCGGCAATGATACAGAGACACTAGTTGTTCTTGTGATATGAAAAATGGCACTCCTATCTCCACCGGGATGAACTAATCAAGTAGGTTTCCATTGTGACTGTGAAAAACTGACAGAGTGGTGTCTGGTACTCTAATAACCTCTCCTCCCAGCGGCATTCATAGTCCAAGAGCAGCTGACTAGTATCAAACATCTATTGCAGATGCAATGGCACTGACAAATTAATCCAATGCAAGATTATAGCGAGGTATTGTGCCGATGGCTTATAAAAATTGCAGCTTAAGAAATCCTAAATCTTTTGGAAACAGGCAAAATAAAATAAGACAGCATGATAAAATTGCTATTTAAGATACACTGCCACGAAAAAGTCCAAATGTCCCTTAGTAAATTTTGAATACGAACTGATCCTTTCTATGAGATCTTTCTCTAACACATCGCAGACGTTTGATTAAAAAAAGCTGAAAGGCTACTTTGTATCTTTTTTAAAGATTCTGAATTTTGACTTAAATACACATATATGCAATTACATGTGTTGTACTTTTTTTCTTCACTGTATGAAGTATTAAGTGCTTTGGCCTACAAGTCTTTTCCAGCACCAAACTAATCGGCATAATCCATCGTCTTGATAAATTCAATGGCAGACACGAACTGCATCCACCAATACTGCTCCTCGCCAGTCAGCCGCTTCTCATAGAAACAGCTGACGTACTGAACGTTCGACATGAGTGACGTGACGCCGGACTTGATCAGCACAAGTATCAGCACAGGCATGAAGTCGTCGGCGGCCGGCACTGAACGCTCGTTTGCCATGCTCAGCAGGTTCATAATTGTCGTCGAGCAGCGCAACACACACTGAAGCTTGTCTTTTGGAGTCTGAAAAGTCACAACAAGCTTACAAGTCATATTAATAACTGTACGGTAATATAATGTCACCTCTATGCTCTGACTATGTTGGTCGGGCATTATGAAGGGCACAGCTGCAGCAACTATCAAAGGTTTTCTTACGGAAACCAGTCTGCACTGTGTAACCAAAGACTACTCGCCAATTCAACAAAAGCAGAGACACAACAATGACATCAATGATGAAAATAATGACGATAGCAATAATAATATCCGGCATAGACTAGAGAGATGAGCTTTTTATTCCAGTGAATTCTAATGGTCATGCAGGGCTTCAATTCTGTTCAGTTGCACAACATGCTGCTTGCCACCAACTGCATAGACTGAGTACTGTATCTACTTCTACCTTTCCTATAAATGTTTAAACTCTTCTGGGAATATATTTACTTAATGTCTATACAAACAATAATAATAAAAAATAATGACAACATTTCAACCGACGTCACTTACTGGAATGTCTCTAGTTTGAAACACATACTCACTACATTCTAAATTTCCATGCCATACCCATTCACTAAACTATAATTACAAATATTCTTAACAAGTAGCTGCACTTGCCTTGTACACATTGATCATGTATATCTGTTTCTGTGCTGCTGGCCATGGACACTCGTAATGGTAGATTTTTGGAATGCCGAGATCTTTGTGGAATGGTGTTATAACCTTTGACAGCTTCTGCATGTGGTCAAATAAGATCCTACAGTGATTATCACAATCAGCAATTCAGCATCTCGTCATCATCATCCGCATCACAATCATATATTTGCCGTAAACTGATAATATGAAATGCAACTGTAGGAAAATACTAAAGCTTACATTTACAGCATTCAGAAGAGCAATCAAGCAAATTGTCGGCAGCTTGATTGCAAACTGTTCAACAAAACTGTGCCACAGAAATGAGAGAGCAAGTCCTACTCGAAACACACACGACGACACAAAAAAACTAACCCAACAGGCCTTAGTTTGCGTGTAAAAACAGCTCGTATTATTGTGCACACAGCTAATACAGCTGACATCTGTACATGATAGAGCACAGAAAAGTTCTGATAAACATCTTCCCTCTTATGATCCAGACTATTATCACAGCTCAGACTTTGCCTATTTGAGGTGGGAAACCGCAAACAGGAAAGTTTGTAGCTCATTTAGCAAGCGTACAGCCTGCAAACGGGTAGTCTGCAGTTTTACGAGTGAAAAATGTTACTGAATTGATTACGAGCGGGAGTTATTACATTTACGTTCTCATGTAAAGTGTCTATACCGAAAATAGTTGCAAACATACGGTAACAGTAGCCATAAGGTGACGAGAAGCACAATTCAAAAGTACACAAAGACAACGAAGTGTGAATTTTAAGAGGCGTTGGGTACAGTAGACTCACTGGTCACGCAAGACGTCTGCGTCCCCGTTGGGAAACATTGCCTGTATGTAGATACGACTCATGATGTATCGTTCAATGTACAGTTTGGCTTCTTCTCGCTGGGCATCGCTGGCTACTGCACAGAACACATTCAGCCAGACAATAACACACCTGCCGATACCGCTAAACCGTAAGTAAAGAAAATAAGCAAGCAACTCGTGACATTTGCAGATGGCACTAGGATCGCTGAAATGCAAAAAATGGCACCAGACAGCGTCGATGACTGTTCACAAAGATAAGTTTTTAGCCATCTCCTGAACATGTTCACTGCAAAGAGCAAATGGCAGACTGCTCGACATTATGGGCCAGTAGAATGCAAAACTTTGCCAGCTGATCAATGTCTGTCTCCATTGGGAAACATTGCCTGTATGTAGATGCGACTCATGACGTATCAGCTCAATGTACAGTTTGGCTTCAAAGGTTGTTGCTGGCTAAAAATCCCAATTGTACACATCGTGTATGATTATGGGCTAATCACTACAAACAGAAACTGAACAGATTTCACAGAGAGCAAACCTCTGCCAGTGTTGAAAAACTGTCATTCAAATATATATGTGATCTGATATACAAATGGTAGTTAAACCCATGACAAATTTTAGCTGGCCAACGACAGCTTCTTGAAGTGGTACACATTGAGAGGTAAGTTAAGGTAAGGTAAACATAGATTTGTATAGTGTCGCGTCATGAACACACCTCTAAAGTGCTCAGGTATGAAACACGTTCTCACGATCTCACAGTTTACCTGCACACTCTGCACTGCATTCGTCCGCTACTGGAATGAACCATACCTGCCTTTTCCTTCCCAGCTGAAGCCGGTCCTCATTTACAGACCCCAGAAGGATGGAAGGCTGAGTTGGCCTGAGCTAAGACCGATGGCAATATACAGGGTTTATGATCTCCAGGAAACAGTTTAATCTTTAAAAACGTGTCCCCACAATGGGCCAAAATCATGAACAAAATATAATGATTAAAAAACTGATAAAACGCACCTTGCCAAATAGGGTCCGTTTCCATCTGCTGATGAAGAACACGCAAAAAGCTCTCCACAAGATCTGCCTACAATAATTGAACAGAACACACTGCATATGTCTAACAACTGAGAAACACGTCGACATGTGAGCTGCACAAAATGAATCTCAATTTGAAACAAACTGCACTGCAACATAAATACAACTTTGGTTGCTTTGTTACACTATCTGTGCAGCTGAGCCTGACTGCCTGGAAGGTCTCTTCTCCGAAATGACTGATGGTACTATGTGCTGAGTGGGACGTTACACTCACTTGTTACACTATCTGTGCAGCTG
>Ga0049105_1001030_pt1 | contig 11454 bp, 10 predicted proteins | sample WorMetvaBAHAMAS1_FD_61260 | JGI IMG/M metagenome (GOLD analysis project Ga0049105, IMG submission 61260) | Worm MetaG Olavius vacuus BAHAMAS.1 | ecosystem: Host-associated > Annelida > Digestive system > Unclassified | place: Germany: Marburg | collected 2013-04-09 | reverse complement strand
TATGGTGTATAAATCTGGAGAGATCTTTCTACCGTTTTGTCACAATTCACGCGTGTGACAGACAGACAGACGGACGGACGGACGGACACACAGACAGAATTCTCATCACAATACCGCGTCTGCATTACATGCAGCGCGGTAAAAACAAGTTGGCGCGGGATTTTGAGGCCCTATCTCTTTTCTGTCGCCAAACCAACTAAATCACCTGCGTGTTTTGTTTCTATGGTAAAAAGAAAACATATAGAAACCTGCGTGGCAGTAAGTCCGCTAAGACTGGCTATTCGGTTCTTGGCTGGCGGGTTCGGGTACGGGTCGACGCGGTACCAATGACGCAGGATGCGTTTGGTGGTCTCGTGGAAGCAGTGCGCTGCACGCTGGCCGTCGCTGATCGTCGCCGGCAGCGGGTGTCTCTTGCGCACTCGGTATTTGAGTACCGGGTCTAGGGCTCGACCACGCTGGTGCTCGGCTTCCTGGTAGTGTGCTTCGTACCATAGAGTCTGCAGTCTGGCGTGACAGGCGCTCGGGAACCTGCAGTCGCCGGCACCGCATCGTCGCGGAGTCGCAAGCATTACAACAGTCTCCAGTCACTTACTAGATGTTAAAACAGCTAGGACCTACAGTGTACATTGGCTACCGGTCGAGGAACAGTTTCGTTTCTAGTACTATGAAAGTGCGTCACTTTTAGACCACTACAAATGTAAGGAGTAGGAGAGACAAAAATGGAGACTCGAAGTGTATGACATGCGGAACAAATTTTAAGTTCACCAACTTGACTTTTACAACTTTCTAAAATGGATTTTAAAGTATTTGTATGTAGACTTCGAAAAATTCTGACGGCTTAGTTAAAGTAAGGTGCGGGCGTTTCACGTTTCATCTACACCAATGAGCGTCTCACACCACGTGCCAGCCCTACCGTAGGCCTACATGTCAGCTGCGCTCCATCATTTTAGCGTACAAAAAGTGGCGGCCAATCTGCGGGCCAGCCAAAAATTCTAGACGGAGGGGGGCATGATCCACTGTTTTCCCCGTACAAAACGCCACTATCACTAATGGATGGAACATGCTGGACCAGCAGATAGTTGGAGCTACCAGCCTCAACGCCTTCAAAACTGCATTGGATAAGTTAAGAAAGACCAAGATGGGCTTTTCATGGATTGATCCGCTAAGCCCTAGGCCTCTCTGGTTGGTTTGTCCTGCTGGTGAGGCCATACAAGGTGAGTTATAAAGTTTAGACAGTCGCAATACTCTGGTAGCGCTGGTGTGCAGCGTACGCGCGAACCTGTAAGTTGTTAGGATGCGATAGAGATGATGAAAATGTCCGCCGTGGAACGCCACCAGTGCGCGTGCTCTCAGCACGGGTTCAAACTGGTTGAACGCGGCCGTCGATCGGGCGTCAGTTGGAAGTGACCACAGGAACCTCGCCAACCGCGACGTGTCGCCCGCTTGCTCCAGGGTGTCGCAGACTTGCGCCACTTGCTGAGCGGTGATGCGCAGCGATTCCTGTTGCACGTCGTCGACGTACGTGTTATACACACAATGCCGCCTCGTCACTTCCAGGGACACGTACCACCTCATACCTCCAGGAAAGCACAGAGATACCTGCCTCGTGTACAAGAAACGTCTATCCCTCCCTTTTAAATTTAATTTAATATGACACAGTGGAACGACTCCGTCTTTTGCCCGAAAATTGCACCATTTAACCTATTTTTTTTAAATTGAGATTGCGCCCTTTCCCCAAATTTCTTTGTTTTCTCCAAAACAGAAGCTGTATTCGTACACAGTGTACGTTTCGAGTCATCAGTTTTTCATTTGGTACAACACATCAGAGATAGGCCTAGTAGTTGAGCACTGCATGCTAAAATGTTCCTCTAAAAGTCTCATTAATTTCGGTTGCGTAAGCTACGTCTCCACGCGACGCTGATTTGCCACTACACGCACGCGGCCTACAGTACGCGTCGAAGAATTAATTATTCATCAGAAAACGAACGTACATCACGTAAAGAAACAGAATAAATGGACTGCAACGCTTCTCGACCGAAAGATGACAACGACGACGAAACGGCGAATTCTAACCTCACTACGATCTGCAGCAGCAGCATCAGCATCAGTGACCACAGTGTCTGAAGCTTGCATCCTCATCAGTCGTAGCCGACCTCTGGCGTCCGGTCCTACTGCTGTGTGGCTGCACTATATAGGACTGAGGAGGCAAGTCGGGGCGGTGCCGCTGGGTAGCCGATGATACTGACGGTTCAATAATGATTGACAGGACACCATTGTTGATTCGATCACTCAATTGTTTACGGAAAGCGACCGGTGTAGGTATACTTACCGGTGCACGTGTCCAACTTGCAATGCAGTTCGTGCCGCTAACAAAGCGGTCGACGCTAAACGCGCCGGAAGCCAGCGTCGGCAGCAACCGCGCATGCGCGACGTGTTGACGACATTCATCCGGTGCGGAGCGGAAACTGTTTAGACGCTGTGCGCATGACGCCGCACGCGCGGTCACTCGATGACAACAATCGACTCGAAACGCGCCATGACTCCAGCCTTTTTTTAACGCGCGAAGCACTCTGTACGATTACGATCGAGGTATAGTTGCGACTGTCAAACATTAAACCTTATTGACGAAGAACGTGAAGTTCAAAGAACCAACTTAAACTAGGCATGTCAGTGTCACACGGGCGCAGAAACCCTGCGCTTTGCGGCTTGATCTTTATACCCACCCCTCCCCTAATTTTTACCGGGGGGTCAAGAAGTGCGAAATTTGGCTTAAATTTTCGGCACTACTCGCATTCGAGCCGCCATCGTTTCGAAATGGAGAAATAGGCCTATGTCTGAAATCTGAAACAAACTTGGCGAGCATCGACGATGCCTCATTTTCTCTCAGCAATGGCCCGTCTCTCCCGTTTGTAAGTTTGGCGCGCCCTTAAAAGGGGGCGCAGAAAATCTGTAATTCAGCTGTGCATCAGCAGCGGTACCTGCCTCTTGGTTAAAGCCGCGGACTGGTGGCAATGCAGTTGACAATTGGCAATTGACACCTTTTCTAGTTTTACTTCTTGAACTTTTTGAACTTTAAATTGTGTGAACTTCACCGCTACGAAGCACGGCATAGCCTACTGTCTACTCTCTGTCCGTCTATCTGTCTTATCACATTCATGATCTGCCTCAGAATGGCTCAACTTATTTCTAGACCTGAGAGTCACTTGGGTTTTCGTTCATGACTCGACTTGGCACCAAAACGACTTGAAAGTCGATTAAAAAGTCACCACCTTATGACTCGACTTGACTTGAAGTTTTTGTGACTTAAGTCGGCGACTTGCACCGTGACCATGATCATAGTATTTTGCAGTATGCTGAGTCCGTCTCTTTCAGATAGGCGCGACAAACTCTGCCGTGATTTTTTTTCCGAAAATTGCTCAATCCATCCAATTGCATTCATCATCTGTTGCCACCCCCTCGTGACACTGAAATCGCCTCTCAGCTTAGGAGAGCAACCACGTATCGTAGACCCCGTAACCGTACTAACTGCTACAAAATCTTTTATTCATCACGCCCTCCTAAAATACCAATAGGCCTATATGTCTCCTTGGTTTAGTTATTTTTTTTCATCGCATTTCATTTCATTTCTTGTCTTGTTTTGTTGTACAGTGCTCCACTGTTAGTTTAGCTTTATGCTTTTTAGCCTGCTGGCTACAAGTTCAATAAAACTGAATATGAACTAACTGACAGTGAAACAGTTAGTCCTAATGTTGCAAAGCGAAGCAGCGAGTACAACAGTTGAACAGTGTGCTGTCAAATCAACATGCATCCGTCATTCCTTCATTTGGTGTTATTGCACTATGAAAATATATATAATATAGGAATTAAATCCAAGTAAGTAAGTAAGCATAACTATTTTACAGTGGCCCAAAAACAGCTAAAAATATAACAAGTTATATATGGTAAACTTATGTGCCAGCGTGAACATACGTTCACTCAGAGCCGTCAATTAAAATTGTTTAATTGACGGCCCTGCGTTCACTGCAGTCCTTTCGTCATTTCGGTCCTCGGTCATTTTGTACTTTGATCCTATAGGCCTACTGCCCACCTGTATCACATAATTTTAGTGCTGTTTTGATGTGAACTGTGAATTAACTAGTTTAACCAGTGATGCATGCTGTCTATTGCATGTTCACACTGCATTTTGACTGTAAGTCGTGACTTATATCCTAAAATCCGGCGGCGACTTCAGTTGAAATTTTTGCAGCAACTTTGAACCGAAACACTCGACTTGACTTGGAGCGGCCAAGTCGACTAAGACTATTAATGGTGGCGACTGTCAGGTCTACTTATTTCTATAATTTTTTCGCAACTTTGTAGCGTCACCACTACACTTTTCTCGCACTGAACATCGCACTGAAATTCCCACTCGATGAACCTCACAACAGAGACTAAACACAGGTTGGTGAAGGCTACGAGTACAAAAAACTCGGATAATGTCACTGTGAACGACCCACAACGGCATTCCGCCCGCAATGAATACCAACAACTCTAGGTTTCTTTGGAAAACAGATAATGTGCAAACTCACTTTTAAACTACCAAGGATACGTCAATCTAGAAGAGTAATTCAGCTCTCCAGAACACGGAAGATGTTTTGCAAATGTGTGCAGAAAATGGTCAGTTGGCAGATTCCTGTGCTGTAATTTGCAAGTATAAATTGTCGACAATTTTTCTGATTCTTAAAAAAATGACAAACAGTTGAAAGGAAGAAAACAGATAGGTTTATTGCTACGACGCAAGGTGACCAGATGCAGCAGAGATCGGGTCAACAAATATTGTATCTCACAGCAGCATTTAATTCAATTACCTTCACATACACTGTAGCATTATACTGCAAGTCGTAAGCTGATTGCTGTGCCAACTTTCTGACGATTACAGGATCAGTTAATAAGTTGATATGCATGTGAACTCTGAAGTTGGCCGATAAAAATAATACTATTAACGTTCAACGAAATACAGCATCAACAAGCGTCTCATATCAAATACAATTAACAACTTTCACTTAGCCCCTCGAGATATATCAGGAAACATTCCTAAAATGAAATTTAAAGACGTTTCAGAGACGACCATCGAAGTAACAAAAAAAACTGTGCAATTAGAGGCACGCCTGCACTAATGCACAAGTAGGTTTAAATATGCACCTTAAGGGTTCAAGAATGAACCTCTTGAACCTAGCTAAGTAATAAGTAAAGCAGACACTGTAATAGCAACTGTAACATTACAATACACTGACAAGTGTTTGCCGAAGAGCAGAATGTAGGACGTGCGCAATGTAGGAATGTAGGAAGGACACATTTACAGACTGTCCAAAACGCATTCCCAAAGTACTTTCCAGGACATAGTTTCTTTCGAAGGTTTTTCAAGACCAGGAAAAATCGAGAAAAAAAATTTCCCGGACTTTCACAGACCTGTGGGAATCCTGAACATTAAAATCTCTAGGTTGTAATACCCAGGTGCACAACCCAGGAGACGGTCTGCAACTTTGTCTACAAAGGTCCGTAATATGCATTGCAGACATAAATCTGATAATCCTAACATATACACTGAGAGTCTGGGATGTTACATATCGGGATAGATAGACACGGCAGCTACGCAAACATAACACAGGCAATCAGTGCATTGATATCTGGCTGTAACATGTGGAAAACGAACATCATTGACTGTCAAATAAAGGCTGACGACTATGAACTGCCACAGATGTTGTAAGAGTTGTCAGACGTAAACACACGATGGTTTATTGCTCAGTTGAACAGCTACAGAACCAGAGACTTTACGACATCACAATGCGACAGTCAACGACGATTAACTCAATAATACAGAGCATCCGTTTCAATTATCGGATACTATGACTGCCAGACTGAAGACTAGAGCTCCATCGACAAGTAGTTATCGGCGATATGGATGATAGCTGTGTGTGGCGGCGCTCACTATGGGACCGATGCGTCCTCCAGCTCCTGCACCTGCTGTTGCTATGTACGGGTCACTCGTGCCGTAGAGCGCACCACCACCGGCAACTGGACATCAGACAAACAGTCACACAAACATCATCGTCATCATTGTCGTCAGGGATATTAACAATACTTGTGAAAACTACTGTCAATACCAATAACAATACTTCCACAAAAAGTATTGCCGATACCAATACCAATACTGTTTTTGAAAAGTACTGACAGTAACTTACCAATAATTTTGTGAAAATACTTTTTACTGTTTATTACATTCAACAACGTCTATTTTTTCCACGGTTATCTGTTAATAAGATCAATAGAATGACTGTTGTCGAGAAATGGCAAAATCACTATAGTTACAGTGGCATCATGTTAATGAGTAAGCACTGTAGCAGTATCTACCTAGGTGCAAGACTACAGTCCTAGTTTTTACTCTTTCAGTCACAGTAATGTTGTTGATGACAGACTTAACTAGTGCACCTGACGACAAAAGTATTGGTATCAAATATTGCCAAAAAATAAGTGAAAACGTATCGCCAACACCCACATTGATACTGCATACAAAAAGTATCGGCGACACTATTGGCAGCAATACCAATACTGCGATGTTAACAACCCCGATCATCACCACGTATGTTTATGTTGCGTGTTTAAATACACAATAGCTATACGCACAACGGCACAAATAAGCGCTGACACTGCATCATCAAAGTGCATGCCTCCGCCATCATAGCAAATGCTGTGGTCATGACCTTGACCTTTTACCTCTGACCTTGAAAACCTTTACAGCAATGCTCACTTACATGGCAGATATTTGTGGCAAGTTTTACTAAAGTTGAGTTGAGCACGGTTTAACGTCCCACCAAACACATTATAGGTCATATCGGGGACGGGTTTTTACAGGTCAAATGACCCAACCAACAGTGTCATAGCACTGAAGGAAGACACAAGACTAAACTAAACCAAATACAACAAAATGCCAAAATCCATCTTAACTAAGGAATACAGATAATACAAAATAAACACAACAAACTAAACCCAGGTTCAGTCGCTTCCTATGACCTCCAGCCTGGAAACGGAGTGGGACTATTCTGGCAGAAAGGAAAGGGATGGACAAAAGAAGAAAATAGTTAAAGCCATCGACAAAAGGGAAAAGTAAAAAAGAGCAAAAGACGGAGAAGTAAAGGGACACGGAGATAGAAAGGGGGTGCCCCGGCCCTACGCAGGGCTAAAATCACCAAAATCCCGCCACTAAGTAAAGAGACAATGCGCCACGTGAAATGCGTGTTAATGGACAATGGACAGCAGACAGACAGCCAGATGACAGACTTGGAAACATAATGCCTTCAGCACAGGCTATGTCTTGCAGAGACATAAAAGGTAAACAGCGTGACTACGAAGTAGGAAAAACAAATTCCTCGAGTTATCCAGGCTTTTTCCAGAGCCATACACTATACTTTTCCATAGTTATCGCAACAAAAAGTAAATGTCATCATGAGCTTCATATGTCAAGGGTCATTCCACATCAACTCCAGCAATACAACAGGTCAATAACGCACTATGACCATCTCAAAAATTCACGAGAATTCGTTTTAAACCCAAGACCTTGTTGTGTTATGTAAATATCTTATCGAACTGAAACTATTTTGTTTGTTAAAAATTTTCCCTGATGTTGCACAGAATTCCCTGAGTTTTCCATGTTTGTAGAAATCCCTGAGTACTCCAGGTTTTCCAAGTTTGTAGTCCCCTGGTAAAGGTTGGATAAAAATTAACAACAGAAATAAACACCTTGGTCAGTATGCAGGTATTGTTATACTAAACATATTGTTACAAACTGCAAGGTATATGTGTAGTGTAACCAACATCACAATGGCAACTTAGACATCATCTGTTTATTTATGTAAAACGTAAGTAATTAAGTAAGTCCATTTGTATGGTGTGCCTTCAGTCAATCGTCTATCAGATGTGCCTCCTGCCATATGCACACTCAAATAGTCAGCCCTTAAGCCTACGTTTAAACTGTTCCCTAGTGTCTGTGCTTCGCAGATTCTGTGAGAGTTTGCTCCAAATTGTTGGTCCGCACACACGGAAACTGCGGCAGCCAAAACGAGTGGACTGTGCGCATGGGACAACGATGTCACCGTGGTCGGCTGATCGCAATCACGAACGAGCAGCCACAGTGTGTACAAGAGCGTACACATCATCAAAGTACTTCGGACATTGGCTGCGAGAACAGTCGAACATCATCAGTGCAATTTTGAAACTGATGCGCTGTGATATCGGCAGCCAGTGAAGAGCGGACATCTTTGCAAAAATGTTCCAGCGACACTTTACATGGCCAGTCGTATCTCGTCTCGGCACGGTTTTCTGCACAGCACATATGCAGCAACTATACACACCTGATGAGTACGGAGACTGGTAGCCGGGCAGCAGATAGTAGCCAAGAGCAGGATTGACAGCGTGTGCCAGCTGACTTGTGTTGCCAATTGCAGCAGCAGCAGCAGCAGCAGCTGTCTGACCATCACTCACTGCTGCACCATCTTCACTGACGTCACCTCCACTCACTGACAACAACCACAATACATCAACACTGCACTCTCAATCAACTTTACTTCATCAAGTTGGTAGCATGAAAAGAGAAGAAAAATAAACAACAAAGCAAACTACACGTAAATATCTGAACACTGACAGTAAAGCGAACATTGCATCATCTATTTATAGTTTATCGATGAACTATATTAGTTACAGATAAACAAACAGGTCATCCCACATTAGAAACTGTCTGATAATTTCTACTGCAATTTGGTCCATACTATATGTTCAATGCAGATCGAACAGCATCAGTTTGTTTACTGAATTGTTGTTCGAATAGTTGACAGACTAAGTTTTCTGCCACTAAAATTATAGACTAGTCTGATGTCAATTCGAAAACTGCTTTTTTTGATTGTGCTGAAAAAACTCTCTTCTGGATCTGGGTACAAATTCATATATATTGTCTTAAGATTTATCCTAAGATCATCTTAAGACAAAAGTTGTGATGTTGTGAGATTATCTTATTTTAGGATAAATCTTACGACAAAAGGCCTATCTTGTGAATCTGAGCCCAGCTGTCTTAAGACATCTAAAAGGTGATCGTAAGATTTTGTCTTAAGATAGGTCATAAGTCCGAAAACTGTCTTAAGATTGTCCTAAGATCGTCTGTGAATTTGGGCCCTGGTTTCAAACCTCAGCCAACAACAGTCCTCCATCCATCAGTTCATCACAACGGTCACTTATAACATGGTAAAAAAAATAACAGATATTGAAAAGACGGAAGTGAACCAATCGTACCAATATTGTATGAAGCAGCTAGCTGCTGTGCAGTCTGCGCCGACACCTTGTTGCTAGTGATGTCAGCCGACTGCTGAGCCACCAGACCCGCTGCTGCTGTGTCAGCTTTGCCAACAGCAGCTGAATATCACACACACACACACACACACAAACACATGTACAAAACAATTCTCTGTGCTGACATCTTGTTGCTGCTGATATAAGCTGACTGCCGAGATCGGAGATACCAGACCTAGAGTTTATTAAGCCGTGCCATTCTGTAACACAAGTTTTTAAGAGAGTTTTAAAATAAGGAGAAACTGTCAAACCGCCAATTTTCCCGACCTTTCCGTAATTCCCTCACATTTCCATGACTATCTTCGAATTCCCGACTCATCCAGGTTTTCACGCACGGTTAAGTGATGACCGCGTGAGATGGATCGACACTGAGGTGATGCTTACCGACTCAGCATGCAATGCTGACAAAATCGAATGGACACAGAATAGTCATTTTGCAGATTCAAAAACAAGTAAACGTCAAATTAAACGAAAAAAAACTTAACAAAATAAAATTAAAATTTTAGCAATTAATTTAACTAGGGAGTTGAAAACGTGACGACAATCAAGCTAAAGCACTGACCATAGACAGCTGCAGGTGGCACTGTCATGCCATAGGGACTTGCAAGGTCCGGTGACGTTGCATTCTGCTGTGGATAGCCAACGACGTACTGTGGCAGTAATGCAGGCGCTGTCGTCCCAGCACCTCCGGCAAGTAAGTAACTGCCGGCGGCAGGTGAGCCGGCTGATGGTAACATGACAGGTCGTTGCATTAGTATGCCGGCATTGCCTGCAGCAGCACCGCTCGGCATCAGGAGACCAGAAGCAGCAGGATTCATAGCAGCAGCAGTAGCGCCGTTCAACATCATTAGACCACCGCCGGCAACAGCGTTGACGGCTGCTGGAACACTGCTGCCATTCACGCCACCACCTACACGAACAGTCACGTAGCATCACACAAGAATATAAATAATACATGTAAAAGGGCCCCAAAGCAATAGTCAGTAGATGCCGTGGTTCACAGCACAACAAGCATGTATTCCACAATTCCACAACTGGCAGACCTCTGAGGGAGTAAATTCAGAATCACGGATGTGCAGAAAGGTAAGTTACTGCAAAGATGTGGTCCAGAAAATGGTGAAAGATCAATCGACCAGACTTGTGAGAGTTCTTGAAACCTCGCACGTAGCGACGTTGGACGATCAAAGTCGTCGGTGGCCAGTGGTAGTGGTTAACTGGCAGACATCTGCCACTTACTGTGGAGACAGGCCAGCTTAAATTCCATATGCTGCCGCACTGGCAGCTAATGAAGCTGCCTCAAGACAAGCACGAGGTTCTCACACTGTTGAATATTAGTAACAGGGCATGCTGCAGAATTTCGTACAGCCAAAAGTTGGTGAAGACGCTGTTACTGGCAGAGACAGGGTGCAGATGTATTCCCCAGGGCTGGAATACTGAGTAAATTTGAACAGCTTAATTTTACGTTTTGCTATGCAGCAATGTTACCTAGCTCTCCATGATGTATCTATGATTGTGACTGATCTGACTAACTTTTCACCTGCTACGTCCACTCTGCTATGTATGAGTCAGTCATGTAATACAGCGAGTTGCAAGTAACATACACTACTCATCCGCTAACAGATTTATACTAAAAACTGGGCATGAGGCTCGGCGAAATCCAAACCAAATATCGGGCGTACTGAATATTAACTGCATTTGGTACGGCAAATATCTGACCTAGCAAATGAGATGGTCAGTGGTCTGTTGACTGCAGATGGAATGGCAAGCTATTACATGCAATGGAAACATTATTGAAGAAACTGTGGTTTCCATAACTTGTCCCTGAAAGCTGGTGAATGTTTGCAGACTGCAGGTGGCCGCGGCCAACATCGGATAATGTCGATATGCAATTCTCCATCACACACGGAGGCAACAGACCATGAAGACACTTGTACACGGTGACAATGTTAATATGCTGCTTCATCATTGTCGCCTGGTCGAGGACCGTCGCGCCGCTCCGTGACCTTTGGCAACCTCAGCAGACCATAGCGTTGACAGGGGGATTCCGGCATCTTCGCGAACTTGATCCGCCCAGGTATG
>Ga0049105_1001029_pt1 | contig 11460 bp, 4 predicted proteins | sample WorMetvaBAHAMAS1_FD_61260 | JGI IMG/M metagenome (GOLD analysis project Ga0049105, IMG submission 61260) | Worm MetaG Olavius vacuus BAHAMAS.1 | ecosystem: Host-associated > Annelida > Digestive system > Unclassified | place: Germany: Marburg | collected 2013-04-09 | reverse complement strand
GATCCACCTTCTGCATTTGATTCGATTTCTTGCATTATGTTTCTTCATATATTCTTCTGTTTCCACAGATCGAGACGTATTTTAATGTCAAAATTCATTCATCATTCATTTGCTCTTGTTCGTTGCCAAGCTGACAGAATGCAACTTGTGAACATGCAAAGTGATTGAAGTAGGTCTAAGTATGAATAATTGTAAACAGACAAAATCAAAATGCAAACAAACAAGGCTGCAGCGCCGTATTACTCGTGAACTGTAGTCTTTTTTGCCTCATGACATGTCCGTATCATCTCACTGGCTTCCATTACCCTAACCTCTTCGTACCCAGGCGTTTTCTACCCTAGACATCTCTAACCCTGACCCTAATAATTCTAATTCTAACCCTAACCCCTAACTCTAACACTAACGCCTAATCCTAGCACTAGTACTAACTCTAACTCTTACCCGAGGTACTTAACCCTGACCCTTTAAAGAGACGCCGGGTACGAAAGGCCTGGTTACGATAAGGTCAGGGTACGTACGAAACGTCTGGCACTCATCTCAGTAATGCTTATATTATCATATTCATCATACACGCATTTTTTCCGGCACGTTTTTCAAAGGGCTTCCAATGAGCCTCAATAGTTCTCAGAACAGAACTGGGCCACATTCCGAGAGTGAGTTACTAAGTAAGTAAGTAAGTAAGTAAGTAAGTAGAACATTTATATAGCGTATTACGCAATGCCTTTATTGTGCTAGGAAGGACACAGGCCAACGATCGGCGCCTCATTACGTTGCAGATTGTCGATATGTCGCTACGTTTGGAAACAAGGGTGTCTCAAAGACACATATTGGTCGCAAATCGAGGCCAATTGTCGCATTTTTCACCCTCTGTAAAAATTAGGGGAGGGATGGGCGAAATATCTGAGTGATTTTTAAGTGCAACCTATTATCAATCTCTGATATGCTTTTGACCGGGGGAGAGGGCTAATCGACGGAGCGAATAAAATGCTCGATTTATGTCGACCGTTTTCCGGGGGCCCCTTCGTCCGAATGTAGATGTGGAGCTCAAACTGTAGGAAATTTGAGGAGCGCGTATAGGCCAGTCATCAGCACGTAACAAATTTGTTTGGCTCTTAAGCGGTCCGCACAATTGCAATAGAACTAAAGTGAAAGAGAAAAGTTTCTTGTATTGCGTTTATTTTATTGCAGTTGTGCGGACCGCTTAACGCTGTAAGATATCGAACCGTTTAGGCGTATATCCTGAGTGTGACGGGCAGACGGACAGACGTACGGACAGACACAGAATAGCCTTTAGCAGTGCGTTCTAACATAGTTAAACGCGCGCTAAAATCTAATCCAAAATCAAATCCGAAGTAAGTAGGCCTATATAAAATGCAAGTGATGTGGTGGTGTGACGGCTAGGACGCCATGCAGCTTGCGATAACGAGGTCATCTGTTCGGCTGCCGCTAACCGTTCGGCCGTTCCACTCTTACGAAAGACACCGGGCAAGTTCTTCACGATCACGCGTATCTGCTATAAAGCAGTGTAATTCTATGGCGGAAAGATAATGGCAGCCTTCCGGCAAGTTTATGGCGAAGTCGCCTGTATAGATCGACTGTCAGGTAACCCGTATCAGCTCCGATACCACAGTTTATGACAGCCGGACACACAGCCTGACATTTTGCGTGAATAACAAGTAGCTCAGCTATCGCAGAGAGACCGCGCTGCAGGGTGGGTTCGTTATGGCCAAAAGTAGAAGACTGGAACCGGGAGACAATATTTAGGGACATCATAGGTCTATCTTCAACCACTGTAACGTAATCGGCCAGCAAAGGAATCGAATTCGGTGTCGGTAAAAAATGCAAAATAGGGGATATTACACCGTTCAAGGTCATTTAAGTTATCGAGGTCGGTATCAATCGAAAGCCCGTATGCGACTTTTTATTAGTGATGAATAGTAGGTAGAAGGGGTCGCCCCCACTAACCATTCGTTTAATCAGAAAACTAGGCTAAATTATCTTTCGTAAGGTATAAAAATCTGGACAGATCTTTCTTTCGTTTTCTCACAATCCAAGCGTTTGACAGATAGACAGACAGACAGACAGAATTATCATCGCAAGACCGCGTCTGTATTCTATGTTCGAGCTTTATGTACTACCGAACCTCCAGAATACATTAATGTGATGGCCATCCACTGCGCGGCTGCTCAGCGCGGTGTATTGATAAAGATAAAAAAGAAAAGAGTTCATACGCCGGGCGACCTAATTAGCTAATTAATTAGATGACACTGTCGCTGATAATTTTGATCGCTGGTATGTAGCATCGTGCCTTACAATGTGTGCAACATCCACGAATAACAGTCGCTAATGACTCATGTGTTTTAAAATCTCTGTCTTTATTTCATACGCGGTGGGCTAAAACCGAACCGTTTTCAAAATTTCATAACTCTTGTATATGATGACTTTTTAGATGACTTAGGAAGGCGTTCAGTTTTATAATTATGTTCAGCTCTTTAGCAGCAGCAATAATGATTTTATTTTAAATGTTGCCCTTTTTAAATATTCTCTGCATAAATTCAGAGAAACCGTACTACACTGAAAACACCGATTAATTTAAGCATGGCGGTCAGTATCATTGTACACGGTTTATCGACGTAACGGAGGCGTTTCTCGTCCGAATGGTTCTTGTGTGGTCGGGATGCTGGTCTCTGTTTCTGTACTGGTAGCGTAACGTAACGTGACTGAGCCACTTCACTAAGGCTGCTCTACTGTGATAACGTGAATCAAGAACAACAGTGACTGCGGTAGTACTGTTTCTTATTTGCACAGCACCTGGAAAGCCTTAGAAGCCGCAACTACGTCCACGGAGACACGCAAACGAAGACCAAACGTCTAAGGCAGACTTGTAAGACAGACCCTGATAGTTATTGATTGATTTCGCAAGGTTTAACGTCCCACCAAACACATTATAGGTCATATCGGGGACGATTTTTACAGGTCATATGACCAAACCAACAGTGTCAAAGTACTGAAGGAAACTAGTTAGTCTTGCAGATACGGCTTGAATCCCACCAGGACCACTCCACCATGTTACAATAATACAACTCTAGGCAACCGCCTCTACGCATGGCGTAAGGGTCCCAATGTGATAAACCCAATCTGTTGGACCTGTATGAACTGCTCATATGAGTGTGCTGCTGACTGTGAACATTGTGTCACACAACTCAGCACGGAGCAGTTCTGATAATATTCCCTCTTAACCTCCAGACAATCACCATAACTCGGATGTTGTCTAGCGGAGGGTATGGGAGGTTGACATTTATGGGGCAGGGACGCCACACTCTGAGATCAATAAGTGACCCTGTTTACCCCCAACAGACCCTGATAACGCACATGCATTACAATGTACAGTCCTACGATATGGCATCCCCTTCTGCTGTCAATCATGTACAGACATCCGCCGCTTCTGCAGCGGTGCGGAATTTAATATGCTCCGCCCAAAATACGGCACCGCATCATACGGCCACGAGACTCTGGGCGCCTGGCCCCGCTCACGGAACCCACGGAATCGCGCGACAGTTGCCTCAGCATCCCAAACCGCAAACTACACAATATTCTTCATTTCCTGACACACTTCCCTCAAAAGTGAAAATCAATGAACATCTGTAGATCAAAGGGAAAAGGACGTGTCTACGGTGTACCCTAAACATCATTGCCGGCTTCTGTGCAGTCGGTCTGGTCTGGCACCCCTTTCATTGCGCCCTGGCTTATCGGACCCAACAGTGTGATAGAACGCACTTCAGAAGATCAACGATCGGGGGCTCTTGACGACACATTTATTGTTGCAAAGCTCTCAAGAGCAAGAAATTAAACAGGCTGATGTCCGAACTACTGGTGGCAAGTTTTTTTTGCTTTAATGAGTTCCGATACGCGGGAAAACAGGTGACTCGTGAACAGCGAATTGTCATTTCTAGCACAGTATCATTTCACCACACTTGTGCAAACAGTATCTAAGTGCGGTGAAATTCAAAACAACAATTCTTACTCGGATAAAATACCGGACGTTTTGATATATGGATTACTCCGCTTCCACGAAATCCAATACAATCAAAGCAAAGTGACCATAACATGTGAACGGTGAATAACACGTAAATCGTTATTTTCAGTGCAGTGGGTTTATTGTTTTACTACATTAGTGCAAAGAGTGTTTATCTGTGACAAATTTAAAACGCCAGTTTTACTCCAGATGAAGTACTGAACCGTTTGATATATGGATCACATACGCGTCATCATACACACGAGTTATAAGCTTTTAAAATGGTGCGTTTTTATGGCTCACCCGGTACAGTACTTATTTTCGTACGTTTACATGAAAATATCATCATCGTCGTCGTCGTCGTCGACTGATTGTGTTGAATTCAAACTTGTCAAGCGTCTGTCAATTCTTGTAAGAATCTCAGCGCTATTATTTACAGTTTGAAATGTCAAAACTGAAAGTAGACTTCAGTATAAACGAAGTAAATGTCATCGAAGCCGATGAAATGACAGGTTATGCGCTGCACGTCTGCAAATCTCGTTGTGCACTGCTTTCGAATCTGGTGGAAAACGCATCGAAAGTCTCTGTCGGCTTCAATAAAAAACAGCCAGGAGGATAGCATAGTGGCTTCGGGAAGATCCCAGCTGATGACCTGTCGCCATAAATCGGCATTCCGCAATGCGTGTTATTACGTTCAACTCTCGAGCTGTCGATGTAATTAACAACCTGTCGATGAAGTCGCCAGTGTTTGTTTTCATTAGCCTGTGCCCGATGAACATTGCATGTTAGCCCACCCAGCTTACCTGTGACTTCTGTTGATATTTCAGCGATGCGTGCAAATTTTTGCACGAAATTGTACAAACGGGTCAAGCAAGAAAACATACTCTTTACTACCACGTTTTGTTAAAAAATATCTGATAATGACAAAATTATGCTGTTTCGACCGTGAAAAGCTCCCCATTTCTTAGCGTTCGAGCATCATGCAGAACTAAGCGAACTGAGAAGAATGAGTGGCCCAAAACTCTACAGATTTAAATCCACTAGACTATCACGTCTGGGGCACCTTGCTGAGCTAAAGAGTGTGCGAGTGGCTTGCAGAAGATAGGTGATCCTAACCAATCCGGCAATTGATCCAAAACGGTAGCCGTCAGACGAAGTGTGTCCAGTAATCGTAACACTCGCCATTCCATCCCCGGCGACTGGTCCGGTAATGCTATACTGTCAGCTTGTGCTTCGGCCGGCTGTACTGGTGATTAGTTGAAATACTAGCGTAACGCGAAAAATGCAAGTTAAGTGAGTGAGCACCAATGCCGTCTACTTTGGCTTGTCTGGGCTTTGTCACATGTCTAACAGCTGCCCAGTCTTACTATCCGTAAGCGTTAAAAAGTGCGAAATTTGGCCTAAATTTTTGACACAACTTGCTTCGAAATACAGCAATATATTTGAAATCTAAAACAAACTTCCTGAGTGGCAATAATGGCGATACATCATCCCCAAATTTGGACCAGTTTGGCCCACACGCTCCTGAGGACCGTCCGGAGATATTGCCTCCCACTTGAAATTGGACTACGAAAATGTACTAAATCGCCAACAACTCAACCGCGGATTGCCCGATTTCGCTCAAATTTGGTACAGAGTTTGATCACATGACAACCGATCTACTACACTGTGTCTCAAAAAAGTTCCCACCTTTAAACTCTCTGTAACTTTGTCAGATATTAACCGATTTTCAAAATTTTTCCACTACTGGAAAGCGTGCGGAATTTGCTACAAAACCAATATGACATTATCCGCCTCACCTTAGGCATATTGCTACATTACCTGGGAAATTAAAAATTCAAATTTTCTGATTTGACAAAATTACAGAGAGTTTAGATGTGAAAACTTTCTTGAGACACAGTCAAGGTCAAGGGGTCAAAGGTTAAGGTCACAGTGTGAGGTAATGACAGCGAAAATTCGAAAATTATTAATAACTTAGCTATGGATTATTCAGTTTCGCTCAAATTACTGCAGACTATGACCACGTGACACCCGATCTACCACAAACGTTCCAAGATTAAGTGCTAAAAGGTCAAGGTCACAGCGTGACATAACGTATCAGCAGCAAAAAACGCTGTAAATTAGGAACGGATAAGTTGATCGAGTTCAAAATTGGTGAAAATTATTTCAAATCCGAGCTCAATGTTCATTGTCATTAGATTGAATATTGAAATTGCAATAAGTCCGCCACGGATTGCTCGATTGCGCTCAAATTTGTACCGAGTTTGACCACAGCACAGACGTGATACTAGTTACTACAAATGTTCAAGGTCAAAGGTCAAAGGTTAAGGTCACAGCGTAACGTAACGTATCAGCAGTAAAACGCTATAAGACGGCAACGGAATGACGAAGATGTTGAGCAACTTCAAACTTGGCATGGACGTCGTAATTAAAGCGGATAAGGACTGGCGTGGCGTCGGGTAGCTTGGGCGGCTTCAATTGCTAAGCGTCGCAATTGCCATATTTTCTAGTTAGGTATGTCGGAAAGCCTTAAGCTTTACTGATGAACTTTCTTTCTTTTTTATCAATACAGCGCGCTCAGCACTCAGCAGCTGCGCAGTGGATGGCCATCAAATGTATTCCCGAGGTTCGATCGTAGGGAAAGATTCATTGTTGACAGGTCCACTACTGTAGCATTGCCAAGATCCTGTAATAAACAGGACTGATGTCAGTCGGATGTTAAGAATGGGTGCTTCACGCACGGAAGCAGCTTGACGGTTGTGCACACACACACATGTCATGCTGTGCTGTTGAAACTTAAGCTACTCTGCTTTCGAATTTACAAACAATATGAACTATGCTTGTGAAAAGAAATTTACTGCCAAAAATTATCAAAATAGAGCATAATTGGACAAAGTTAATGAAAAAAAATAACATGGTGCAGTTTTTCTCTGACTCACATGGTACAGGCTATAGTTAAAACCGAATAAGAGTAGATTGAAATCTACAGACCTGTTAAACCGATAAACCAATAAGGTTTCATAAAAGTGGACCTAAGCATGCGCAGTGACACAAACGCCGAGTGATGGCAGTGTCTACAGGAGGTGATTGGGCTTTAACTCCCCACCCTAGCTCGAGTCTCCAAGAGAATGAAGCATCTTATGGGGAAATATGGGTGCCAACCGTCCGAAAAGTATTTTTCCGGACTGTTCCGAGTTTATTGACGCTGTATGGAAAACGGAAAATGGCTTTTATGGAAAAAAAACAAAATCGTCGTCGTCATCATCATCATCATCATCATCATCAATTTTTAAAGTGGCCTGAATAATGAAGTTATTGCTCGGTCCACACAGGTATAGAAGTCGAATACATAGTTTACAGGTTGAGTGACAATGTCAGGCTATGAGCGCAAAGAAGACTCGCGCTCCGTCACCAACTCGCTCGATTGACGATGAAGGCGGCCGATCAGGGACTGCACGACAGCACGACTTTATTGGCCGTTCGACACTGCCACCTTTTCCGCATCTAGATATCTTCGCCGCTGTTGTTACATTATTAAGGTAATCTCGCACATCGGCTAGTCGGCTGCCAGAACTGCTCGTTCACGTACATTGCCCGAAGTAACTAACTTGGAATGTCGGCAAGCCTATGGGCGAACAACATACAGATGGGATGGAGTCAACGGAAAATGCAGGACTGCAAAACGCAGTATCAGCAATGTGGCGGTGGAAATGCAGGACCAGAAAATGAGGGACCAAGTTTACTTTATGATCTGGGTTGAAAAATGCAGAAGGTGAGCATCATTGTATTATATTATCTTGTGCTGAAGTGAGCTGATTACCTTGCCATTGCTGGAGTTCCTATCTGCATTCAACTACGGACCTGAGTTGATTAAATCAATTTTTCAAAAAGAGCTAAAACAGAAAAAAAACTTCAATCTCAGTTGAATACACGTAGCTTCATGTCTGTTGGAGTTTGGCACCGGGACACCCGTTTCTCATTCTTGTAACCACCTCTGCACAGTCACGCAGAATAGAAACGGCCGTGATATTCTGTACAATGCTGATTGTCACGAAGTTTCGCCGTCTCTGTGTCGCAGGCCTTGATATTTTGTCGTACCGAAGACGTACTGTGGTGTAGAATTGGTGTCTGGTAGGGGTGCGTATGTCGATGTGGTCCTTATTTTTTGTATTACAGGTGGTCGATCCCCTCCAATAGACAACATCTGAGCTATAATGTTCATCTGGAGGTAAGAGGGAAGATTATCAGAACTGTTCTGTGTTGTATTGTGTACTGAAGCTGTCCACAGTCATAAGCATACTCAGATGAGCAGTTCTTACAGTTCTCTGGATTGGGTGTTGTCACACTGGGCCCATTTCACTGTACGTAAATTTATTTGCGTTTATCTCTGTGTATTTTGTGTGTTTTTGTTTCATACTGCATAGTTGTTGTATTATTGTGAGTGCGGTGCGGTGGACCTGATGGGATTGAAGTCTAATCCTTAGGACCTCTCTTCCTTCAGTGCTTTGACACTGTTGGTTGGGTCATTTGACCCGTAAACGCCCGTCCCCGATATGACCGATATAGTGTGTATGGCGGGACGTTAAACCTTGCTCTATCTAGGTGGTCTTGCATTTTAGGTCCTGCATTTTCCGTCACGTAAATGAATAGTCGACAGTAGTGTTAAATGGTTGATATTCTTTGCAGCATAAAAGTGTGTACTTTTTACTTATTTACTTATAGTTCTTATCGTACACTTGTTTTAATCTAGCTTTCGAGCTGCATATAAATAAACCAGATCGATTTATTGATACCTACGTAATATCGATATTTCGTTAATATTGTATCGATATCGTATCGAAATCGAAAAAGTGATATCGAAGCATCACTAGTGTGTGGGGGCGAACAATCCGGATTTTGGACAGTGGAGCGGTCTCCCCAATGCTCCTACAAATCAGCGCCTATGCTCGTCCACGTGTGACTCATCAGTAATTAATGCAGGTGGCACCGCATGACGTGTCTGCAGTTTAACACCTCAGACAGCTGTCGTGAATATTTGACATTTGCACCCGCGATAATGTGACTGATTCAATCTAGTTAAACACATGTGCCCACCAGCCGTGAAAATCAATAACGGACAAGTAGCTCAGCTATTGCAGAGAAACCGCGCTGCAGGGTGGGTCATTTTTGGCCAAAAGTGGAAGATAGTATTCTGCAGACAACATAGGTCTATTTTCAATCACTGTGACGTAATGGGCCTGCAAAGCCATCGAATTCGGTGAAATAAAGCAAAATAAGGGCTGTTACGCCGTTCAAGGTCATTTAAGGTCACCAATCGATAGACCGTGTGCGACTTCCTATTAGTGATTAATAGTAACTGGTATCCTATCTCGTACAGTTTTGAAGCTATCACAGATTGTTGTTTAAATTTTTGACACTTTTCTTTTTAGAGCCCCCTTTGAGGGGCTAGGGTCAACGTATACTATTCGTCTTAGGCTCATTGGAAAACGCGTAGTGGACTTCCTATTAGTGTTAACTGAACTCTTTTGCTAGGTGTTACCGCTGAGGTGTTACGATCGAAAATAGATTTAAAATCGGCGTTTTGCAAGGGGGTGGGTCAGTATCCGCCAAGTTTTGGCGTAAGAGAGGATGTCCCCCGCCAATCATTTACGAGGATGAATGAATGCCCTACCACTTTGTCGCTCATAGTTTTCGCACAAAGAAACTTTGTCGCAGATTTTCTTCAGGCGAAGCTGATTTTATACGGAAAACGGCCGTTTCGCGTTTTTGAGCCCCTAAGGGGCTTAGGGACAACGTACGATGTTCCTCTTAGGCTCACTGGAAATTCATCTCGTATCTGAGCTGTGTGAAAGAAATCTCGTGACTGACTTTCGACTTCTAAATGTCCTCAGTCAGTGCAAATAAGAAACTGTAAAACGAATTCAAACTTTTGATGACTTTTATCTTCAGACCCGTAGACAGAATAACGACGTTGGTGGGCTATGGGGCGACTCCATAAAGCAGCTATATACTGGTCCGGAGAGTGCTGTAAACTCCCATAGTGGTGTCTGGAACCAAGCGCAGGCTGGCCGCAAACGATTTTCCGGCTTATACTTTGTACTACCTTTTGTATTTTGAGCTTGTTCGTGATATTGGAACATAACCTGCGATGCAAAGTTCCTTTTGAAAAGTGTAAAGTTGAAAAAATCATACATGACAAATTAACACGGCAATATCAACACTGTGGCCAAACCTTCTGAGAGTGATGGAGCCAGAATCGCTGGTAACGGGCGTACTATTCTGCTGCCGTCAATTTCATGTCACCCCCGTTGTTAAACGAGCAGTTTTTTAAAAGCTATATTCAAAAATGTCTGTTATCTGACACTGACGTGATTAAATTCGTGACTAGGTATGGTATTACGGTTGGCCACATATTGTTCACGATAGTTTTTTTGTAGATTACGCTAGATCCCGGCGTTGTAGCTGCAGCCAGAGCTGTGTTGGATTTGTGAATTCTGTATACGAAATGGTTCAATGTCTTTTTTATTAGGCCTAGATCTGGCTTTATAATCTTTTTGTGTACTTTATTTACGATTTCATAATAAATTTTTATTAATTAATTAATTTATTTATTTAAAATCAACGACAAATGGACCCGAAAGCCACTTGAACTGTCAGAGGCACACAAAAATCCACAGGTATACACCGTACGGAAACTTACAAAAAGAACAGAAATAAAGCTACCTCATAGCTTGCTGCGGGATCGGTTGCAGATAGATAGAGTAACGTTTAACGTCCCACCAAACACATGGTCATATCAGAAACGGGTTTTTACGGGTCAAATAACCCAACCAACAGTGTCAAAGCACTAAAAGAAGATAGGTCCTAAGGATTAGGTTTCAATCCTATCCGGTTGCATTCTCAAAGGGTATGAACCGACAGAAAACAACACGCTTTCTTCGTGATCCGGTCTTTTGACCTTATCACTGACCGCGTTTTCGCTATGTGGTATTCAGTGAGGAATGTCATTTTCAATCATGTTTACAGATCGCACTGGCTATCTGTTCACTAGTTATGGCGGATTTCGTGTCTGAGCATCTTGACCTCGAAATCGTACTAGGCGTTATATGCATCTTCATTCACCAGCAAGGGAGACACAATACACACCAAAAACAATACAAAAATGTATGACACATTTCGGTAAGTTGGTGATCATGAAAGCATTATCCGATGACACGAACTTGTCAAATTTGGCGAACCCGTCACGTTTTGCTTATAGACGATGCTGGGAGGGCAACATTAGCGTAAGATGGACAAGACTTTGAATGATTTTAAATCTCATATTTATAAGGTACTGGAACCGGAAACTGAGTAAAAAGTTGTAATTTAGATAGTGAGCGTTATATGGCGAAAGCCTGTGCTTACTTATGCCGTCAGTGTTGTTTCATTGACGGCTTCGGTGAATT
>Ga0049105_1001028_pt1 | contig 11467 bp, 10 predicted proteins | sample WorMetvaBAHAMAS1_FD_61260 | JGI IMG/M metagenome (GOLD analysis project Ga0049105, IMG submission 61260) | Worm MetaG Olavius vacuus BAHAMAS.1 | ecosystem: Host-associated > Annelida > Digestive system > Unclassified | place: Germany: Marburg | collected 2013-04-09 | reverse complement strand
GTGCGCACGGTGAGCCGGCATGCGCAAAACGTTATTGGCCGTGCGCGTTGACGGTGAATAATGGGTCATTACGTCATTGACCGTGCGACCGTCTGCTGTACTGGCAGAAAGGCATGAGTCATATGTAGATCAGTGCCTGGGCGACGACAGGCCAGCCTCGTTGTCGGTATAACCTAGTCTCGTTTTCGTCGTCAGTAGACGCTTGTTATGATGGCGGTAATGGCCATGGTAATGGCGGTAAATCCTGTAGTTATTACGCTGCACCAAGGTTTTGCTACTATAGAGGCAGCCATCGATGTCATAGAGAAAGCCATGTGGGAGCAATGTCAGCCCATGCGGCGTGAATCAAAGGAGCTGGTACGAAATTTTAATAAGAAATGCCGCAAAGCTGAGCGACAGATAACGGACTTGGGTGAAGATGTTCAGTATAGTCAGAGGTAATAAACGTGGTACTACTAAGTACTCATTATATTACATTTATTCATCATTAGAATTATGGTTTTGTTTCCGTATGTTTCCTTCCTTCCTTCCTGGAATTATAAAGCAGCTGATATTATGCTTGATGATAGTGTCCTACAGTGGGCTTTCGAAGCGGAAGCCTAATATAAGGCCTACCGTGTGCACGCACGGTGATAACGCCACATGCGTTATACACCGTGCGATCGCGCACGGTGTATAACGCTTTTGCTGACTTTACTTACCGTGCGCGTGCACGTTAAATAATATTTTTGTAGTAGTTATTCACCGTCCGTGCGCACGGTGAATATCACCATATTATAGCGATTTAACGTCGAATTTGGATTTTTGACCTTTCTGAGGGTGTCGAATACGACCCCTTAGACCAAAATTTACAGTCACCAGTAAGGGGGTCGTCCTCAACCAGGGGGGCGGGGTTGAATCCTTAACACCCTTTCCCCGACAAATCGAACACTGGGTTTCCAGCCATCGAAAAGGCACGATCGCCAACAGTGGACAACCGTGTACGTCGGATCACTAACTGCGAGGATAACGACGACGCTAGTAAAAATCGTATCACATCATAATACCTGGTCCTGGTATATCACATTGTTGCTGGCGTACAAATCTTGTAACTCCGCACCTCGATCTAGGTTGACGGTTGTTCAAATAAAAATGGCAAAGATAATCAGGCGTATAAGTCCAGTCCGCCGCAAGACAGTCCCTGTTATTGACACATCGCTCAAGACAATCTTGTTGAGATTGTACGTTACGTTGTTCAATACCACCCAGTGCATTAGTTTCAAGATAAACGTTCCAGCGAGATGAACATCTGTCATTCATTGTCGCATCGTCATCTAGATATACAGCAAACAAACACTACACAAAGTCAACAATATTGAGCCGCCCTTAGCGGCGTGGTATGTTATTTCGTCTGTTAGACGATAACTTTCGAAAGCCTTGACGTAGTGAGTTCATTTGCACATCCGGTGCATCTCCAGGAAATATGGGTCAAGTTCTTACATGAAAGTCATCGGGTCGAGGACAAGGTCGCAGGAGAAAAAGTCAGAAATCCCTATTGCGCAATGTAAAACTTTGATCGCCCATAACTCCGGTTCTACAAAAGATAGGCCTAGAACCGTGAGATTTGCGTGCGTCAGGGCCTTTTCGGCTATGACGGATCGAATGGCGTGACTGTGATCTGGAGAAGAGATTATCTGTTCTGTGTGGTATTGTGTACTGAAGCTCTGCACATTCATAAACACACTTAGATGAGCAGTTCTTATAGTTGTTTGGATTAAGTTTTGTCACACGGGTCCATTTCAATGAACGTAGATTTATTTGTGTTTATCTGTATATATTTTGTGTGATTTTTGTTTGATACTACATATATTTTGTGTTATTGTAAACACGGTAGCGTGGACCTGATGGGATTGAAACCTAATACTTAAGACCTATCTTTCTTTAGTGCTTTGACACTGTTGGCTGGGTTATTAGACCCATAAAAACCCGTCCCCGATATAATCTATAATGTATTTGGTGTGACGTTAAACCTTGCTCGATCAGTCAACCACCGTCATCTTTGTCACGTGACCGGAAGAGACGATTCGTAACTAAATGTACGCATTTGCAGGCTGTATTGCGATAACTTTCGAAATACTTGACATAGGAAGTTCATTTTCACACAGAATACGGAGCAAATTCGTATATGGAGGTCACCGGGTCAAGGTCAAGGTGACAGGAGTATAAATGTCAAAAATTAGTATTCCCGCAATGTAAAACTTCGATTGGCCATAACTCCGCTTCCCTAAAAGAGCCATGAGGTTTACGAGTAGCATGGGGTTTTCGCGTAGTGGACTTGCTATTAGTGCTAATTGAACTTTTTTCCTTGGTGTTACGGCTAACGCGCTACGAGCGAATGTCGACTGAAAATTGGCGTTTTCGCTCCAACTGGGTCAGTTTGACCAAAAATGTCAGGTAGAAGGGGTTGCCCCCAACAACCATTCTTCTTGTCAGAAAGCTAGGATGAATGATCTTTCATGTGGTGTAAGAATTTGGGCACAAGTATCAGTCGTTTTGTTACAATTCACGCGTTTAATAGACGGACGGGCGTACGGACAGTTTTTTAATGGCTATGCTGCGCGTTGCTTTACATGCAGTCGCACGGTAAAAATTCATAAATTAATTTTATAAATGTAAAAACCGCCGTTTTATAATATCGTATAAGGCCCATCGTATATCGCGGCAAAAATTAATTTCACAATTAAAATTTTTAGGAGTTAAGATTTCACACGGGGGTGAAACTTCCCATTTTCAGCTGATTTTACATGGGCCTTACGACAGTGCAGCACTACTGTGATAAGAGCAGCTAAAGTTATTAGGCTACTCACAGTCATATTGACAGATGTAATGGTGCTTGCTATCCCACTGTTTATCATACAGTTGAGGAAATCCATTCCTTGTACCAACAGTGGCACACCAGCTGTTCGTTGAGTTTTGAATGACGTTTGTCCTTGTGAGTTCTACAGCAGATCAATAGCAAATTATCATGATCATCATCGTCATCGTCATCATCATACAGCTTTACTTCAGAAAGGTTACTGGACCGGATACGTTTGGTGCCTGTAGTGGAACAGTAAAGGAGTAATGGTTGGATGAAAGTGATCTTAATAACAAAGTAGATCAGCTATCGCAGAGAACGCACTACATGTTTGGTCAGTTTTGGCCAAAAGTGGAAGACGATATTCGGCAGACATTATATAGGTCTCTCATGCCGTCAGCTATTCGTACTGTTGACATAATCGGTTTCCAAAGCTATTGAATTCGGTGAAATAATGCAAAATAAAGGCTATTACGCCGCTCAAGGTCATTCAAGGACACCAATGTCGGTAGAAATCAATAGCGCATATGCATTGTTCTGTTAGTGATTAATACTATCTCGTACCGTTTCGAACTTATCGCAGATTATTGTTCAAATTTTGGACTAAAACGGTCACTGCGTTTTTTAGCCTCCCCCTTTGGGGATGTGGCTTAGGGGCAACGTACACTGTTTAATTAGGTTCATTGGTAAGCTCGTAGTGGACTTCCTATTAGTGTTAATTGAACTTGTTCGCTACGTGTTACCACTGAGGTGCTACGAGCGAAAATAGGCGTTTTCGAAGGAACGGAGTCAGTTTGGCCCAAAATTTTAGGTACACCGACTATTCTTCGTGCCAAAAAAAACTAGATAGATTGTATTTTATATGGCGTCACAATTTTGGAAGAAGTTTCTTTCGTTTTCACGTGTTTGACAGACGGACGGACCGACGGACGGACGATCGCCAATACCGCGTTGCATAAAATGCAGCGCGATAAAATGAGAAACTTGCTGCGTAATTTAAGATAAATACGAAATAGACTTATCAGGATAAAGCTGATGAAATAAGCCAGGAAGCTGATACCAAAAGGAAGTTAATACTAACGAAATGAACGATTAAGCCCAAATTCCACTGATGTGTCATGACACGACACGACACAACACAACAGCTGTTGTCGCGGATTTTCCCGTAACTTTCTCGTGATCCTAATGCGACTTGTCGACGGCAAACCCGCGTAGAAGATACGGGGATATGGACTATCTGGACATGTCGGGATGGTCTGTTAGGCCAGTAGCAATATGTGTCACAACGTGTCGTGTCGTTGTAAAACGCTTGTCCAACTTATTGCATTGTATAGTTTATTTACGTTTACTGACACTCAAGTACAAAAGCTTACGTGGTGACATGATAGAGGTTTTTAAGATAATTAAACATTAATATGATTATAAAGTAGCAACCGAATTGATTTACAATATTAATAAAATAGCGAGAGGAAATGATTTTAGGTTGTCGAAAAATAGAAGTCGTTATGGCTTTAGAAAATTTTAGTTCACTATTAGAATTGTTAATATTTGAAACAGCTACTCAAGGGTCTACTTGACAGTTGACAATTTTTGAATGTCAAATATTACACTGTCCACCTTACCGGTGCCGGAGATCGATCTGGGGGCGCTGAAAATGCGGGAGTGGAAAATGCGGGAGCAGATTGCAGAGGTGGAAAATACAGGAGTAGACAAAGTATGGAAAACCGTAAGAATAAAATACGGTATCAACGAACTGAGGAGGCGTATAGGCCTAGCCTATTGCAAGTGCAAGGCTGCCAGTGGAAGCACGTTGTTAGTCTGAATTTCACACATTTACTCGCATTTTTTGCATCTACAAATTCCTATGCTTTTCATGATTACAATGTCTTGTTTCGTGCACATCTTGTGTTTGAAAACTACACGTGGTAAAACTGAAGAACAAATTACGAACAACAGTAACAATGAAACTAAAAAAACTACATTTACACATTAGCCTTTATTAATGTTCTAAATTACAAATGTCATATCTAACAACAGACATAAACAAGTCTACGTCAAAATAAACAAAGTAAAAATAGGAATAACGTAAGGGAATTGTTTATGTGAGATATATCATGAAATTTGTATTTAATTCACCGCTGTCTCAATTTATTTTCAGGTTGGCTGACCATAGGCTGACCTGCATTTTCCACTGTATTATCGTCATTTTTTGTATTTCATTGTACACATGTGCGAATGTCATATGTATTAAACTCTTACTTACTTACTTACTTACTTACTTACTTACTTACGTACCCCTGTAATTTTGACCGTATCGCATTTTACACTCCTGCATTTTCAGTCGCCCCATCGATTTAAGTATGATATTGAAAATTATTGGTATTAAAAAGTTGTAGTAGTGTTTAGAGGCTCATCGGAGCCTGCGTGTTTCAACATAATTGACTTGACTTAGTAAAAGTTCTAAACAAACTTGAAGGTTGTCCGTTGATCCAGTGCCATTCCATCGACTTGTAGACTGGACGAGCGTGAGCGCCAATCCAGACAGATCTGTTTTGTATCTCGTTGTACGAGTCATTCACTATGAACTGCTGAAACACATCGTCATTGTCCTCATTTGCGATGATCGGCAGTGTTGCGTTCTTTCTCAGACAAAACCCTTTTGCTTCATACCAATTCAACACTGAAACGCTGGTGTAAAAACAGTAGTTCTCACCATTCACCGTGTAACATTTGGACATTTTAAGTCCAACGGTTACCGGTACAGCTGAAAAATAAGTGGCAACATGTAACAGTGTAGGCTATATATATTAAATTAGATCATAAGGGTCTGTATTATTAAACGTACATTTTTGTAACACAAAAATATTCTAGCAGTCGTTGAGAAGTAGCAAACATGGCAATTGCGAATGCATTGCAACATGAGGCCGCCCGACATCGTAGTGCCAGTCGTTCTCGGCTGTTTTCGGCCAATTCTGTATTGCTGTTTTCCATCGTCAGATCAAAATTGCTCCGTTTGGAAAGCAGAGGGCATCAAAGGCGACTTTAGGCCAAAGTTTGCACTTTTTATTTCCCTGTAAAAATTAGGAAATGTGTAAGTTATTTTTTGCGACAGCTAGAATTTAACCACTGATACTTTTGACTAGACGCCGCTGGATCGTGTCGAAAATCAGAGGTGAGTTTAGTTGGCAAAAAAAATCGGAGGCAAAACATAAAGACATCGTCGGGCGGCGTGAAAAACACTCAGAAAGAAGACCAAACCTCTGTCGACTATTATATTTTATTTTGCGATGTTAAATTGCAACAAAGTATTGGACTTAAGCTTATGCATTATACTACTGACACCTTCCGAATAATAGCAATCTTGTGTAATTTTAAAGTAAAAACAGTTCTAAATATGGACGCACAACTTTCAAAATTATCTACAAATTTATCCACAACTTCTTAAGTAATCCGGTGATTATACAAGCAGAGAAACAGACAAACTAAAAAAATACGTAAGGATGAAGGATATACAAATTTCGTCAGTTTAAGACGAAAACATAAAATATTATTCGCGCAGAAAGCTCTGCTTTTATTAAATAATCATTGTAAAAAAATAGCAGTTTACAACGCTTTTTTGTACAGAGCATCGCCAAATGTCACTGTGCTGCGAAGTAATAACATCATCTTTCGTGACATTTGTTGTTTTAGATCTGCGAGTTTGCGGATGTCGTCCCTGAAGGCGTTGTAAACTTCTAAGTTCTTTTACAAGAATATTTGCTGTTATTCTATATAAATGCAAAAAAAACCTTGTTTTATAACAGCATGCAAGGACCATCGTTAATGACACATCTAAAACGGCAAAAATTAATCTCATCAACTTCAGTCCGCGGATATAATAAGCACTTCTTATTATATCCACGGCCCCTGAGTTGATTTAGCATCTGCCTACCAACGTTCAACCAAACGGGACCACTCACGGCAAAGTTATGACGTCATATCGATTTTTAAAGATGTAGAGTTGTAAATCTACTTCCGATGTCGGTTTTAATGACAACACTCGTTTAGCAATGACCATATTCACACCAGATTTCGATAAGATAGCTCAATCCACGGCATGTGTTATTACTACTTCTGATTTCTGAATACGAACATCCGCAATATTGGAATTACACTTCTGGTTTCGATTTGACCTATTGATCGCAATGGGCGTACCAAATTTGAAGTTTTTAGCTTTACCCATTTCCCGATATGGAGGGGGTCCCAAAATTACAAAGGTAGCTCATGTGACCCCTTCACGATTCCCTTTGACCAAATGTTGCAGTTTTTACGCTAGTGTACATCGTGGTCAATATGCGTACCACATTTGAAGTTTAAAGCTTCAACCGTTCCCGCCAGATGGAGGGGGTTCCAAAATTCTAAAAGTGGGTCATGTGACCCTTCCCCGACCCGCTTTTACCTAATTTTACATTTTTTTCGTTAGTGCCCCTCATGATGAAATTGCGTGCCAAACTGAAGTTTCTGGCTTCAACTGTTCTCGGGATATGGAGAAGTCCCAAAATTCAAAAAAGTAGGTCACATGACATCTTCATGAACTATAAATAGGGGGTCGCCTGTGAAACCCATATTTGGATTCCCTGACCCCCACTTGTCTATTCGCTATACAATTTTTATGGGTCTACAATGCGATTAGGGGTAGTTTACAGGTGAGCATTGCTACGGTTAAGGCCTTTTAAAGAAGATTTTGGACCAAAATTTTGCTGGGTTACTTGACCTGTAAATAGGGGGTCGCCGGTGACTCCATATTTGGATTTCCCGACCCCGTTTTGCCTGTTAACAATACAACTTTCATGGGGCTACGATGACTATTAAGGGTAGTTTACAGGCGAGCATCGCCGTTGTTTAGGCGTTTTTGACGCGATGTTTATTAAGTCACGTCAAAAATTGCCAAAAAATTCGCGTTTTTCAAGAAAATGGTGTCGAAATTTAAAGTTTTGTTGTTTGGACCCTCCCCCCCCCGAAGGCACATCCGTGTGCGAAACGTTATTTGACGTACTGATCGTAAAAATCGGTGCAGGGGGCTTGGCTCTAAAAAAGAGGAAGAACTCAAAAAATTAAACTAGCCGAGTCACTTTCTACACGCCCGCCCTCGCGGAAGCGCCGGGGGCGGGAGCGAAAGGCCCTCATCAGATCGTGATGAAAATTTGTACAAGAGTAGGGGTCCACGACTTCATCATCCACATAAAATTTGCTGGCCATCGGTTCAGGTATTTCGGGGACAGTGGGGATCAAATTTTACCCTTTCCGATTGAATTGCATTGACTTACGCTGTCGTCCTTAAAACAACCTGGCACTACAGTGTGCTAGTGTGTGATTAAACTAAGCGAAACGTTAATGACTGTTTTCGCTTTAGCGTATATTCTGCTATTCACCATTACAAACATAGTGTCTACCGATCATTATGTAGATAATCACGAGAAACTTCATTTTCATCGTTAAAATACGCTGCCAATCGTTCTGTATAGCTAATGTAAACCGGTACTGTATGAGTCGTAAAACCAAAATTGCAGCCTTTCAGATTAGTAATGAATTGAAGCGTAGGCTATAGGTCGACACACCTATAATTAGTGTAATCTATGCTCACGAATGAAATGTGAAGCTTGTGGCTACAGTCGCACTGGCATATGCAGAGCAGGCCTAAATGAACTGTTACCACAACCGTTACGGAAGGTTGACACTCGTGCACAAGGCACAATGACGTGCAGAAAGGCGTTCAGCTGTATTCAGTGACCAGTTATGCAGTTAAAGCTACGAGCTACGAATGGCCTGATCGGCCCTATACAAGGAAGTCTTCATCGCTGCCCTGTCGGCCTCGCTTGTGTAACACGACATGCAACCACTCACTCAATCGTCTGGCCCACCGAAATAGCACAGCCGTAAGCAGAGGCGTGTAAAGTGTTCCCAAAAATTTGGAGGAAACATCATCCTGTTAAGCCTATGGCTGTACAATTACACTACAGGGCGAGGCTAAAACTTTCCGCAACGAAAGATGCAATTTCTAAAAAGTACTTTAATTTTGTTCACGAAACGTTCTGTGATAACACTCCGGATTTGTTTGCACTGGCTGCGCAACAGAGATGAGTGGGAATGTATTTTACAACCCCAATCCGATTTCCTTCCATTCCCAATGATTCATTCCCATTGTCATTCCCTATCCCAGGTTTAGCCTAGTTTTATTCCCATTCCTTTTCCATTCCCATTGGTTATTCCCATTCTCTCCCGCTCCAATTCCAATCAGGTAGTAGTATCTCATCACATAACAAATGACCAGTAAACTCAACAATGCATGGAACAGTACTGTTATAAAAAGAAAAACAATTATCCATTATTTCAAAAATACACATGCAGTGTCAACGCAAGCAGTATCTCTTTCACATCCAGAGTCAAACCTAACCTCACAGTCGACGACACATTCCTATACTTTGCCAACAGTTTGTGAAGTAGGCTTATTAGCTACGTATGGGCGGGAAATGGAAACATGTGGAGTTTTCATTCCATCCCATTCCGATCAAGCCATTGCGATTCCCGTTCCCATTCCCATAAAACTAGCTTAGCATTCCCATTTTTATGGGATTCCCGTGGGACACACTTAATATAATCATCTCTACTGTACAATTATGTGAAATCTGTTGCTCGACACCCGTTCTGTAAACTTAATAAAATGTCCAGAACCTGCTAACTATTTTATCATTTTCACAATATAAACTATTCTTATTGGTGGACTATTACCCGATAAATTAAACAAAAATAATAATTAAAATTAAACTGGTGTATGCCAAATAAGTAGGTACTCGACCAAATGCTCAAACATTGCAGGGGCTGGGAATTCACCACTAAAATCAGTAACCTCAAAAACTTCACGAATTATTACATAAAATTTTGTAAAGACATTGTATTTAGTCATCAAGGAAATTACATTTTTCGTGAGGTACGTTATTTTGCCGCATCATTTACATATGAGGAAATATCTATTACCTTCAGCATGCCTACATTAAAACAGCACTGTTTGAGGAAACAACCGTGCTTGTTATTGTACCGTCTACAGCTGTGGGCTAGTTCAGTGATTGACCGTGGCGTAACGGCATAAGAATGATAGTTACAACAAAAATTTAGCCCTAAACTCCAAATGCTATTTACGCTGTAATGTCACCGCAAAAACTTGCTTTAAAAGCAGTGTTTAGCCTTGGGTGAGGGTGAGAGTGAGTGACGGTACTTTTACTTACAATAAGGGTACATGTTGCGGTTCGCAGATTCGTGTCAGAATGCGTTATCAATGGCGGAACTATACCTACACCTGGAGCAGCATGCGTTAGGTTTACTGTTATTACATCTGTGCTTTTTTACCTTACACGACGTATTTTAAGGCCAGCCTGCCTGTGTTTCTGCTCGAAATCATTGCATTTCCACCGCTTGCTAAAGTGGACGCATACTTGTTGGTTTGAGAGCAACATAATATATTGTCATTGATCGATTAATTGATTAATGAAGTCGGCCTTCTGTAGCCTGTTCGATCACGATTAACAAATGAAATATATTTTCCATAATATCAGCAACACAATACCAACAAGAGCAATCGGATAGTACAGTCTTCAGCCAAAGCGGAACTGATCCTGATCCGGAGTACAAATCCTGATTCGGATTTCTTCCAAAATTTAATGGGGTCTTCTTTGTGAAAAATTCATTTATAGTGAAAGTTTGATAAAGGTCAGATCAGTTCTTCCAAGAATATGAGCCAATGTCCAATCTTGTAATGTTAAAAACTCCTTCAAAAATGTCCTACAATCCGGATCCAGAGGCGGGTGACTTCCATTTTAATGTATCTGCTTTGTCCAAAGGCACATCTTTGGTAAAATTTCAATGAATATGCGATCAGTCGTTTTACGTAAAGTTGCTAGCAGACAGATACACAGAAAAACAAAGAAACATACGCTGCGTAAAATATAACCACCTTAGCGGAGGTAGCTAATGCAGTATAGGCAGTGTTTTTGCATCTCATACATATTCCTACATAGTTACATGATCCTGTCTTTACAGATACTTACAGATAAACAATCATCTTGGTAACTACATGTCTTGCATCAACACATCATTTAGCATTAAGTAATAAGCGACAGAAACGAGAATGTTGATGTTTCAGATTATAACGCATACTTTGCGCCATAAGAGCATTAACATCTGTGTTTGACCGCTTTAGATATATAATGAAATTGCATCAGATTGTAAGCCAAAGACATCGAACAAATTAATCTCAAGCCATAGACATCGGCTCAGGGTGGTTTATTTGCCTGCGGTATATATTATTGCCTGAACAACGACGTTTGTTTTAATAAATCGCATGTCAAAATCACTTTTTCGTTTATACATATTTAGCCTTGTTTTGGCGATACAACTGCCAAAAATCATTCGGTGTAGTTTTCATTTTGTTGCTCGCTACATATTTATTCATTTTAACTTTTGCGCAGTTGAAAGTCTGCTCGTGTTTATGTGTACAATTTGTACATTATTTTTGAGATAGACTATTGCATAAATTTAAAAAAAAAAATAAAATTTAATGTTCTTCGTGTAAATTATGTTTCCATTCATCTACTTCAC
>Ga0049105_1001027_pt1 | contig 11471 bp, 11 predicted proteins | sample WorMetvaBAHAMAS1_FD_61260 | JGI IMG/M metagenome (GOLD analysis project Ga0049105, IMG submission 61260) | Worm MetaG Olavius vacuus BAHAMAS.1 | ecosystem: Host-associated > Annelida > Digestive system > Unclassified | place: Germany: Marburg | collected 2013-04-09 | reverse complement strand
CTCGGGATAAGGAAGAAGAGCGTTTTATGAACACTCAAATCTCGAGCTATCCCATGAATTAGACATCTCGGGATAACCCGGCGTTGACCTCGGAATAAACTCGGGATAACCATGGCAACGTATTTTGTTGACAATTTTCACAAAGATATTGATGTATACTGGAACCTATTTCACAGATTGACAATAATAATTTAGTGAGACCCTCACAGAATGCAAGAGGGTCAAAATTCACTGGCTTGGTATTGCAGAAATAAACGTAAAATGACATTTAAAAGCTATGTCTAATATTCCATAGCTCTACTGATAAGGTACAAAATTTTTCGGACAATTCTATTGCATCATAGTTATAACTATATTACTTATTCAGTATAATACTCCACCCAAGTCTCACTTTTCCACTCGGATCCCGATAATTTGTCAGATAAACGTCAGATAGAAGAAATGCTGGTCGAAAATGCCAGGAATAGATGGCAGTGCCCCACCGCAAACCCGGAATAAGCAGACTAGCACGTGACATCTGCTGGCCAATCAGAAGGCCGCTTGCAAGTGCTCTTTGAGTTAAACCGAGAATAGTTATACCGCGATTTCACAATGTCGATAAAACGCAAAAAGTTATTCCGGGAATAAACTCAGGATAAACCATTAACCTCGGATTCACTATTCCGAGGTTTATCCCTAGTTCATAAAACCGGGCATTAGTACTGCCAGTCTGTGATACATGCATCATTCATCACTGGTCACTGCAATCTGCACAATCCTGGTACACACAGCAGGAACATGGTATGGTAACTAACGGTACTTACCCTTTTAATTACCGTACCATGTTCCTGTGAGAGAAGACGGTCACTTGAATCACTGAACTACGATGATTAACTGCAGGACAACCATGGGAAATGGCATGTATATGGTTGAACGCGTTTTTTGTATAAACTTTTAACTGGGAAACTCTGCCAAAGATGAGAAATATGGCACCTCTGCTATTGGTGTATTTACTATGATTTCTGCAGTCACATACAAGCACAGCCTGTCACTGCCCACAACTGTCATGAGAGTCCCAACAACATAGAGAGAATCGATGTCTGATGCTGACATAGTCATGGCAATGACTGTTAAAGAAATGACTCGACTCAAATGCTGACTGAACTAACGGTCTCGGGTGCTGCTACAACACACAGCATGACATCTACTATAATTCCTGCATTATCAGCAATAGAACAATACTCTCTAGTTTCAAACATAACCATTTTGCAAGAATTAACTGATTAGCAGTGGTGCCTATCACTGCAAGGGTTAAAAATTAAATGTCAACAAATGAATGTAAGAATTCTATGACTACACTACATTACAGCAGAGATCCAGAGTGGCCTAAGTACAAGACTGTTAAATACTGTACATGTACAGGGTGTACAGAACTAGAAACTGAAAACAGTTAGGAAGGAAATGATTGTGAAAAAAAGTTAAGTTTTGAGGCAGTTCCGAAAAACAATGAGCGTTGGAGCTAAGGTGACATCAGGTGACAGACTGTTCCAACCACCAGAAAGTAACGCACGATCACCGAGAGTGGAAAGCTGTGTATGTCGGAGCACTAGCTGAGAGGATGACAGCGACAGGAGACGGAGACGATTGGAGTCAGCAACACGCTGGATGTAGTCAGAAGGGTAACATGGTGGCAGACTATGCAAGCATCGGTAAACAAGCACAGCCAGCTTGAGATCACTGTGCTCACTGCTCATCAGACTGCAGCTAGTGAAGGTCTTGAAGCATCGGTGTGACATGCTCATACAGAGAAGATCGATGTATCAGTCTGGTGGTGGCGTGGAGCACCGACTGAAGTCGACAGAGCAAGTGTTGCACTGCTGTAATCGAGAAGTGGCATGGCATGCTGTTAAGACTGCTTAATGGACTAGCCTTAACTTTGTAGACAGAACTTGTGAAATGAGTAGTATCTGATAACTATGCTGAGTGACAACTCACTAAGAAGCAAAGAAAATACGGCTTCAGCAATATCACGGTTAGATTACTGGTCAAAGTTCACCACTGTCAACCTTTGATATAAGCTATTTTACAGCCCTAAAGAGCTTGCCCTGCTTTAGTGAATATGTCCACCGACGTTCACTTTTATATACATAGAGAAAAGACATGAAGTGTGTATAACGAATGGTACTTGTTATGGTAACATCTGGCTGCATATCTTAACAGTCAAATATTTACCATTCACTCAATATTATACTGTGCTAACTTCAGAGCAGTTTAATATAACAAGAACACAAACATGAATTTGAATGATCAATGATGCTGCTGACCTGACAATTTGACAAGAACTGGGTTGTATGCACTGGCGGCATGCAACACGCTGTCACCTGCACAAATAACAAAACCATCATATCAACATATTCCTGGATTCCTCGGACAGACTACTTCTACTAAAATTTAACGTTATAAAACAAAGAATAGTACACATAGCAACACAATCCATAAATGCAGGCATAATCAAAGTGTGTAGAGAACAGAAAAAGAAAGTAAGTAAGTAAAATGTCGATTTATACAGCGCATTGTCGTAAAGAACCTCTAATGCACTGAGCACACCAATATTGTCTGAAAAACAGTGTTCTCAGTGACTGACGCAGTAGAGAACCGGTGAAATCCCAAACATCTGTAGTTACAAGATTTCTATAGAAGAGAAACTCTGTCTGCATTGGATACACCGTTAACAAGCGCAGGGCGGGCAGGCGACAACATTATTTATCTATTCATTTGCCAATTGGCGCTTTTATTGTAATTTCATTTTGAAGGGCTGTAGTTTTGTGACCTTAGTTCAGACTACCGTAAAAAAATACTCGATCACAAACTGAGATCATTCCACACATTGTTGTTTTAAAAGTTTCAATTCGATCTTTTTTGTTGCCAGAGAGAAGAGAGAGCACAAACTTGGGTAACAACATAGTGTCTGCATCTCCAACGCAGGCACAATAACAAGGAATTGACAAAAATAAAAAAGTAGTTTGCATGCACATTATCTCACATTGCCAAATGCATTTTTCAAGTGAACAGGAAACAAAAGAAGCTCACTGTTGCTAGGCAGAACTTTGGGTGGCAAAGCAAATGCTGGTGTGCCTGGAACACTCAGGACATATCCCTCCGGGGACAACCCAGCTGTCGACGTAGATGGAGACGCCAACACAAGCCCTGAAGGCGTCTGATAAAACAGTGTAGCCCCACCAGGAAGTGCTTCAGAACCAGCTCCACTCACTGTACGCAAAATCAGCCAGAAATTTACAAACAGATTAAGACAATCTGAATCACTTGGCATCCTTTTGAGTTCTACAATCTACACAACTTACATCAGAGCCACTTTACAGACATCCATCATACGTGAGAACAAGCAAGACGCAGCATAAAATACTACAACTGAAGTACAGCAAAGAACTTCTTACTGTTGCGTAACACACAGATGGCTACTGAATAGTGAACATTTCCAGACTTATTTGCTTGCTCAGTAGTCACTAAAGATTAAAAATGCTGCTGCTGTTGCACTAAATATGAGCACTTCCTTGCATTAGATGAAGTCTGTCAAACAGACCACTGAAACACTGAACTCAGTGGCAGGAAGTTTCATACATATGACTGGAAACATGGGATGTCCAAATGCGCTACAAATATGACAGATTTATAGACATAAATATTAGAGATGGGCCGAATGTCAGATTATAACATTCAGCCAAAGCCGAACGTTTGGGCAGGCACACCGAACGAGTGCCGAACGTTCGGCCAAATGTTGCGTGCTAGGATGAAACAACGTGTTTTACCGGTGAGCGCACTGAGCGGCTAGAAAATGTCATAGTAAGTAAGCACGTGAACAAGCACGCATCTTCTGAGATGTCAAACTACGTAGAAAAACTGCAGCATATCGTCTAGAAACAAAAGTAATTAGCAAGTTAATGTTATTCATCAAACTTACAGGTGGACCAATTCTTCAAGGACAGCTTTTTGAAATTTGCAGAGTTTTGGGTTTTTAGAACGTACATCGGATTTCCAAACTGCGAGTGCGGGTGTTTGTTGAACAAGTCAAGTTTGTGTTGTTACCAGAGATGGGTCAAATGAAGCCGAAGGTCTGGACAGGCTCAGTGCACTCACCAGTAAAAGACATAGTTTCATCCTAGCATACAACAGTCATGCCGAAGTTCGGCAGAACGTTCTGCACTCGTTTGCATAAATTACGTTACAATATTATATCTGAATGAAAAAGGCATATCTGTCGAAACCAAAGACAGTTTTAGATCCATTTCGGTGAGTCTGTATGGTCCATTTGTGAACTAATTATTTGTAGTGTACTGCATGTAAGTTGATAACTAACTAACTTAGTATTATTGACTTTCGCTAACGCCAGCGGCGAGCGCAAAACGCCGCAAATGCGAAGTTCGGCCGAATAGTCACATGTTGCCGAGCCGAACCGAACCGAGCCAAACATTCGGCATTTGCCAAACTTCGGCCCATCTCTAATAAATATGCTAAAGGAAAACGGCTGAGATTATTAAATTTGTCACTTAAAACAAATGAGATGCTGTCTGTATTTCGACACTCACAGAATGACACAATGATATGATAATATTAATTTCTTTTTGGCTTCACTTTACATACCATTAACAATGAAAAGTTAACAAGTGCTAACAGCTAAATTAAACATACCCCCATTACCCTAAGACTACTTTCTACTTGCTTACCTGCAAGTGAAATTAGCTGACTGGTGCCCGGAATCTGATACAACTGCTGCGACCTTTTGCTTGACTGCTGTACTGGCACTGTTGGCGTTTTCAGAAAAAATGCTGAAACAATTGGATACAAATCTGCTGTTAAGTGCTGCTGTATTTACAGTTAAAAAGCAAAACTGAAAATGACTGTCAACTGTTTTCAAATCTTACCTCAAATTTTAACTAATGTTTTATTAACCTGTGCAGACTATGGCAATTTCTGTTACTACTACAACTAACAGATAATTGTTGTTACTAAAATGAATACAACATCAATTATAGGAGCAAATTTATGATAAAACACCCCAGCCTGAGAAAGCATGTAACATGACAGACAGTCACTACTTACATTACAGCAAGAACGATGCAAACAATTAGTGCCAAGAGTGACCAAAGTGAAAAACATTATACGTACGGCCTTCTGCCTGCTCAGTGCGAGGTACAGCACCAGTGGCTGCAGACAGAACTGCAGGACGTTCTTGTAGATTAACGCAAACGGAATCTGCAGTGGACTTGCCACGCGCACTAACATACTGAGAAATGTCAATTGTCGGCACATCCTTCATCTTGTCTTCAAATGAACTCAACATCTGCATCTGAATGCACACAAGATCACGTCAACTACTACTCCTAACTACAATTATGGAAAAAAACTTCTAATAGTATCTGCATAGTTTACACTGCTGGAACAAATAACGTTAACACAAAGTAATACGTCACGCACTGCACTACAATATGGACATGGACGGCCTGAATACTACATTCAGATCAATCGTAATAAGCACTTTGGAACCATCGAAGCCAGTCATGTTCCAAGTCTGGAGCAGTCATCACAGGTGTGGTGCTGTCAGACTCACTGGAATGACCACCCACAGGTGCATGACTTAACAAGTCAAACTGGCATCCTATCTATGCTCTACTAGGACTACGACATCTGCATCATTCAATTAACATTTATTATATACAAAGTAGAAATATAAAACAAATAAGCAGATGCATATTTCAGACAGTAATGTGGCTGCAATTTCCACACTGTAATCATTACCTGCTGTGTCTGCATTTTCTCGCCATGGTCAGACAATGCTAGCGGTGGAGGTATGCTGACCATGTGATTGCCTGCTGTACTTTTTACTGGACAAAAGTCAGATGTCTCTGTGCTGCTACTACTGGCTGCTGCTGCAGCAGCAGAAGCAGCAGATGGGACCGAGGCAGTCGTATCCAACTCAGATGCTGGTGAGTCTGGAGAGTTAAGACAAGTCTGAATGAGTGCTTTGCCATTCTCACTAGTTATCATTGGCTGCAGTTTACGAGTGGCAAACGTGTACACATGCCCAGTTTCGCTGGCTACCAACAGCATCACTTCCGTTCCAGTCAAAACTGTCAGCTCATACGCCTGTCAAACAGCGCATACACACAAGCATCACACTCTGGCTGAACATTACACGTAGAGCTAATGAGCTGATTATGGCACGTGTAGCCACTTTAGTCTCATACAGTGTCATTCACTTTAATTAATCTACAGCTAACACCATGTAATGACAGTTTGGCCATATCCAAAAATAGCCCCCGTGGCTAATCCTAACACTATACTAACACCAAAGTGCTTAGTGACTCTTTCAACTTATAGGCGCTATATAAATAAATGTATCTATCTATCTATCTATCTATCTATCTATCTACCAACCCTAACCCTTACCTGGGTGCTAATCCCGGATAATGCCGACAGTATACGATGTTGGATCCATTAATTCAATGCGGATGTTATTCAGCATTTAGCTTAACAAAGACAAGAAGATTCAATATAGACAGCAACATTTATAGAATTTGAGCTCATTTCTTTCGTGGCAACCTATGCAAAAGAAAACTGGCAGTTAAACTCGATTAGGTTAGAGACAGCATACACACTATGTCAGCTGGGTTGCCAGTGTTTAACAGCCATCACATAAACTACCAGGAAGAGTACACGACCAGAGCCAATAACCAGTTTGACCTGTGAACAGCCATGACCATCTAAAGTGCTCACTACGCCTTCCTAGAGGCTGGCTGAGTTAGCCAGGATGACTGATGAAATAGCAGAAGATGGTTACCATCTCACTGTCAACTGGGCTCAACAGTCAACACAGATCAATGCAATGTGACTCCATAAAACAATGCTCAAGACCACATGTTATCACTTAAGGCATGCTGCCAATGCTTTTTCTTCTTTGTATTTCATAGTATCTAAGAGTGTCAGACCGATGCGCTAATTTTTGGAACTACCCATGTCAGATATCTAAGAAGTGACACGGCCGATAACCGATACCGATATTACAGATCCTGCGTCTACTCTGTCTGCAGTCTAAAGCCCTGTTCACACTGCGTAAGGCGCTGTGCCATATGCTACGTACGCACGTGGACGCATAGCGACACCGTACAGACGGCGCTGTATGTCGACGCAGGACACTGCAGATGCTAAATTATATGCTAATTAACTTACCGTTGTTGTCAATGGGCACAACTGCGTTGCCGTCCGTCGCTGCATGGCAACAGACGGCGGCGACGGACGGCAACGCAACGTACCACAAAAATTTGTGCGTTCGTTTCGTCGCCGTATGGCGATGCAGACGCAGTGTGTGTGAACGTTGCCATAGAAATCAATGTGCTCGATTACGTCGCCGTACGTAGTGTGAACGGGGATTAATGTGTAATAACAGTTTTTACAGCCCTGAGCTATCAGTCATTGTCTCTAGGGCTTGCATCGATACTACTTAACAAAGTGTTCAACGATCGTAACATCGCCAACAGTGATCGAAGGCTGCTGTGTGTAACTGCCAGAATCAGCCCTCCTAATGACCCTTCCAAGAACCGGCCGGCTGCTGACCGTCTAACTGCTGCTCTGGGAAACACAGGTATCAAAACAGGCATCAGTGTTAATGCTGCCGCGTTGCCTCCCCACCCATGACGTGTACGTGGACCACCAACGATGATCTTCGCATCCGCTGGCGACGTCGTGCCGCCACCATTGGTAGTTCCTAGTCTTGTGACCACCAACGACCTCTGCAGCATGATGGCAGCTAGCGTTGCCTAGCTTGTCAAGTCTGTTAATTTCATTATTCTCATGCTTGTCGTGCCGTCTCTGTATAGTGCTGTGTGGCAGCAGTGACAGCTGAGAGTTACCCTGATGGCTCGGTGTCCAACGATCGAGAATTAGTACACTCCTGCAGTGGTGCCTCCATGCAGCGGCATTTTATGACTGCCTCACACGCAGAATGTGCTTGTGTCGTGTTGCACTCAGTTGCAGCCACTGCGCTTTCATAAACCAGACGCTGCAGATTAGGCGCATTGGATATCGCAGCGCAGTTGCCCTTTCATCTCCGATGTTACAAATTCCTGCCGATGTGCCGATGTCCGACATCATTATCGGTCCGACACCAGTATCTAGTAAATGTCTCTTTACTAATGATGTTAGTACAGTATTTACATGGATGGTTTAACTTGTACACACGTACATAATTTACAATATAGTATTTTAGTGTTATATTTACAAGTCAAATGTGCAGGAAAATACTAGCATGGCTTAAATGGCCAAGAAATGAATTGGCTGAAAATGTTTCTGCTTTTACAGCCAAGACAATTCCCATATCATACACACGACAAGACAATTCCCATATCATATATAGGACAGCATATGTTCATTTACCTTCTTCATAATCCCTGTCTTTCGTTTGCTGAAAGTTGTATATCGCCGAACCTTGTTCTTAATGTATTCCATTTTGATTTTCACTCGTCCCATTGTCTTCTTGCCGGGCGGAGGTCTGGCTTTGGTTGGTTGTTGGTCACGTGCAGAACTTGCAGCTCTGGCACAATAACCTGTCGGTGCTGCAGCAGCTGCTGCTGCATCTGCACCATCATCTGAATCGGCCGAGTCACGGCCTGCTTCCCAGCCATTGGTCGCCGCAACAATATCATCAGTCTCATTAACAAACTGTACATTCAGCGATGACGATGGTTCCATCATACCTGCAACATACACAGTAATAATTAAACAAGCTTTTAGGCCGGAACACTTCACGTACTGACTCGGTTGGCATAAACCATGCAATGCACCAGCTCCACCGTCCACACCAGCCAGACATCGTCCGAGAACGGCACAGTCAGTGTCAACGTACTGACTGTAGCAGCTCATACGCACGTCTTGTGTTAACTGCACGATGTTACTGATCAGCTGTCATGTGCAGGCGATCAGACTAGCAGCGATAAAATAGAATGATATCAACTTTCACCAGTGCATTCTTTCGATGTTGGTGTGTGATGATCTGCATTCACTATAAGCATGTAATACGATAATAAAAAAATCAATTATTGAAACAGATGCTCGTTCTCGCGTCTCCATTATCGATTGTCGAAATGGGTATGCATGTATGCTGGCGGCAGTAAGCACGGAGCGGTTGCCTGCCTTGCTGATAATTAAGCTCAAACCCCTCACCTCAGTTGACACTTCACACCCTTCATGGTCGGCCGTCCTGTGTAGCGTGCAATGGCCTGGCTGCAGGCTGACCTGTTCAGTAGACCTACTGGGAGGTCGGTGTGATTGCAGATCGTTTGCTGGACAGGACAACATGCTCCCCCCACTGCCATTGACTGCCGGCATTATCAAAGAGCAGAGAACGCAGTGATCATGCAGTTTGATTGGTCTTCAGTTGTAACTGATGAAACTTGAAGCAGTTTAACAGTTTAACTTGATTTGCAACCTATACAATGCGCCGGTATGCCCGTATTTTTGTGCACAGAGCTCACAGATTATACACTTTTTGCATGGAAAATGGACGCCTCATGAGTTCTGCCAGTATTCATTCACCAGGTCAGCTGTATCAAGTCAGCACATGTACTTCACTGGATAACTCTCTGCTGTATAGTTTGTTAAAAAGGCCTGTACTGAAACAATACTCCAGAAAATATTGATTGTGAGCAAACAATAATAGCTCTTCAAGAAAAAACAATTTTAATAGTGATGTTACGATTATCGAATCAAAGATCGAAATCAAATTTTTTTTGAAAATCGAATTGAATCGAAATCGATTTTTTGGCTGGTATTTTTTCAATTTTGACTCACGGCTATATTGGCGAAGACAACGCACTGCTGCGAGTTCAAAGCATGACAGTTGAGCCGTGGCAAAGAGTGCTGAATACGCCGACTTAATTATACGAATCGCATGCCGCAAAGCCGTGGTGGCCGCGCAGTGCGGTCGCCACGCCGCTTCAAGGTGTCGTGTAGCTACCCCACCCACCCCCTGTATCATTGACCCAATCGCTCCTCTCTCCTTCCTATGTGTTACTCCGGTGGGCGACCGCGTGCACCTGATATCTACATCCCCGAGTATTATAGGCCTATGTGCAGTTAGTGAGCGACTGTCAGCGAACCTGTTACGTCATATCGGCAGTGAGTAGTCTCGCGAAGGCGGGCGAATTGGCTGAGTCATTCACTCGATCGTCACTGCAGGGCATAATCACTCGTTAACCAGACACATGACGGGTCAGATTTCGCTCATGGAGTTGTCTGCGTAGGCGTAATTGATACCATTCACAACCACGGAAACTCTGTCGGTTTGGCGTTGGCGTAATGGCCCAACAGCGTAATCTGAACCAGCGGTCAATCTTTGAAGTCCGAGCGGGACTGAAGGCTGTTGTATTGGTTTGCTCTTCGTTATGTTAAGGTATCTGGTGAGTTACTCAATCAGTCTGCCAAGGGGGTATGCTAAACTATGTAGGCAAGGCGGGCGAGGCTGACGACGGTTAATTGGCGTCGCACGTGCGTGGGTGGGGCGATAATTACCGTCAATCCCAGCTGACGTCGACGGGTGTCATGTGTCTCGCGTCCAGGCACTGTTTTGTTAGACTCACAGCTGATATAAAGCTGTGTCCCAGGCTTCACTTCTCACACAACATGCAGCAGTCAAAGCGTCTGAGAGTTGATCAATACCCATGCGGGGTGTGCCTGCAGAATTTCACATATGCACACGCGCGTACAGGCAGGTGACGGTCGTCGACCTCTCTGAATCGTCGCCCGCTTCGCCAGCCTCGCCGGAATAGTTTAGCATGGCTGTGCTAAGGACTTGTGTAACTTATTTCCTGACGAAAAAATCGAAATCGAAATCGAATTGACATCGAATTCTCTGTAAAAAATCGAATGGAAATCGAATCGAGATGAAAAAAAAACAGAATCGTAACATCACTAAATTTTAACGTCGCTAGTTCACTATATTCTATTCCACATACAGATTTAACATATACTACACAAGAAATAAAATGTTTTTATATAATGTCATATCCATAAGCCATTTTCAATGGCATTCACTTAGAACAGTGTTCTCTACAAACTCTACTCTAACCATACAATATAACGACCTTCGTGCTTAGGGACAGGGTTAGAGTATGGGTCAGTATGGTTAGCAGGGTTAGGAAAACATAACAAACATAACGTGACGTTAGGGTTATTTTGCATAGTGGCTACAGTTCCGTCAATACCCGACCAATCACGTGTGCACACGCGTATCACGTGCGCACACGCGCATATATATTAAGCTACCTTATTTCAGTTCGTTTCTTTTTCTTCGTCGATTGTAGGGTTAAGGTTAGGGTTAGTTGTAGGGTTAGGGACAGTGTTAGTTTTATTTTTTATTGCATTTTTTCTGTCCGATGTATGTTAAAAGACCGAAAAATACGACCCGATCAACGGTGCACTGT
>Ga0049105_1001026_pt1 | contig 11475 bp, 10 predicted proteins | sample WorMetvaBAHAMAS1_FD_61260 | JGI IMG/M metagenome (GOLD analysis project Ga0049105, IMG submission 61260) | Worm MetaG Olavius vacuus BAHAMAS.1 | ecosystem: Host-associated > Annelida > Digestive system > Unclassified | place: Germany: Marburg | collected 2013-04-09 | reverse complement strand
CTGTTTATTATTAATGCTGTCTGGTGACATAGCAGTACTGTATCTGTTTATTATTAATGCTGTCTGGTGACATAGCAGTACTGTATCTGTTTTTCTAGCAGTGCCACCACGTTACATGGACTACTATGGCGGCGGTGGAGGCGGTGGCTATGGATACGGAGGAGGCAGTGGTTATGGCTATGATGATTACTACTGCAACTATGGCGGCACTGGTGGCGGGTATGACGACTACGGCGGCTATGAAGAATATGATTTCTATTCCCCGATGCCATACGGCATGGCAGCAGGAAGGGGCGGTGGTCGCTTCATGTATCAGGTATTGGTGTGATGGCTTATTGATATCATCAGTCATTTAACAGCATATTGCTACTGTAAAAACACAGTACGTAAAAGTAAAGTCTTTTCACTAGCCACATGTGTCCATAGAGCGATACTGATTTCCATTTCCTGTAGACATCAGCCAGACAGTTTACAAGACTTTAGATACAGGACTACTGTATCGCATGGTGTGCATGTTTTCTCTCCAGCTTTGCCTACCCCATAGGGGTGGCCAGGTTGAGTTGACCTGGAAATTGAAAAATGGGGTAGATGCTTTAGTATGCATTTGTGTTTACACTGATGAGAGTGAAAAGTAAAAGTTTAAAGCCAGGAACATAATTGGAAATTGCGACTATGCTTATTGAATTTACGTTACAATAACTTGTTGAAGTTAGGTTCCACAATGGCTTGCCTAGGAGGTCTTCTCCACAGCTTCGGGTAGGCCCAAAGAGTATTTGGTTTGTGTCTGCCTTTCCATCCATGGGAGCCACGTGCCCAAAGTCACGTACCCAAAGACTAAAAGACATTGTAAGTTAACAGCAGAGGAAAGTGGAGGTTCATTTATGAGCAGACATGAGCATTTTTGACAAAGTCATGTCGTCAGTTGAGGACTGTGGCATACATCACTGTTGCAGTGCATCGGTTTGCTGCACATAAGCTTTGTTGACTATCCAACAGAAGACCCGAAAAAGTAAAAATGATGACGTGCATGTCTCTATACTGTCGATAAGTAGCTACGTATATGAAATTTATTAACGAAAACTAAACTGCTAAGAAGTGATTCAGAACTCTGTAGCGAGAATTTTGCTCGACTAACCATCTTTCTGTTAAATAAGTAAGTAAAAGTTTTGTTTCTGAAAGCCTGAAGTGGATAAGTTAAAAAGACGTTAAAAATTGTAAACTTGAATAGGCATTTCATTTTATATCAGTCGTGACAGTCAGAATTTCCACAGCTTCCAAGTAGTATGTGAAAGGTGTTCTGTTAACGTTTTGCTCCCAGGGTCGAGGCCGAGCCGATTTCATGTACCACCAGTTCCCATCGGCCGCTGGTATCATGCCACGTGGCGGTCGTGGCCAGAGATCATTCGGAGCCGGAGCAGCAGGCATGCGGGGCGCGAAACGAAAGGCGATGGCATCGGCAGCCGAAGCTACGCAGCTGGTTGACAACACGAAGAAGACAAACCCGATGGATTCGTGGACGAGTCCTCCCATCGCACAGCAGCCACTGAGTAACCAAATGCTGAACCTAATGGACGGCGTTGGCATGGGAGATGGCGACTGGTATCATGATACTTATCCTGGTGACATCGCATATAACAGTGGACAGCACTGGTGATGACATCGCCAGTTATATCTCTCCGTATCTTTATCCATGCGCCCGTGTTGTTCACGTCGGTACCATAGCTGATCCGACTTGCCGGCGGAAATTAGTAGAGCGGCTTTTACTGGCATTTTTTGATGTACCACATTTCTATCGTTCTTGCATTCGGAAACCTGTATTGTTTCGACATTCGGAAAAAAGTATATCTATTCTGTTGTTAGTCGACACCGTTGATGTTCGGGTTTTGCCGACGAATTTGGTTTAATTTTCTGTTCGAAATTTCAAACGCTGCTGTTGCTATACCACAAAGCAAAATTTAGCTGCGAGTATTGTAGCATGTGAACTGCAGTGACAGCTTCGATGATGTCGAGAGAGAGAGAGAGAGGAAGGTGTTATTGACATACATTATGTTTTTTTGTTGAATAATTACGAATGTAGTTATCTTCTAGATTTTTGACGAGAAGTGCATGTTGCGAATTTGGTTGCCATTTTCGTTAAGTCTGGGCAATGAACTTTGACCGTTGATGATGATTCAAGTGTTGCATTGGGAGATGTTTAAGCATCTTTTTAGTTATAATTTTAAACCTGTTTATGATTCAATAAAATTGTTATCACTCTGCTGTTTGGAATTATTGCTTACTTTTTATGTAAGCACTTTTCCTACAGAAACAAGTGGAAGAGGTGTGCTTGTTTTAATCAGAACTAAGTCCTGTTCACGAAATAATGTCGAAACAATATGTGGAATAGCCTATGGCTCATGAAGTTCTTGATGATGCACTCTAAGTTAGATTCAGTATGAGAAATGAATTTTTTCAAGTAAATCTGATAACTTCAAAATTGACAGGTTTATTTTTAAAAATTGAACCCAATTTATCATCATTTTATTATTACTGCAGTTTTTGTGAAGTAGTGCATACATTTTAAGGTAACCTGTTGTATTTATTTTGGTAGTACTGTTGGACAAAAAATTAAATCTTATTCTGAAACAGTCACATCATTTTATGATGAATTATTGACTGAAAGTACAGCTGTGAAGTAACACTAGCAGTTGATTTAATTCTGGCACCAACCCATATTGGCCTTAGTCACAAAATCGCCATCTGGGGCAGAAGTAATATGAAAACGAGGCATTCGTACCATTTCATATTTTGTCATATAATTCTCAGGAAAATCATTAAATTTGTTGCCACCAAATGTCAGATTTTGAGGCCAAAATGCACCAAATTCAATTTCAGCTGGGAGCCTCTCCCAGACCCCGCAGTGGGAGCTTACATCGTTCCCCAGACCTCCTAGCTGGATTTAAGGGGTGGGGGCTTTTCATTAAGTTTCAATGTTTAGTGACCCTAGTCTCTTTTGTTACAATACTGTAAAACCCTTAATTTTGGCGTTTGAGTCTAACTATTTTGGACCCCGTAATTTTGGCATTTTTGCTTCCTACTACACTGAAACGCTACTGTATTCAAATTTTTGTGGCCCGTTATTTTCGCGAACTTGCCAGGCTCGCGAAATAAAGGGCACGCGAAAAAAATGGGTTTTACAGTATCTGCGACTTGTTTCCTTGCATTTACTTCCAAAATTATGTACAACTGTTGTATTAATGACGGTGCATCATGCCTGCATTGAACACTTTTTATTTATTTGTTCAACTGATTTTGTTGGATTTGATGTTAGTTTTGATAAAATTTGAAAATCCTGTATAAAATTGGTCATATATATATATATATAATTATAAGGAAAATCATAGAATTTGTTGCCACCAAATGTCAGATTTTAAGGTTAAAATGCACCAAATTTAAGTTTGGCTGGGGCTATGTCCTCCCAGACCCCGCTGAGTGAGCTCCCCGAGAACCCATAGCCGGATGAAAGAGCCCTTCTTCTGAGGGAGGGGAGGGGAACAATGCCAGTGGAAGGGAGAGTGCAGAGCCGTCTTAACATGCTTGTGGGCCCTGGGCCCGCCAGGCTGATGGGGCCCCTATCATCCGTATGGCCCATGTGGATGGGTGGGAGCCGTAGTACTGTAAAACCCGTTTTTTTCGCGTGCCCTTTATTTCGCGAATTTCGCGAGCCTGGCAAGTTCGCGAAAATAACAGGCCACGAAAATTTGAATACAGTAGCGTTTCAGTGTAGTGGGAAGCAAAAACGCTAAAATTACGGGGTCCAAAATAACTACATTGACTCAAACGCCAAAATTAAGGGTTCTACAGTACTTTGTACCAGGGAATCCGGCAATACACACTTAGGTCCCAATCAGGGTCAGACATGATGTCAAATTACGATTTACGAAATGGGGCTTATCTTGCTTTAACATGCCAAATGCATGAAACTGGAGGGACATGTACATTGCACAAAAATTATAAGAATGCACAGTTGGGTCACACAGCTGGAGAGGTTGAAGTTCAACCCCTCAGTCCCTCCCTCACCCTCCCTCTGAATTTGAACCCTAAAACAAACGTACTTTGTGTACTGTATTGTACTCGTGTGTAGGCCTATTTCAAATCTTCAAATTTCAAAAGTTACAGTCTATGGCTTATAGTAAAAGATAGTAATGTGACTTTGAATATGCCTACTCGGTGTGGTCACCCTATAAAAAGTCATGTTGAGGCTATCGAGAAGGTTAAAAAAGCAACGAAATTAGTTATTTAAAAAAAAATTTTCTTATATAGATGTTGTGAGTTTACCCACATTCAAGTACAGATTACGTGGTGACATGATAGAGGTTTTAAAGATAACAATTTTTGGATGTCCCAAGATGGTAAATATGATTAGGCCCTACACTGTCAACCTTGCCGGTACCGGAAATCGATTAGTATGACAATGAAAGTTTTTGAAAAGTTGTAGTAGTGTTTCAAGAATGATACGGACATAGAGGCTCCTCGGAGCCTGCGTCATTGACTTAACTTGACTACTTGTGTTATGGAATTTGTGGTCACATTATCATCATGCAGCTGATTTGCCTGGTTAGAAAGCTGCTAATTATGACTAGCCAACTATGGCGTATCTGCTGCAACTACTACATCTACTACCATCAGTAGTAGATGTAGTAGTTGCAGCAGTCGCATATTCCAAATCAGGGTTGGACAAACTGTATTTTTAAAGGTAAGTAATACCTCTTTTTGCAGCCATGTTATATTGATTGATTGTTAAGTTCACGTTTAAACTGCATACACCCGGTACGTTACGTTGCATTCCTTTTTCGCAGTTGTTTATAATCTTGGTTGGAAATTTTTGGAGCGTAAAATCATTATTAACATTCTGAAGTAAGTTTTGAGACGACGCCTTCGTAATAGAAGTAGCGTAATTACATAGATGTTGTGGGGCGTAGTCCATTTTCGCACCTTAGTCACCCTAACCCTAACTCTTACCCTAACCTAACCCTAACCCTAAATCTAACCCCAACCTAATCCTAACCCTAACCCTAATTCTAACCCTAACTAACCCTTATCTTAACTCTAACCCTACCCTAACCCGGGCGTAGTCCATTTTCGCACTTTAGTCACCCTAACCCCAACTCTTACCCTAACCTAACCCTAACCCTAAATCTAACCCCAACTTAACCCTAACCCTAATTCTAACCCTAACCTTAACTCTAACCCTACCCTAACCCTAACTCTAACCCTTCGTAGGGTGACTAAGGTGCGAAAATGGACTAGAGCCCCCTAACCCTAACCCTAACCCTTCGTAGGGTGACTAAGGTGCAAAAATGGACTAGAGCCGATGTTGTGAGTTTAATCGTAATTATCACTATACTTTATGTGAATATGTCATAATTTATAAATGTTTCCCATCTACGTTAACAAAAGTGGCACATTAGTGGTAAACACCATAACGGACCGTACGTGTCCAAAGAATATGAAGTTTTTAGGATATTGCAGAGACACTGTTAACGTGAGATAGAAAGCTACATTACTTTATGGCAGATTTATCCAGGACAGAATGTGCTAGATTTTATCAGAATTGGCCAAGTTTTATAGAAGTCTGAGAAAAAAAACAGTTTGGCTTACTTTTATTGGGACACAGTATCTATTGCTTAACTACTAACCACTGAGTTAACGATTTTCCGAATTTCACTGCTGGTTTAACTACCATATTGCAGTACAGTAAAGTATGACATCAGCATTGTCGGACATACAAGAAAACGTAAAGTCGGCGCGTGAGAACGCCCTTCTCGGCAGCTACGATACATCGCAAGTCTATTATCAGGGCGCATTGCAGCAGATTCAGAAGCATCTGACAGCTATCACAGATCCTACACGTAAACAAAAGTGGCAGCAGGTATGTGCTTCTAGATTTTTAAGTAGCTAAAGCAGGGGCAGTTCCAGAATTTTGGATTTGGGGTCTAATTTAATGCTCCAGTCTCTGGCAACTGGAAACCCACGAACACAGCTAGAACTTGTTGCTAAAGTTATGCCATTATTCGTCAAAATCATGAAAGGGTTCATAAACTGAAGAAATTGAATGGTTGTAATAATTTTTAATAAACTGTATGTTTCATCACTTAAATGTCATTGATCTGCAAATGAGACTGCTGTGCCTTGCCCACAGGTTTTCGCATTCTTCAGCATTATTATTCATGTCAGTAGTATGCGGATTCTAAAAATTCTGCGGATCTGCAAGTGGACGTATCTGCAGACCGTACATGACTGTCTGTCACTTCAGTATATAGCATTGCTTGACTGCCGCTGCCTGGTAATCATACATCATTTGTTAAACTATACACGACGGATCACTTCACACAGACCGTAGATGTAGTCATTACGTAACTGCGTTTCACTTTGCCGCCGGCTGCCTTTCAAGAACTCACAGTCACAGACATGTGATACATGATGTCATGATGGTAAAAACGGTTTTCACAAAACGGTTACCGGTTTTGTGAATTGAAACTTACAGATTGTCTTTTGGAATGGAATTTGATATTTGAGATGTTTTGTAAATATGGATGCTAATTGTTGCATCATTTAGCTATACTGTAATGAGTGCAACCCAGCATTCGAGTGTGAGTTTGTAATGATTTTGTAGGCACGACAGGAAGTTGCGCAGGAATATGAAATCATCAAGGACATCTGCGGAACACTTACAAGCCTGAAAAGTGACAGCCCAAAAACGGGAATTGGAGCCGAGGCACGTCAGTATGAGGAACCAACCAGAGACCCTGATGTCTGGCCACCTCCTACTCCAGTTGAGCATCGGTAAGCTGACGCAGTTACAGCTAGTAATATTTTGCTTGCTTTATTTCATGGATGAGCATGGCTTAGTGTTCATGGTACCTTCTTTGTGTGTACATGGCTAACTTTAAATACAAAGTACCTGCTTAACTAGTGAAACTACTCTTTGCCAGCTGCTGACTGAATGCTAGAGCAGGGAGAGTGGGATCCCACTGAAGTCATCAGCATTGGTCAGAAGTCCTGGACTGACGACTTTCGATCCATTTATCCTGCATCTTTTCAGTTAAAATATGGGGATCTCTCTGCAGCCTAGTGCTCAGTCATACAGTGAGTGTTGAAGAATCATTCCATGAGGTGAACGTCCATGTGCGCAACTGGCTAACGTTACAACACTCGCAAAATTGACAAACTGAAGGCCTGCTGCAGATATGTGATTAGTTGTAAAATATGTACAGATATGTCGACCTTTTTTATCTTAAGCACGTCACACTGATACTTCGAGACTGTCACAGGCTGCAGCATCAGGAACAAGTCGGTTTTAAGCTGGCCATGCTTGTTTGCCAATGCCTGCATAGCCTGATGCCACAGTATCTTTCTGACTATATTCTGCATGTCACCACTTCCAGTCAACCCTGTCTCCAGTTGTCATCGTCCTTCGTGTTGTTACGGTGTGACTTTTCAAGGTCGGTCAGTGTCGATAGGTGCTTCTACGAAAAAGTCGGTGATCGGTTCGGTTTCGGTATTTATACATGTGCACCAAGTATCGTATGGGTCGCCTAACGTACAATTTTGCAGTCCCGCCCTAGTCGGCACTCAAGTCATATGCGTGCGTGGTCTATACTGCATAAAACATATAAATTACAAAAGCAATATCTACAGCACAAAATGTACTAGGAGTAAAACCTGAATTTAAAATATATATATATATATATAACTGCATCACTGCCAGTCAGACAGCAAGCTGTTTGACAAGCATAAGAATGATGGAGTTAAAAGGCCACCAACGACGACGGTTGCAGCGGCAGTTCAGACCATCATTGGTGGTCCACATACACGTCGCGGGTGAAGGAGACAAGTGGGCAATGTAAGTGAGAAGCACCATCATCGGCGGAGTGTCTGTATCTGCCATGTCGGTGCTATACTTGCTGTATTGTGTCAGCAGGATGCCCATACTGAGCAAAAAACGTTGAAGGGTGTTAGAAATAAAAAATCAGTTACGAGTGGCAAATCAGAGATGTGCAATTACTTCTGATTGTGAATCGTAATCCTGGTCCATAATGCGAAACGTTCCGCCGAAAATGGAAGGGTTGGCAGCTACGCAGATGTCCTGACAGACATTTCTCATTGTAGCAGTTGTTATATACTGTGCTGCGAGATGTTGAAAGACTGACGGAGATTTAATGAAACAATATATTCAGTCCGCATATAACATTAATAGCAGTGCAGCGACTAGCTGAGAAAACACAGCAAGTAGGCCTAGAAGTCGCTTCAATTCAATGCTTATGCTTTGGTAATTTACCGGTGTACATGTAAAATAAAAATTGCAGGAGTTATGCAATTTTTAGCAGCTAAAACATTATATGTTACTCAGTACTCGTAATAACAGTCCACAGGGATAATGCCAGCACCCGTAGGCCCACATACCAATATTTAACTGAGATCAAAGTAAATGCTGCTAACCATTTATCAAGGCGCAATTACTTCTAATTGTGAATTGTGGCTCTGGTCCATAATTCACTCAGCACTCGGTTTACCTGTCTCCTGAACTCTGCTCACTCACCTACACACCTGACTTCACAGTTTGACAGCATTAGTCTTCTTGATCAACTTGGCGGCTTTTGCATTATTTACTCGTATCATATGCAAAGAACAGCTGTTGTTAAGTAATGCAGTAGCACACAAAGGAATTTTCACTTTCATTTGTGAATCTTTTTGAAGCCATAGAGTGATAATTTAGCCGACCACACACGCTGATCGCTTTGAAAGATTATCCGAAGTGTGAGAAGTTCAGCAACACTGTCACCGCTGCAGGTGCCTGGACACTGGCGACAGTCGGCGGGCGGCCAGTTTCTTTGAGGTCCAGGGTGAGTACTGGCCGCCAAACAATAGCAGGTGTAGAGACACTGGTGATGGGCAAATCCTAAATCAACTGTCATGCAAAATGTAAAAAATAGTGAATTTAATGTATAGTAGGAAAAAATTAAAACACACAAAAAACCGTGCTGTTTCAGGCCTAAAACTCTGCGGTGACGATGACGCTCTGAGGTAACAAAACAGTGGTTTCGGTGTCAGTTCGGTTTACCGTAACAACGCTAATCATCCTCACTAATAGTGATCTGATGTACCCAGCTTTCGACTACTGGTAGTTGTATGTTTCCAGTGGCTGGCAGCTGCCTGTGGACAGTCTGCCATGCGATGTCACGTCATCTCCAACATTCGCCACTTTTTGGAATCGCCCCAAAACTTATCTTTTCCCCTTTTGTTTCCTTCGTGCTTCCAGTTTTAGCAGTATTATACACGTTCTGTAGTGGTTTAGCAGTCCTGCATGTTGGGCCGCTCTGTATAACTGTAATGTAATATAATGTGAGAAAGTTTCTTTAAGGTGCTTTAGGTTACCTTTTACATTTTTTCTGCTTCGTTTCTGTGTTGAGACCATCGCCAAATGTCCGTGCACGTCAGCCAGTGAAAAAGCCCGCAGAACCGGCAAGTAAATTCCGGGCACCTGCGGCACGACCATCACCACAATGCTCCGACGCCCAGCGAGGCCGAAGATCAAATGCTCCTGTCAGTAGAAGTGCTAAGGTAATGCATCATGCGGTTATTGTGTATTTATGTTGAACAGTGTTCAACAACAATGTTTTTTAATGCTGTTAGAAACATCTTATTAACCAGAAAATGTAACATGATGTGGCATGCTTTGGACTAGTTTCTGCATTAAATGTGGCTGTGAGTCAGTGGTTAAAATGATGGACAGATGTAGTTTACTTCATCGTATATTAGTCATTGGTGGAGTTAAAAAGCAGAACCACATTATGCTGTCGAAAAGACCATGTTATAGATGAACATATTGAGCTTTTAAACAGGAAAATTACAAGACGTTCAAAAAGGTTGATTTATTATTGCACAGAGGAATCATTTGCGAAAGACCTGTGTGGTTGGTTAACAGTCGATTGAGGTCACTGCACTGAGTTTTCTGGTAACATGTACCTAGTTCCAAAAGATTCTCGCTTAATGTCAGATACCGTAACAGCACTGTTGCATAAGCATGTAGTCGGTCAGTAATGACGTTTACTGATCGTTACAATCGTTACTGTCTGTGATATTCTAAACATAACAGTTTTGCTCCGTTTTGCTTGCATTTTGCATGTCTGATGCAGAATTAATGTTTTAGATGGATAATAGTAATAATATTAAAATAACAGTAATAGCAATAGTAAAGGTTAGTGTAGAAGTCATGGTTGTTCACAGTGTTACTGTTGGCTAGGTTTTACTTTTGGTGTTATTTTAGGCTTTCTCTTTTACTTTTGGTGTTATTTTAGGCTTTCTCTTTTACTTTTGGTGTTATTTTAGGCTTTCTCTTTTACTTTTGGTGTTATTTTAGGCTTTCTCTTTGTTTCTATCGGTAGGTATATTTGTTCATGTCGTGTACGAACTGCTTCACCCTAATGAATAAGTGTATGAAGGACAGAAAGAGTGAAAAAACACAATATATCTGTTTTTGTTCTTTAGCCATTTTAATATGGATGCAGTGTTGAAATGACATGGTTGCAGCAAACTGCTCCTGAGGATAGTGCGGAAAAAGAAGCGAAGTTTGCGCCGACTGGAAACGACAAGGACCTGGCGGCAAACCTGGAACGCGACATTGTGCAACGCAATCCTAAAGTCTATTGGTAAGCACTGAATAGCATTTGTTTTGTGCTTTGTTGTTGCTTAAAGTGAAAAAATGCATTTATTTTGCAGAAAAGTTGCCTCTATTTGAATTAATAGTAATTGTAATGGTAAATGTGAATTTATATAGCACAATTGTCACGAAGTCTGTAATGCGCTGAGCACACTAGTAGCTAGAGAAAAACCAGGTTTCAGGCTCTGTCTAAAGGACTCGTAGTCCTGCTGTGCGCGGAGGTCGTCTGGCAAGGAGTTTGAGACCATGGGGCACAGCTAATGCTCGGTGGCCAACAGTGGATAGCCGATGTTGTGGCACCATCATTTGCTGTGTGGCCGACCTGAGGTGATGCCTGCCAATGACATCGGTGACCGGTGTGCAACAGTCGACAAGGTACTACGGAGCCTTGCCATGCCGACATCTGTGCATGATGACACCAAGCTTACACGTTACTCGATCTGCCACATCGAGCCAGTGTAAGTCGTCATACAAGATCTGAGTCAGGCCGTGATCGAACTTTCTTGTTTCACTGACGATGATTTAATACAGCAAAAGTTACAAGAAACTCATCACGGATGAGATTTAGCGAACGTGAACTTTACGACGACGTCGTATACGCACTATACGAAATAAAACCAACCCTAACCCTCATTTGGTGGCGATGCGATACGGCAACGTAGTCTTGCCGTATATTTTACGTTCTGCAGTCTTGCTGACGATCGCCTACATAAACGCGTGATTTCGCATTTGCTATAAGCCATCTACGCAGTTTACGCTAACAGATAACGCAT
>Ga0049105_1001025_pt1 | contig 11476 bp, 10 predicted proteins | sample WorMetvaBAHAMAS1_FD_61260 | JGI IMG/M metagenome (GOLD analysis project Ga0049105, IMG submission 61260) | Worm MetaG Olavius vacuus BAHAMAS.1 | ecosystem: Host-associated > Annelida > Digestive system > Unclassified | place: Germany: Marburg | collected 2013-04-09 | reverse complement strand
ACACTGTACTAGAATTATTCAATCAGCAGGCAACAGTAGATCAGCAGCATACAAAAATAGCTCAAATGTATGCTCTTATCGGCCATAAAACGTCGTAAAAATAACAAGTGTTACCAGCAGACATCATCAAAACAGCTATGTGTATAGTGGGGCCAGGACGTGGGAATGGCGTTTTCCACTTTTTGCAGGGAAGGGATGCATCCCTCAGTAGTAGTTTTTCAGTGGTCTGTTTTGATTCAGTTTTTGTTGCAGATGTCCTTCTCTTCTCTCTTCAGGACTACACTCGACCCGTGGTTATAGTGCCTGTTGGCAGTATCAGTCGTGGCTTGCATCATTTGTTTAGTATGTGACAACATGTTAAAGCCACAGCATTTGATGTTTCTGTCAATGTTCAGATGCAGATGCAGCAAGTGATGCGTGACAATGCAGCACTGAAGCGGCGCATTGAGGCAATGGAGGCAGATGTACACCGACGCGTAGATACGGATCGTGACAAGTTCTCTGTCCGGGTGAGCATGCTTCATTTTTCTCTGACAGTCAGCATTTTTATGCTGTCGCTGATAATTCTATTTTTAGCCTTTGCTTGCATGCAGGCGTCATTGTATACTGAAAGTTTGTGAACATGGTAAGTCTTGCAAACCGCTTGCGGGAATTTCACCATATTTACTACTTAGGTGCATTTAGGGACAAAGATGAATTAATTAGATTTTGAGATTAAAAGGTCAGTGTCATAGTGAGACCACATGGCACACTGGTCGACAGCTTGCCATCGAAGACCATCTGGTTCAAACTGAATTCCTGCATTTGAACGACTTACTTTGTAACACTGATTCACTGTTAGCCAATATTGTACGTAGGTAGTATCATTGTTTGTTCATTGTGAGCAGTGTTAAACAATCAGTAACTTATGTTGTGATGTCAGGAACGTGCCCAGAGAGCACAAATATTAGATCTTGAAACACAGCTGAATCAGATGAGAGCAGAATGTCTCAAGATTAAACACGACAAAGAAGAGGTATGTAGCACATTTCAATAGCGTGCACTTCTTGTACCCCAGTTTTTGTAGTCAATCTATATGCTCATTCACTCTGTTGGGCGACTATTTCTTGTTGTTATTTGCATTCATGTGAGCGGCTGAGTCATTGACAGACATTAGGTCACTTTATCTTTCGTTAAAAGCAAAGTTTGAAACCTTGGTTTGAAACCAAAGCTTAATCTGGACCCGAAAGTCCGGTTGTAAACCAATGCTCAGATTAACTTCGGTTTGAAACTCAGTTTAAAACTAGGTTTTAGACCGAAATCGGAAACAACACTTATGCGCTTTGTTTAAAGGCAACAAAAGCCTAATTATGAACGATAATAGTTACTCATGTCTCACGAAACTCGATTAAAATTCCCTGCTGCGTTCGGCGATTACGGACCTCTGCTGCGATGGCAACGGCACCAGAAACGTAAACAGTTTGCCATTTTGTTGATGTCTGGTTTAAGTGAAAGATAAAGTGATTCGGTTTTAAACCAAAGTTTTATCTCTAAGTGTTTAGTGACAACTGTCTGTCTAAATACATTATGATCTTTAACCACACTTCTGAGTTTAAGTTCGGTTTGAAACCAGAACTTTGGTTTCAAACTTTTGTTTTAGCAGTAAGTATGGTTTTAAACTGGTTTGAAACCGAAACTTAAGCGTCGCTTTATGTTTCGACTAAAATTCGGTTTAAAAGCGGTTTTGGTGTCAAACCAATGTTTCAAACTTTCTTTTTAACGAAAGATAACGTGACCCATTGTTGTGTAGTATTGCATTGTGTAATCATTGCAGTATTATTACGTACATGTGCATGTGCAACATGCAGAACGAGCGACGCTTCAACTCACAGTTGTTTGATCTTCAAGATCGCCTTGAGCAGTCACACAGCACAAATCGCAGTCTTCAGAGTTATGTCGAGTTCCTCAAGAACTCATACACAGCTGTATTCTCCGACACTATCTCTGGCTTGCCGACGACGAATGTAAACCATCGATCTGCGTGAACAGACTCCACAGCAAGGACATTGTACCGCTGAACAGAGCTGATAGTGATGGATGACGTACTATGCCAATTTGCCTTTCTGTTCACACGAGCTGCTGACTTGCATGTAGTGCTGTGATTTGGCTCCGTAGATATAGATGTGAATGTGATTGAACATATGTGTTACAGTGAGGCATTTAGCTAATAGTTTGTTAATGTGATGTCCAGCTGATGCTTGTGAAAATGTATTTATATAAATCAGTAATATATTATCATTAGGTTGTAATGTTAATGCGACTGTTTTGATGAAGACTTCTGATCTTAACTCATCTCACATCAGTTGCCAATGCCACCTACAGGAGTGTATCAGAAGCATTTGGGGCACATAAGAGTCGAGCTGCAGCATTTGGTCAGAGTGTGATGCAACCATCTTACAACAGTCAGGAGTGCGGTATGCAGTATGATGTAAAGCTGGTGCATAATGAACTTAGTGCTGCTTCATATGACATGTCATATACTCATGTCTGGCATTCTGGTACCTGTACCTACTGTGATACTTTGTACAGAATAATATGAACCAAGCTCACTTACTACTGTTTAGAGGATAGTGCGTCTTTGTTACATATGTTGTTTTGTAAACCTATTTTATTTGTACTTAATGAAGCTTAGTGGACGGTCTTGGTATTTTTTTATAATTTTTACCTATACTTGTTGTTGCTTTGCTTTGGCATGGCAGCTGTGCAAGCCATTTTACGATCCTGTTGATAAGTCAGTGTCTATCATAGACCCGTTGCCTAATGAATTCATGGGTATATTTGTGGTATTTGCCACATCCCTAGAATATGTAATTTTTACAGAACGACAATATTGAGATAATATATTGCACTTCATCAAGCAAAACTGTTAACATTTGCTATGTAGATGAAAACAGCTGAATAACATTGCAGTAATATGATGAAACAATACAGAAGACGGTACAACACAGAGATCAACAAAAAACATATTCTGAGGGTGTGGCAAAAATACTAATGACTAAATTAGGCAACTGGTCTATTATATCTGTGCTAGCATTTTCCACCATGTAGGATCACTGCTGTTTTAATAATGTTAACATTAATAGTTGATCTGGTGTGTTTATATGAAGACCAACACAGTATTTTAAATATGCGAGATGATACTGTTAACTTTATTCAAAATTAAAGCATAAAATGCACACATATTTTGTATATTACAATACAGCAAGAAAAGATTTCAAACTCAAGTCTGAATGCAATCGAAACAAAACAAAAGGTGAAAGAATGCATGCATATGATTTAGGGAAATACAACGAACTTCATCACATGACATCAGGCTTCATGTATAATTTTGTTCATTCCTTTACAGCCAGCGATGTTCAGCTAATCAGTGGACGAGGTGCAAGACTGCATGGTTATAAGGAGGAAATAACAGAGTAACAGTCATTGTCACTTGCTCCTTCCATATGCAATGCAAACATAATGCTAAGAAAGCAAAGGTGCATGGAGCACCTGACACAATACACGTGCTACATTAATTTCTCAGGTCTGCACATGTGATCAGGACAAACAGCAGCTTTATGGTACATCTCAGTTCTTCTTGTTGTAGCATGTGTCTGTAAAGCTTTTACAGCAGATATCATTATAACTCGACCATGTGAGCAAATGGAGAAAAGGGCAAGTCATGACAGAAGACTGCATTCAAAAGTAACACATTTTTCTTGAATAAAAACAAAAGCAATCAAACAAAAACAGTAGATCAAGTTAGTCGGACTATGCTACGGAATGTGTTCACTGCATACAATATAGCGCTAAAATGACTGACAACCAGTCGCTATAAAATAACACTATTTACGTTAAGAACGCAGAAAAACATATCATGTCATGCTACGCACATGAGCTGCAAATGCTTAAGTACTGTATAACTACACCGACCTGTGTTAGACACAACACTGAATATGTGACTACAGTAATTGCTAGAGACCGTCTATTGTGTAATGGTTTACGCTTAAGTAACAGCAATCAGAGATTGTCGTTTAAAAATAGTGGTATACACAGTAATATTGAGAATACAGAATAGCTGCATTACATCAAAAGCAAGATATATTGTATGCAGACTTAATGTGTATGTATACAATGACAGGAGACAAGCCATGAAGATGTGCCATATTAACGATACACTACTAGTACGGATGAGCAAGCCCATTCCACAATGCCAGACATCGAGCAATTGTTGCCCAATGATTATACGCAATATACAAAACAAAACATCAAGCAACATCTTGTCTCGTCTGAGGGTGTGGACAAGCTTTACACTCAATACAACTGTGAGATGCCAGTCGTGCAGAATATAAATCAGATCAGACTTGGGTCTTCGAAGAGACTTGGTTCTCATACCATTTTACATAAATCTGTCAAGTGACAAGCATTTGGTCTTACCCAGCAGACTGCTCATGTCTGAAGTATGTTAGCTGCACTCGGATTATGCCAAAATGCATCCTACACATAATTCAGTCCAAGACTGAAGAACTGGCTCAAGTCCAAATTTAACCCGAGCAATTCCATCTACCGTAAAAATTAGAATATAATACGCACACCTGTGCAATACTCACCCCAAACTTCCACAGGAAAATCGTGGGAAAATATTAGTTTAGCCGTATAATACGCAACTGTTCTAAGCCACCCAATACAGACTTGTTCACCGAAGTAAATTGCTTTACTTAGCGAGTTCAACTTATTCCACTGTACACTTTTTTTCATACAAACTAACAAAAATTTACTAATTATTTACATTTCACTTCCATTAAATCAATGTTTATTGTGTTTGTAAACAAAACAACAGGCCGTCCAGCGTTTCCCACTTAGCTTATCGGTAGGCCTAAATGCCGACTTACCAAAATTCTTAATACAGGCATGTTGGACACAGGCTACTCAGTCCATTCCAGTGTTAATGCAGATCTGTAAGCGCCACGCTGTTTGGCCAGATATAGATATTTATGCAATGAAACTATTTTGAAAAATTATCAGTTTTTTAGTTTACATGTATTATATGCACCCTGGCTACTGGATCTCTATTTTTGGTAACAATCGTGCGTATTATATTCGATTATGGTAATTGACATATGCATAAAGTAACATTGCATTCCTCATCTTCAGGACCCCAGTCAAAAGTACTAGCTATATCTCTAAACAGTAACATGCAGGTCATCAACATCAATTAGGTTTTCAACTTTGGTCTTCATCAGTTCTTGTCTGAACTTTGTTCTGACCTGATAATTCAACGTTCACAAATCCATTCCATCCAAGAACCAATTCTGATCTTTTTTCAAGTCACCCACTGACGCAGTAACTTTGGCATGTACTACTACTACCACAATAACTGAGTGACATGGCAGCAAATTAGACTCACATAAGCAAGCCTGACAGCTGTATACAGTACTAACAAAAATGTATCTATTGCTATCTGCTACACATTTTTGATTGAAATCATTCGGTGCAAAGACGACATCAGTGCAATGGTGCAAAATAAAACACAAGCACAGTGAGACCTCATCAGCACTGCTCTCTCACAGCATTGCATCATATAGGTCTGACACTGTCTCCGTCTCCCAGTCTTCACAACATGCAACGTCTTGATCACAACACTATACTGTTACCCAATTGTACCACTGACACCACAAACACAATCACATGGACTGTTTATACGGTGTGAACTACTACAAAGTAAAACAAGTTGTCATACAATACATAAACTGACAAGTGCTCTCTAATGACTCAGTGTGCAATGCAGCAGCAATCACGCAGAGAAACTTGCCTGTGCAGTACACATAATAGTTGTCGCCTTAAGTATATACACTGTACTAGAATTATTCAATCAGCAGGCAACAGTAGATCAGCAGCATACAAAAATAGCTCAAATGTATGCTCTTATTGGCCAGTCTAGAGTGACTTCAGTTCTGCCATAAAACGTTGTAAAAATAACAAGTGTTACCAGCAGACATCATCAAAACAGCTAGGCAAAAACGTGATACTAACAGACTGAAATATATATTTGACAGCTGCACAATGCATACTAAATTTCATCCGCCACTTGAACATCAGCCACAACATCATCATCACAACCAAATAGACGTTTTGCTAAGCAAACACATCAAACAACATCTAAAGCACAGGACAGTCAGGAATTTAGACAGCACAAAACATAAAAAAGATGCAAGTTAGTGTTCTTGTCTGCCATAGAGGCTCTTAAGGCAGCAGTAACCTGACTCAAGCAGGTATCAGTATAGGATGCAAGACCACAGACACACACCAGTTACTGCATGATGTGTCTGGTCGAGTAAGGTTTAATGTCCCACCAAACACTCAGTCATTTCCAGTCTTGTTGTCCTCGAGGCCTGCCCTTGGTCTCCAGGATCCACGAGGACACCTCATGAAGGTCTTGGCCTTGGATGACAAGGTCTTGGCCTTGGCCTTGAGAGAAAAGCCAAGACTTTACCCCAAGACCCAGGCCTAGGGTTACCATATTTGCACAGATAAAGATGAAAAAGAGGACACCAAAAATGAAAAATCAGTTACGAAAGAGAAAGCTGGGCACTTATCAGGCACGCAGTGTATAATAAATGCAGACAGCCCACTCTCCGTTTTGGCTTCACGGTGTACGCCGGTGCTGACGGCTATAGAAACAGAGATCAACGTAGCCCTATGAGCCCATGTGGCTCAGAAGGACTATTTTTTATGCATAATTTTCAATATTGAACACAAAAACAGTCACAAATAGCTTCCTTTACATTATGGTCTGCTAAATAGGCATATTCTCACAGTTACTGCAATGCAAATTTTAGCTCATAATGGTAACTGTCTCAATTGGCCTTGATGTTTGCCTTGAGATAATTATGTGGCCTTGAAAAAATATTTATGTCCTTGGCCTTGAGAAAAGTCTTGGCCTTAGCCCTGACCTTGAAAAATTTTCACATCTTTGGCCTTGGTCTTGAGAAAAAAAGTCTTGGCCTTGGCCTCGTAAACTAAGTCCTTGACAACAAGACTGGTCATATCGGGGATGGGTTTTCACGGGTCAAATGACCCAACCAACAGTGTCAAAGCACTAAAGGAAGATAGAGACATGTCTGCTTACCTCTCAGTCTTCACCAGTACCAAACTATACTGACATAAGCAATGGCATACAATAAACTTGTCTAAGAACTGTGCAGTGGTACTCTGACTGGGAGATGAACTTGTGCCAATGCAAATCTAAGTCAATGCCTTACTGTAATGCCACCCAGAGAAAACGCTACACAGCATAACATAACTGGATTACACAGTGCAATGTAAGCAGTTATAGGCATCATACAGCATGAAGCACAGAGACATGCATCACTAACACTTAGCTCTCAGTGACTTGTACAACACAGAGACATAACTTCATCACAGATGCTGCTGCAAATGTCACATTGTCAACAGACATCAACAGAAAATAAACCTAAACAATGTATTCACGGCAAATCAATCAAATTCGGATCTGCCCAGACAGAATGTCAGTGTACGCCTTCACACCGAGCTCTTCATACTCGCCACTCTTCGGATCAAGATAGAATAGCTTGTCCTTAACCACTGATGGGTTAAAGCCGTCCTTCTTGTAGTCCATCTTCTTCAACTTAAAAGTACCTGGAAATAAACAGCTGCACGATATAACAACGTAACACATATCAGAACATGAAGCCACAACAGCAGCAGTCTGGCTGTTCATACTGTGAACCTACAAACACGAGTAATAAGTCAGCAGAGATTAGTGTCTCACTCAACAGACGATAGGCCATTTTAGAGAGACAATCAACTGCACCAAGTTCACAACTACTAATAGATACGTGTATAAAACACGGACAAATAACCTGGCACTAATGAAGGAGAATAAGCATAAGTTTCTCCAAGCCACATGGGCTCACAGGGCAGCTGACCTCTTGTTTTGTAGCCCTCAACCAGACACCAGCTTACACTATCGGCCCACAATGCAGACAACAGACACCGCAGTGTCATGTGGTCTGGTAATCCAAAATGGAAAACACCAACACCTACATCTGTACAGACTTTGACAGCTTACAACTACAACTAAGGGTGGGTTGCATGAATGCTCAGTTAACTGCGCGGTTAGCTAACCGAGAGTTAACTGCAACCGCGGGGTTAACTTGTGGTCGCATTGCAAGAAGCATGGTTAGCAAACCGTTAGGTTAACCGTGTAAAGTTGAAACGCAGTCTATGATTGGCTGATGCATCATTTGGAAGGGGAATTTTTCAACATCAACCAAGGTTGAGTGACGTCACATTTAACCAACCGCTCAGCTCTCTGGTTGAATAATTATGATATATATGGACAAGTATCGTTTGGTTACCATGGTGGGCGTGTAAACAAAGTGAACAATGCAAGACGTATTTTCGAACAGTTATCTCCATGGTTATTTCGATGTTGACATCCAACAACCCCAACAACTGCACGTTGACCTAGGTCTATTTGTTTTCCATAACGTATTATTTTACGTCGATTAACTTACAAGCGTTATATAGCACTTAGCAGTCAAACTCGCTCACCGGACTCTATGGACTTTTCACTGTATTTTGGACATTCTTACGTCCAACCGCGGTCATTTTATCGATTAATAATAGATAACCATTTGGTTAACCAGCCGACGGAGCTCGGTTAGGGTTAAGTTAATTTTAACCGAAAATTAGGATTGCCAGCAACGCGACAACAGCTAACCAAATAGTTAACCACTTGGTTAACCATTTGGTTAAGTGCGAAGTTCAGGAAAAAACACATAAACCTAAACCTAAGCCTTCATCAAAACTAACAGGGCACAGTTCACCAGTAAGTTACAGTAACTACAGTAGGCGAGTGGGCTTACTGCTTATGACAGGGCAGAATAGCAGTGGACAATTCAGCACAGAACAGTTCTGGTGATCTCTTATCAATGCATAAACATGCAGGTCCTGTGAGTCTAATGCCCGTTTTCCACACTCATGTAACGTAACGTAACGTGCCGTACGGTAACGTAAGCATTTTATGTTTTGCAAAAACATACTTGCAAATTTTACGTAATGTAAGATATTTTTACGTTTTGCCGAAATAATACGTCAAAATTTTGACGTAATGTAAGCTACTTACGGCTCTTATGGCTGCTCCGTAACAAATAGAACTTGGTTCTATTTTTCACGTAGCTACGTACGTACGGCACGTTACGGATCGACATGTACGGATCAACGGTATGTTATGGTTTCTTACATTACGTTACGTTACATTAGGGTGGAAAACACCTGCTGCAACTACCACTGACACCAGGACGTCAGTAACCAACTCAGCCGCCAAGTTTATCACGTGTCTAGAGACTACGATGACTGCCATGACTGTAGATGTATTGGTGCAAATATACATCACCTCAATCTCTGACCTCTGCCTTCAAAAGCGTGTCTATGTTGAATTCCATATATGCAAAATACAAAACTCAGAGATGCATGGGACACACAGGAAGATGAAATGCCCAGTGTAGCAAGGCCTTTAAGGCAGAACTGCATCACAACATCAACAAAACATCACGTGCTAACCTGTAAGATCCAGCTTGTCGAGCAACCTGAGAAAAATCGGTCTTGCATATGTTGGCAGTCGTAGCTGGAGGTTACGGTTGAATTGCTTGAGGTCAATTGTGTTAGCCGTGTCAACGATGGCTGCCATGCCAGCTCGGCCTTCAATACCTGTTAAATCAATCAATCAATCAATCAATCAATGAAATAATCAATCAATGAAACAATCCATCACTTAGTGCCAGTTATACAATAAGCCAGCTGCACTGACAGATGTATTATTATTATTATTAACAAAGTACTGATTAAAGTGACGCTTGATAAAGTTATTGCAGGGGCACTTTACATAGTTATCTGTGGCTGAAACGCTGTGAAAGTACTGGGCTGACAGTTAACAGTCGAATGACGATTGAAACAAAGATGTCTTAAAATGCCGACGGAAACACAGCAGTGACGGCGTGTCTCTGACAGCAGCTGGCAGACTGTTCCATGCACGTGATGCTGCTACGGGAAACGAACGATCTCCCAGAGTTGAAGGACGGCTTGACGGCACTAACAGCATGGGTGACGCGGCAGACTGAAGGTGACGGCGAGCTGCGACGTCGGTGCTTAACTGTAAGTGAGTAAGTAGCAAAAACATTTAACGTGTCTGACAAGGACAGTGTCACTTCTCAGACACAACATAAGACATACTATCATTGACAGCAGCGCCTCAAGAGTTGCATCTTCAGTAGACAGGCACATGTGACGTGTTTTGGTAGTCCATTCCATACGTGACTTAAGACAAAATCAGGTGAAACCAACTACCACCTTAGCAATACAAAGTCAATAAAATATGGAGTTATAAAATGTGACATTTCGACAAAGCCTCTGTAACCACAGTCCAACAACATCTGTATGCACACATCATACTCAACACTGGTAAGCAGTAGTGTCAAATGTCTGTTAGTATTCTAATAAACTGTGAAAACATCTGTCATTGCCATCTGCCAAAACATAAAAGAAGTTATTTTATTCCTAAACTAGAAATATGTTCTGCGGAACGTAGTATCTGCCCCATAGCCATGTCCACAATGAACGACCTGTTCCTATAATTATGGCCGGATGCATGGCACATGCACGAAACAGCTATGTTTCCACTTCCGGTCTAAAATTCGACGTCACCATCGTGTTCCTCGACCCAGATTTCCTTTAAGATGCGGAAATTTTGGCGATTCGACCACAAATAAGAGTTATATTGCGTACTTTTCATTGCGCATGCGCGAAACTGCCATATTTCCACTTCCAGTCTAAAATCTGACGTCATCATCATGTACTTAATATTTGCATGGGTTTACAGGACCTCTTGGCCTAAAACAGGGGTTTTGGGGGCAAAATAGGGGAAGGGGTGGTGCGATATTGACCCCCAACGAACTCGTTCTTACTTTTGGGGGTTCTTACGTCTGTGCCAATTTTGGTAAAAATCGATCAAGTAATGCGACCGTGAGAGTGCTCGCAGACGGACACACACACAGACAGACGCAAACCAATTTTATAATCTGTCCCATGCTATATGCTATAGCTATGGTAGTAGCGTAGCGTGCTCCAGCTATGGGACAGATAATTAATTATAAATTGCCCACAGAAAGAAAACATTTTGCTCATGTGAAACATTTGTCCGCAAATGACACGTACAATTCCGGCAACTCAAAAAACCAACAATACAGGCACCACTTACTGTAACATCAAATTAATGACAGCTCAAAGAAGTAACAGACATCTAGTTAAATATACAATCATTTACAGCTTTGCACAATGATAAAAATATCTGCAGCAAATTCTGGCACAAAGATCCAACACAGACAGCTGTGTGAGATGAAAGGCACTTAGCTGTACTTAAAGATCAGCATCAAAA
>Ga0049105_1001024_pt1 | contig 11480 bp, 4 predicted proteins | sample WorMetvaBAHAMAS1_FD_61260 | JGI IMG/M metagenome (GOLD analysis project Ga0049105, IMG submission 61260) | Worm MetaG Olavius vacuus BAHAMAS.1 | ecosystem: Host-associated > Annelida > Digestive system > Unclassified | place: Germany: Marburg | collected 2013-04-09 | reverse complement strand
GGGGGGGGGGGGGGCTTAGGGACAACGTACGATGTTCATCTTGGGCTTATTGGAAAGCGCGCAGTGGACTTCCTCTTAGAGTTAGTTGAACTTTTTTCGCTAGGTGTTACGGACGAAAATAGATCGAAAATCGGCGATTTCGCTCCAACGCGGTCACTTTGACACAAAATTTCAGGTAGAAGGGGTCGCCATCCCACCAATCATTTTTGCACGGATAGTTAGGCCAATGAATGCCTTACAACTTTTTTGCCGCCAGTTTTCATACAAAGAAACTTTATAGCAGACTTTCTTCAAGCAAAGTGCGATTTTAGACTGAAACGGCCGTTTTGCGTTTTTGAGCCCCCTTGGGGGTTAAGGGTAACGTACGATGATCATCTTAGGCTCATTGGAAAGCGCGTAGTAGACTTCCTATTAGTGTTAATTGAACTTTTTTTCGCTAGGTGTTACGGCTGAGGCGCTACGAGCAAATATCGGTTGAAAATCGGCGATTTCGCTCTAACGAGGGCCGGTTGACCCAAAATTTCAGGTAGAAGGGGTCGCCCCCACCAACCATTCTTCTTCTCAGAAAACTAGGTTGAATGATCTTTCGTATGGTATAAAAATCTGGACAGATATTACTTCCGTTTTGTCACAATTCACGCGTTTGACAGACAGACGGAGAGACGGACGGACAGAAGGACAGAATTTTTTATCGCTAGACCGCGTCTGCATTCCATGCAGCGCGTAATAATTAAACTGTACTTTTTGCTCACGCGTGTACTGCGCTGATTACTGGTCTCGGTTTCTGGCGATCAAGTCCCAGTAATAACGTTGAGCCACGATTGCTGATATTTTTCTCGCGAAAAAAACATCAGACCGGTTACACGCCTAATTACGTGATGCGGCGTACGTGTACGTCGTACGTGCACGACGGACTACCCAACTGACAGGGAAACCGTGGGGTGTCCATTATCACGAGTGGCACAACGCAGTGTGACATCCCATCTATTTCACAGAAGTCACATTACGCTCTACTGTCTGTCTGTCTCTGTGTCCCGCCGTTGACTCGTAACTTAATAAATTAAATATCGCCTTTTCTGTACACACTGTAGGTTATCCATTTAGGCTACATGGAATTCAGCGTTTACTTCACTTTGGACTTCACTTCACTCAGGAGGATCTGTGCCTATAGTAAAACGTTTAGTGGACAGTTGAGATTTGCTGAAAATGTTTCGCCACATCTGTTTCCGGTGGTATTGGTATTACGGAAACGCAACCGGCCGGCGGCATTCCGCCCGACCCGTTCAAGCGACTTCATTCGCTGAAGATCTCTGTTGCTCGGCTGGTGTTCTGTTCTCATCATCGCGGATTCGCGGTAAGACAACGTCACTCCTCTCATCCGTCAACTGCACTGGTGTAAGGCAAGGGAGCGATTTGATTTCAAGCTCGCTGTCTTTGTCTACAAGTGTCAGCACGGAGCAGTACCACTACCTTGCCGACGAACTTTACCAGCCAGCAGACTTCGAGACTCGCGTCGTCGACGTTCCACCTCGTCATCGTCGCTGACTGTTCGCCGTACTGGGTTGCCAACTATCGGCGACCGTGCTTTTCCCGTCTCCGCAGTTCGCGTTGGAACAGTCTACAGCAGCATGTCACGTCTCAGTCTGCACCGTCATGTCTGTCTGCCAATCAAACTAACATTCATAAATGTCTCACTATTTTATTACTGTGGTCAAAATTAAAATATCTTCCCCGTGGAAAGGGAAGAGAGCACCGTCCGCCACTCATAGGTCGGCCACTCCAGGTCCGCCACCCTAAATCCACCACTGTAGATCCGCCATCCTAAGTCCATCACCCCATACAGGTCCGCCACCACCGCCTACTGAATCGTTATGTACATGTGTACACATAACTCAGCGACTGTCAGGATTCGCCTGCTTCAGATTGCAGAGGTTTGCGACACACAATCGCGCTTTTTTTGCTCATGTGACCTTGACCTTGACCCGGCCGACGACCTTGACATGCGAACTTGACCTGAAAATTGTTCCAAAAATGTATACAAAAATGAACTTTCTTTCAAAAAGAAGTTAGAAACAGACACACTAACAGATGCGACTGAACGTATACCACGAGGCATTCGTGGGCGATCTCCGTGGGTATTATCCAGGCACAAGAGGAAAACGCACGTGGGTGGGAAAGTGGCGCGGACATATCGTGGAGCACTTCTGCGTCCGCGGATATGAATCTGCGGATAGATTATTTTTGCGGATTTCCGAATAGTGCGTAACGGATCTATTACGAAAGGACGGCTGGCAACATGGATGAACTCAGCTATCGCAGACAGACCGCGCTGCAGGGTGCGTTAGTTTTGGCCACAACTTCCCACAAGTGGAAGACTGCAACTGGGAGACAATATTTTACGGACATTATAGGTCTATCTTCAACTACTGTAACATAACCGGCCTGCAAAGCTATCGAATTCGGTGAAAAAACGCAAAATAAGGGCTATTATACCGTTCAAGGTCAGTCAAGGTCATCGAGGTCGGTACCAATCGACAGCCCGTATGCGACTTCCGATTAGTGATTTTGGACAAATTTCGGACACTGCGTTTTTTAGCCCCCCGTGGGGGGCTTAGGGACAACTTACGGTGTTCATCTTGGACTCATTGGAAAGCGCGTAGTGTACTTCCTATTAGTGTTAATTGAACTTTTTTCGCTAAGTGTTACGGCTGAGGCGCTACGAGCGAAAGTAGATAGAAAATCAGCGATTTCGCTCCAACGCGGTCACTGTGACCCAAAATGTCATTTTTGCACAGATAGTTAGGCCAATGAACTTTGTCGCTGACAGTTTTCACATGAAGAAACTTTGCGACAGACTTTCTTCAAGTTCAAGCGAAGTGCAATTTAAAACCGAAAATGGCTGTTTTGCGTTTTCGAGCCCGCCTTTGGGGGCTTAGAGGCAACGTACGATGATCATCTTAGGCTGATTGGGAAGCGCGTAGTGGACTCAGTTGAACTATTTTCGCTAGGTGTTACGGCTGAGTCGCCACGAGCATCATCGGTTGAAAATCGGCGATTTTGCTCCAACGGGGGCCGGTTGACCAAAAATTCCAGGTAGAAGGGTTCGCCCCCACCAACCATTCTTCTTCGCAGAAAACTAGGCTAAATGATCTTTCGTGCGGTATAAAAATCTGCACAGATAAACAGCGTCTATTTTGTTTTAAGTTGTATGAGCCGTGAAATGAAGTTTTGCACAAGTTTTGCAAAACTTTGACGTTTTATTTTAGGGCCTACATGTAAACACGTCTGAAGCAGAAATAAAAAAAGTTTTTGCCGCTTAAAAGCTAAACGTCTCTTGCAAAACTTTTTAGACCGTAGTTAGGCTACGTTAACTTTTTTGCAAGAGCTGTAATACTTTTCAGCGACTAAAACTATATCTGTTTCAGACGTGGTTATACATAAAACATTTTGTAAATTTTTTTTTTCAAATTTCATAATGTATCCGCGACTGTACATGCACAAATGCGACAAAACGAAACGAAGGCATACCACTCGCGAACATGACGCTGAACATGTGCAATGATTTAATGTCTACTTATAGCTCCATGTGTAATGTGCACTTAAAAGCTTGACTATATAGAAGTCAGCTTAGCCTAGCACACAGTGCCAAAGTTAGAACCGACATGCCTGCACATACTCTGCCCCTAGGTCCGCCACCACTATCCCACTGAATGTACACAACATTGTGTACGTAACTCAGCAACTGCCGGGATTCACCTGCTTCAGTTTGCAAAGATTACGCACACGCCTACATTTCGTGGCCCGCCAAGCGACGGCTTGCCCCGCCAGCGGCTCCTGCCCGCGCAGCCCCCGTGAATGACTAATGGTCTTGCCGTCTCTGCAAAATTACAGTGTATGCTCTCACTTAATGCTACATAAATGGGCACGGATTGAAGAGGCGATATCAGCCCACCTCTTTGACGAGAAGAAATGCGTCTGGAGCCGTTTAATGTCAGTTTATCTCCTTGCCAACTATGCTCACGCGTGCTGCAGCAATTGTTTCTGGCAGCGTCTGTGTGTGTGTGTCACTGTGTTGGCGAAAACTGAACAACCGATTAGAAATTGATGCAAGTTGGTAGGAATATGTGTAGCCTAATGATAATAAATCCAAACAAGGTTCCCACTCTTTTTGGAAGAAAAAAATTCCAGGAGTTTTCCACTCCAACTTTAGAATTTTCCAGGTGCTTTCGGTCATAGTTTGCAACCGAATATCTGGTCCACAAGTTACCAAATAGCTACCAAACATAATTAAATGCAATCATAATGTCAGTGGACTGGATGAATGCAAAGTACTTGCTGTAGAAAGTTGTGAAAAATAGCGCTGTAAGCTTCCTAGCGGGGTCCGGGCCGGAGTCCTGGCAGCCAAATGGTCTTACCATATTTTAAGCACTCAGATGCCTTCTCCTGACAATTCAGCATAAATCGACTTATCATGCCAAAAACTCCAGTTCTAACATAAAATTCCAAGAGTTCTCCAGGAGTTTTCCAGGTTAACAAAATTCCAGGAGTTTTCCAGATCAGTGGGAACCCTGCCGCAAATTTTAGGGGGCTACTTTTTTGACTCACACTGTAGGTGCCACATTAATCAGTGCACTAAATCTGTCTATCTGTCCATTTGTTTGTCCCATCCAGGATTGTAATTTGAGAGTTCAAATTTGGTGGAAATATTCCCTGTGGCACAAAAAAAGTGGCAGCACAATTTACATTCCCAAGGTCACAAACCAAGGTCACCAAATGATCATTAAATGGGGTAAAGATAATACTCTCACAGAGAGGGCAACAAACTATAGATTTTGTTGAACTTAAAACCTTAAAGGACACTCAAAAGTACGGGTATAATACACACTGAATACTGTATGTGTAAACAGTATATATTAGCAAGACATAAAATGTCAAATGCATTTTTATCCACGTGACATAAAACTGTACAAATATCATTATCACAATTGACTTAAGATTTCTGTTCCTTTTTAAGCAACATTCAGCAAACTGAGAAGGATTATAACATGCCGGATGCCTTCACCATCACCAAAGCAAATTTAGCCAATACTACTACACACACACTACACACAGACTTGTATAAAAATACATTCGAAAGTCAGATTCATTATCAACACACTGTCAGCTATACACAGCAGAGGCGAGTGACGACAGACATGCAACAGTCGGTGAAACAGCAGAATTATTACTTTCTTCACTATCACGTAACTTCGAACACGACAGCGTTCAGTATACACTGAATAAACAAATTAACAACAACTAGCAGTCTGACAAATAACACAGCAGTCAACTAGAAATTGACATTCAGACAGCACAGTCAGTTGTCATGATGAGGCTTCCATGCAGTGAATACACGAGGAGGCCACAGATGCTGTCCTCTTAATACTGTAAAACACATAATTTTGGCTGCCCTTAATTTTGGCACACGAGTCTACGAAATTCTTTCAGCGCCCTTAATTTTGGCATTTTTGTTTGCTGAACTAATATTACTACTACTAATACTACTACAACAACAACTACTATTCACAATAATAATGTCAATAATATTCTCCACCAGTTATTTCTGCAAATGTGCCAATGTCTAGAAATTCACAAAATTCACAAAATAAAAGGGCACGTAAAATATACGCATTTTACAGTACATCTGTGGACGAGAAATCTAACAGTCCTTCCTCCCGTGTACGAATAGCCACTGTTTGTACGAGGGCAACTAGCTGTTGCCCAAAGGTCATCACTGCCAGCGTGTTCATTAAATCTTTTCCCTGCCCTAAACCTTACCATAACCCTTACCTTCATCGTTTTATCTGTAACACTGATGAGTTATTGTTCTGCAAATGGCTATAATCTTGTGCAGTTACATTAAAATTAGTGCTGTTAACAATACCAATAGCTAATGTGACAAAAACTGATAATTAATAAGTCAATTCCGATCAAAAACCAAGCACTACAAATCGGCCAAAAAAACGGTTTTTGTTCATCAGTTAACAGCTCTTGCAATGACACAAAACTGGTGAGTGTTTATCATCCAGGCTCTTAAAGAAACTAAAATTATGACAGTCTCTCGAAAAAAAACGTTTCGTTAGTTGGCGATATATCCAGCAGAAGAGTTGTTCACATGTATTCTCAGTGATGTGACCTTCATCGAAATTTAACGACTAATTTTTAAATGTTAAAATTTTTTAACGATCAATCACTTGACCAATCATTAATTTGCCCACCCTAATTAAAATCCATCCGTACGACTGCACATACTCAGACTGCTCCAATGACACTGGCAAAGCTAATAGCAGGGAACAAAACCAGCAGGAAACTGACGGCGACTATTACGACTACGATCTGCCACAAACTGAATTCGACTCATAACGTTGCCAATATCCGAGTAAATGATATGAAGATGACAAGAATAGTCTGTCCTACGCCCCAAACAAGTGCGTATATCGGTGCCATCTCGAACCCAGACGCACGATAAACACCGGCAACTGCTGCGCCTAGTACAACACATCGCACACGGACTTTGAATGCATGCAGTCCACGGCAACTAACAAATACAATTCCAATAATACAGAAGTTAAGCCATAAATGTACAACGTGGCACTAGTGTGTCCCAAATAATTCAACTTTTGAAAAGTTCAGCTCTCTCCCCACTAAAAAGTTTCTCTATGGGAAGTTATTACACCACACAAAGTTTCAGCTAATTTGCTACATGTCCATGAACATAGCTATTTTCAGCAAATTTTTGCCGCACGTGCCATTTTTGGAGTCTTTGGGAGACCCCTAAAACAACTATCAAATTAGCTGAAACTCTGTGTGGAGTAATAACTTCCCATATGGAAACCTTTTAGTGGGTGAGAGCTGAACTTTTCAAAAGCTGAATTAGTTTGGGACACCCTACATGGCACACGTCAGTAGCTCTCTATCACCACTGTAAAGAACATAAGATCCTTGGGAAGTGAAATGAAATGCAGATGAAAATGGCCAACAAACTTTTATAGCAACTGCAAACAGATAAAACAAATCTGACCATATCAGGTATGGTAAAGAAATATTGGCAGAATCAACAAGGCTGCAAAGAGTTCCCAGAAATGGCACCAATTTTGGAGCCAACTCATTTGGCCTGGTTTCTCTATTGTTACTGGTACTCCGTATTCATTTATGCAGCCATATTTTTGCAGCCACCTAAGGTTTTGGGGGATTTTCAAAGGTTTACCTAGGTTCACAACAAACAGACTAAATTATAGACAATTAGACATGTGAACTAAATGTCTTATATCCCAAAGTGAAACCTTTAGAGACTGCTGGGAGCAAAATATAAATCAAACAGAACATTAATTAGCACATAGCCTACTTGTTATAGCACCACCAGTAATGGGCCAGATTAGTCCCATTGCCAGAATCGCGACGGGGATAAAACGGCCGATCTTGTGGCTGCGAAGTCGACAGAATGCTATTGCTGTGGCAACGGCGTGAACGAGGACTGAAGAAAACAGCGCCCACAGGAACACATGGTACCACATTTCTGAAAGACACAAGCAACAAAACATATAAAACATTCTACATAAATGGATGCTGCATTTTCTGTGCAAGTGAGACTTCATACAACTTTTACATAATCTACACATAAGTTTTATCAAAAACCAGTTGCCACTTTATGTTCACAACATACTTGCAAAACTTATCCGAGCACATCTGTCACTGCTGAATACACCATCCATTCATCCATCCACAGATATGCAGCCAGAATGTCAAAAACTTACATACAACTTTTTTCTAGCAGTACCCCATTTGCAATATCCAGATTACAACTATCAACCATAGTTGTAACCAGCCCTACTCCACCCACTATACAGCTTTTGCAAACAACTGATGGGTTTTCCTTACAAACTTCCCTTCCCATGACCACATCGCCAATCCAGCATTTCCTATACAAAATCAATGTAACTGCCAACTCTGTTCTTAAATATGCTATAGGTCCATTTACCTTTCTCCTATACTCTGGTAAAACATTACTTCTGTTTTCTCGGTACCGGTATTCATCTTCAAACTGCTCTCTTCCACATTACGACCTTCTCACGTTGTATGTGCAAAGATTAAGCCTGTAAAAACTATAAACTTGCTAATCAACATTATGGCTAACTGAAGAACAAAGCAAACAGACATGACCAGACAGAGCGCATGCAATGGTTATGAGGCAGACAAACCAGCAAAGCCATTGAGTGGGTCCCGCGGGGATAATGCAACCACAGGAGCAGGATCGGGCATTGTGATTAGAACTTGACGCCCACAGCGGGCGAGCAGCAAGCTGAAACCCAACTCCAACTGACTTCAGTATTATGACAATGGCAAATCACAGCAGCCAATCACCAGTTAGACACCTGAAACCACGGCGACAACATCGATAAAAAAGGCGAGAAGACCAAAATTTGCTACACATGCTTGCCACCACAAGATGAATTGCTAAACAGTACATACGTATAAGTAAATGATACAAAAATACCAAGATACATACAAATATCATCATCATACAAAACATGAAACACCAGCGACATCAGCAAAGCCAGCAGAAGAAGACTTCTGCACAGACAGCAAGGTCCATTGTGAGGGAGCTCATCTCCTCTGCAGCCTTTCAGCAGGTGCAGGTTTAAACCCAGTTAAGCTAGAACATCCATGTTGGCCGGATGGTCAGACAGTTGACAGCCAGCACCTCGACTAGGTCAGTATGCCAGCAGTCCTGTTCCAGAGCCTACTGTTAATGCAGAACTTTCCATTTCTTCCCCAGCAGTGTTCATGACTATCGCCAGTACTCAATTCGCCTAATTAAGTAAGTAAGTGTTTTTCGAAGGTGCCGCATATCAGAAGTCACAGAGTGCTGTGTTCATGCTTCCCAAAAAGGTGTCCTTTCAGCAGGCATCTGAACAGTCCGTAGGTGATGTCTGGATTGTGCAGCTGGACCGGAAGAGTTCCACAAGCGAGGTCCAGTGACTGCAAAAGTTCTGTCGCTGTAATTGCTGAGTGTTCATAGTATCACACAATTCGGAATGTCAGCTGACCGCAGAGAGTGCCGAGTGCTGCAAGACATGAGGCACCAGTCATCTGCCAAGTAGAGAGGCGCCTGCCCGAACAGCGACTGGCGAACCAGACATACCACTTTGAACTTGACATGTTTTTAGATGGGTAGACAATGGAGTTCGCGTAGTACTGGCGTGATGTGATGTACCAAGATGGTACAAACGTGGCTGGAGCTCACGAACAGTCACCTATCCCAGTACTAACTGGGCTCGATGTACCTTCAATTAAGCCGTGCTACTGTCGGTAACGTTGATTTGATCGTTAAAAATCAACAATATCAACAATAACATCCTAATTCGCCCGCCAACGATGGTCTGCGCCGCCGCTTCCGCCATCATTGGTGGTTCCTAGTGTCGCCTAGTCTGCCATCTGTTAACTCCCTTATTCTCACTCGTTGAAAAGCTTGCTGTCTGACTGTCAGTGATGCAGTTAGGTTTTTTTAAAATTAGATTTTACTCCTAGTACATTTTGTGCTGCACTTTTGCTTTTGTAATTTATATGTGTACCACTTGTGCGCCAACTAGGGCGGGAGCTCAAAACAATACGTTAAGCGACCCATACGATACTTGGTGCACATGTATAAACACCAAAACCGAACCGATTACAGACTTTTTCATGGAAACACCGATCGACACCGACCGACCTTGAAAAAAAGTTACACCGTAACAACACTAATATCCGGGTCCGACACCTGCGACTCACACTGTGTATTCCGATTACACATATGCCGACCGCATTTCCGCACAGAAAACTAAAACTACGTATATTTAGAAAACAAAGCACAAAACGTTAACTATGACGCTAGTCACTACAGTAATGCCTATTACGTCCTAAATACCAATTTACTAATATAATGTATTTTGCCGATAAGCAAACGAAGAATATCTATTTGTTGTTGTTTACGTTGCGCAAACGCAAGTAATCTATCGCCCCGAATAAGTTATGAAACGGTATGCGATCATCTAATATTAGACCACGTAGCAGTAGACGTAGACGTAGAGGGTCGACCAGCGCAGGCCTATGCCGTTATGCCCGCATCATATATTGTAAACTAGACTCACTAATACTAATGCTAATATCTAATACCAACTTCGGCTTCCGGTTCCAATAATATTTAGGGATATTTACTAGGTGCTTGTATTCTGTTATTGCATTTCATATCACCATTTCTAGGAATACGTTGAGAACTTTCCATCCTATGTTCCATTGTATTTGTATGTATGTTGATATGGTTTGCGTTTGTCAGACCTAAATAAAGAAACTACTTACTTACTTACTTACTTATATAAAATAGGTTGGTGTTGCCAAAATTTATCAAGTTTGGATTTAAATGTATTAACTGTATCACACAACACAACATGGTTAGGTAAGATATTCCAAACATCCAGTGCCCTGTTAGTGAAAGAGTATTTACGCAAATGGTAACTTAGTTTCCTGCAACCTAAGATTAGGCCTATTACCTCTAGTTATACTCTCGATTAACCCGTGATGTTACAGCCGTATCATATTTACTCTGTAAATTAGGTGTCATTTTCATCAGAAGGGTGGTGTCACTGTCAGGGCTGTAGAAATGGGTTTTAGAACCTAGGTAATATTAGATTTTTTGAAAACCTAAAAAATCTTAAAAGTCCAAATTTTAGGATTTTTTTAGTATTTTTAATTGTGCCTTTAAACAACCATATAATAGACTCACAGTCACAGTGATATCGTCTCAGTCTGTATTGGTACATGAAGGACGATATTTTATGGCTTTTGTAGAACAAATACACTCTGTCGTGTGTCGTGTTATTGGGAGTGGTCGAATTCCCGGTGCCTTGGCCTTGCTCTTAGTCTTACGGGCCTAGCTAGGACTTTGAAAAGCACACTTCTGACTTTAATTTGACTCATTAGCTAGTTGCCAATACACAGCCCCTTTTAGCACACCGCCCTGCCGCAGACGACAACTCCTTTATTGGCTGAACGTAAACTGGACTTGGAGACCTACTATCGCAGTTTATTTTTAGCGAACGTGAACTCATGTTCATGTTCGCTATATGACGTCGTCCGTCCGTCTGTCGTCTGTCTGTCGCCTGTCTGTAGTCTGTCGTCTGTCTGTCTGTCTGTCGTCTGTAACGTTCGTGCACCCTACTCAGCCGATTGAAATTTTCGGCAATGTTTCTGCGCCATGTAATACGTTGGTGACCTGACGACATCTAGGTAAAATTTTACGGAGATCGTCCCAGGGGAACCCCTCCGTCGGGGTGTTAAACCAAAGAGTGTTAGAAAAAAAGTATCGATTTTGGACCTTTGCGAGGCTATATCTCGGAAACGGTGCAAGATAGGAGGTAAGTTACTATTAATCACTAATAGGAAGTCGCATATGGGCTTTCGATTGG
>Ga0049105_1001023_pt1 | contig 11481 bp, 6 predicted proteins | sample WorMetvaBAHAMAS1_FD_61260 | JGI IMG/M metagenome (GOLD analysis project Ga0049105, IMG submission 61260) | Worm MetaG Olavius vacuus BAHAMAS.1 | ecosystem: Host-associated > Annelida > Digestive system > Unclassified | place: Germany: Marburg | collected 2013-04-09 | reverse complement strand
CTTCGGTTACCTGTGTCGTCTACTCTGTTGTTGCATTCAATGTTTCACTGACTTTATTGTGTGACGATGCGAAGTTCAAATAAATAAACAAATAAGAAAATAGGCAGTTATTGGGTCCCATGTTTTAGGGAAGGCAACCCTAGATTCCGGACGTGCTTTTTTCAATTCGGGCTCACTTCTGAACACATAACAAAGTTTGGTTGACTCTGGTTCGGTGACCTCCATGTGAACAGTGAACACGCTAGCAGTGACCATGACAGTGAGTGAAAATGCAGTCATGGCGTTCGGCCGTGTGTAAACCAAAGTTCACCAAATTTTGCGAGAATTAGCGGATATTTCGCAGATAAAAAATCATTTTTTCTGTTTTTTATAGCTCATTTCTTTTCGAAGATACTCGCGCTTATATGTCGTCATAAAATTACCAGAATTATGCAGTTTAGGCATCATGTTTTAGGGGAGGAAACCCCATTTTTCATGTTAATTTTCATATACGACACACTGCCGAATATGTGGCAAAGTTTTGTTAAGTTACATTACGTGACCTTCGTGTGAAAGAAAAATAATAAAAAATATACGAAAACTTTCAGACGGTGGGTCACAATGGAGTGTTAGCTCTCAGCCATCTGTGGGCCAAAGTTCACCTAATTTTGAGTTACGTGGGAGATAGTTCCTAGTTTAAAAAATTTTCCCTACGTAGATAGCTTGTTTCATTCTGCAGAATTCGCGCTTAATTCGTGATGTCGTGGTAAAATCGCACAAAAAGACAGTTTAAATTCTAGGCCCCACGTTTCAGGTGAGGGACCCCAAATTTTGCACATCAATTTTCAAATCTAGCTCACGTTCAAACACGTGGCAAAGTTTGGTTGAGTTCTGTGCGGTCTGAGGACCGTGTTCGAAAAAGAAGGAATAGCTGCCTAATTATAATGGCGTGGAGTAGGCCTAATTTTTACAGAAGGTCAAAAATTACCAAATTTGGCCTCGATTTTCGATAACTGTCGCCTTTGAGTCGTACAAGTTTTGAAAAGAAGCAATAATCGGAGTCTAAAACGTGCAGTGATGATGATTCGCCATGTTCTGTACACAGTTAATACAGTTCGCTCCATCAAATTAACTCTGAGATCTAGGTCAGAAAAATCTCCCGAAAAATGGGCCAGAAAAATGTGCACCAACAGCCGCGAATCGTCGGATTTTGCTGAAACTTGGAGGTGAGTGCAGTATGGGTCCGGGTCTCCGAAGGCCGCAGATTGGCTTAATTCCACTTTCGGTCAAATCCAAGATGGCGGACACCGGCCATATTTGAATTTTAACCTCTTTTGCCTTAATCTCTCAGCACTCACAGTGGCCCCCACCAAAAGTATATCAGAGGTAGGCCCCTAGGATGATCTTGAAAAATCGACTTAGAGTCTCATACATTCTGCCCACTCCTTCCCTAAATTTTACGGGGATGAAAAGTGCGAGATTTGGCCTCGATTTTCGACCCCAGTCACATGTTTCTTGCCCTAGTTTCGAAGAAGAACCACGTGTCTGAAATGTGAAACTTGCTTTGGGAACTGCAATGATTGGCCTATAATTTCCCCAGATTTCATTTAGTTTATAGGTCCACTCAAATCTGTGAACAACGCCGGACAAACTCGCTGCCCGAAATATTGGCCGGAAAATGAGTTGAATAGTCAATAACTCAGCCGCGGACTGTCCGATTCTGTTGGAATTTCGTGGCCTGATGCATTCTACTTGAAGTTACCCACCTCCAATTTCATTTTTCTTTCAATAATGTATTGAACTCTGCTTGGCCTCGAACATATCTGGCCGTGTCTTCAATCATGCTGTCCTCCAATACATCGCGGATCATATCAAATCTAAATATTGCTACATGATGACGTGTTCATATTGCGCACATTATAAACTTTCATGCCACATTCCACATTATGTTATCATAGTTAAGCAAATGCACACACACAGTGATCTGTTAGCACTGGCTGTGTGATTAAAGGATCATAGAAATGTTCTGCTGTTAATTGGTGGCACAGACCGGGTCGTAAACTCGATTGTCAGTGTCAAAGTTTTCACGTAGATCAGTCAAGTCGGTGACGTGAACATCGCCTTGCCTATCCGGTCGAGCTGCGAGTGCGGCTCGCCTGCGCGCGCCCGCTCTATTAACAATTTACGCACGCCGGCGTTGCCGCGCTGGGCGCCCACTGACCGACCGCTCGTCGTCGCTAAATCGATTCGTCGATCTCGACACCGCCACAGCGGACTTCCGGTCTAGAGACTTCCGGCTTCCGAGTTGGACTGGCCGGTGGTAAGGCGGCCTCGTTGCCCGTGTTGTCAGCGGCGCGATCGACGTCCTGTGTCCCAGCTGTTGTCAGTAATCCATCTTCTTGATTGAGACAATGTCCACTGACACGTGTCTCACAACAGTACACAGAAATTCTCTCACTGTGACAGCAGGTTGATTCTCCAGTAACACAGTTCAATATGTAAATTTAGCGGATAGGCCAAAAATTACACTCCGAAAAATTTAAGATTACATAATGCGACACAAAATTACATAATAATAATAGTTGAGTACGATACCGACGCGTAACCATTTCAGCTTGTTTTTAATCTTAGTTTTTAACCCCGGAATCTTTACTTCCTGGGGTACAAAAAATAATTGTTTTTCACCCCTGGACCTTTACTACCAGGTATAAAAATAATAATCGTTATCATAATATTTATAATAAGTAAAATAATCGTAATTGTGTCATATTTGAATATGCTATACGCGAAGCGCTGGATAATATTTAAGAGAGCGTATTACGTGAATCGGTTCGTGCCATGATATGCTGGCTCGTTTCCAAGGTTTTCGCAACAGGCTCAAACTCACACTCCACTATCCCTTTTCATTATGAAGCGATTTAATTGCAATTTTGTATTCATATGACACCAGCATACTGACAGTTTCGTCGATAAACAAATAGAAACTTCACATTGTGCTTACTTCCGGTTTGAGAAGTGTCCGTTATTCGCACATAAAGTGTTCTAATATTTTCACAAATCAACATGTAAAAATATCATTTTATACAGAATTAACAGCTGTTTTGGTTTATGTAAAAAATTATGGATTAATATTTTGTATTAACTAGAGGTATAATTTTTTCCTATGTGAACATTTGAAGGCAGAGCGCTGCCCAGTACGTAAACGTGCTTGCGACAGAAAGAATTTTGCTGAGATCTTTCTTAGTTTTTGCACTCAGTTTGCTATCATCCGTGACACAAACAACCTATTGGCTGTCCAGACAGGTACCGTACAGTACAGTGAGCATGTCTCAAAATGATAATTATGATGGTGAGAATGATATACGAAACACACGTTTGTGATATCAAATCGTTCGTGATGGACTCGGCAGACACCATCATGAAACTATCTGACAATTGTGATATATAAATGTATGGACAGACCCCGTCTTTCACGAGATCTACAGACAGTATATGTATTAGTTGTGTTGATTCTGTAACTTTTCGTTCGACAGAATATGCGATGAATGCGAAATGTGCTTCCCGGCGCGCGAAATTCTAGTAAAGTACGATGGAGAAATTAATCGAATTAGAGCAGCGGCGTCCGTTTCCACGTGAAAGTGAGATTTGTAGCGCGAACAATGCTGTCGATGTTCTTACAGCGCGATAATGAAGCAGTTACAAGAAGCTAGTCGAAAGAACGCGATCTGCCACGCATATTGGCCGTTAGTGGCTGCGTGCAGCGAGCACTTCATTTGTGGCGATTACTGGCGCTAGCAGCTGCTGCAGCTGAGCCGGGTGCCTGCCCGTCGGGATCATCACCCAGTAGCCGAGAGGATTATCCCCGGCAAAGCGTCGAAAGCCACGTGAAGTTTCGTGATCTTGGCATAATTGGGACGTCGCTCTTCATCTGTGCGAGTGTCTGTGCTTGTCACGCTCAAAGAGTGGAGAGGTAGCTGTAGCATGGCTGATGTATGGCAGGCGTTGCATGAGTGACTCAGTGCGTCGCTGGACGCCGCCTGACGAACTGTAGTCAGGATGCGTGTGTATGAGAGAGAGAAATGGACATAGACCGCGTACTGTGTGTGTTTACAAATGCCTCGACACGACTGGCGTGCAGACGTGACGACTTGTCATAGCAGCTGCAACATAATCACTTCTACTTCGATTAAATCTAGTATTACCGCAATAGAGCTGCACTGTTGCAAGGCCCATGCAAAAATGAATATGAAAATGGGAAATTCGACCCCTGTAAAATCGTAACCCCTAAAAATATCATATCGAAACTTTTCACACGTGATTAAGACAGCGAGATTACCCACCATGCAAATTTTGGTTTCAATTGGTACAGTGGTGGCTTCTCGCCAAATAGGCGAAATGTTACCACTCGGTGACTTTTTTGACTGTCCTGTCCTTGCATTTTTCTAGATCCTACGCCCAGGTTGAACCGCTGGACCGATTTTCAGGCTTTATGGCTCAAACGACGTGTTTCTGTGCTAGGATAGTCCTTTTGGGGTTAGGACAATTGGCGACCTCATTTCGGAGGGAATATGCCCCTAATCCTCTCCCTCCTCACCCAAAATTGACGTGAATAGGCAATTTCAAGCCAAAACACCCGAAATATAAAAATCGCAATATCTCAGAAACTCCTAATGCGATCTACACCAAATTTGAGTACCACACTTAGACCAACAATCGCACTTCGTGGCTGGTCAATATTAACGAGATGAGATCCAATATGGCTGCAGGCCGCTATCTTTAAAAATGGATATGACGTCATAACTCCGCCGAGGATATCTCAATTTTGACAAAGTTTTGTAGATCGATGCAGAATGACACGCTGATAACGAAAATTTGGTCAAAATTTAAACCGGAAATAGAATTCCAATATGGCGGCCGTCCGTTTTCCGAAAGCGGAAGTAGTTTTTATCTCAGCCGTGGATTGAGATATTTCATCGAAATTTGGTGTGCAAATAGATTTCCATCTCCTTAAATGAGTGCAGTCACCAAACCTGAACCTGGAAGTAGATTTCCGACACTATTACCGCCATCTTGAAAAAAAATCGATATGACATCATTACTACGCCGTCGTTCGTCTGATTACTACGAAATTCGGCAGCCAGATGCAAAATGACACGCAGATGACTACACATGGGTATGCAATATGCAAACCAGAAGTAGAATTCCAAAATGGCGAGTCAGTTTCCGAAACCGGAAGTAGTTATATTGCAGCCGTGGATTGAGATTTATTATCGAAATTTGGTGTGGAAATAGATTTCCGGCTTCTTAATCAAGTGTCACTGATAGAAATGGCATAAAATATGGTATTAGCTATCAGACTGACAGACAACCAGCGATTATAGTCCATTCACTAAGCAGACATAAGACTGAAGCATTGGTGGCGTCATCTGTCGAGTGGCGTGTTGTAGGTGTCGAGTGCTGCCGCCAAACGACTCTGAATGAAACGAGTCATCAACAGCGTGCAGCGCCTGTCAAGTCTGGCGGACACACGCGTCGACTGCGCACCGCTTATACCAACACACAGGTCACTTACCTACATACAGCTAGTTTAGCCTACTAGGAAGCGCGTGTAATTTTCGCATAAATAACACACGCCAAAATGCTTGTTCTACTTTATATATACTTTATATAGGCTGCTTATCAAAAATTGCAATTTAATTGGAATTAGAAATGATATCAAAGAAAAGCTAACTAATTAGAACTAGACATACAGTTAGTAAATTAGGCCTAGAGTTACGATTAATTAGTTGTTTTCCTAAATAATTTTAAATGCAATTGCAACTTGTAAGAAACTGTGATGAAATGCACAGTTGTTTAAGTAATGTAGATTAAAAGTAATCAGCACGAAGCTGACAAACTAAGTAAGTAACAATTAAAGCACATTATCCTGTTGGATGCTGGTCTACAGCAAAGTGAGGTTAGCAGCACAGAGGTGCAATGGGTATAGGTTAGTGACTCAACTAATTAACTGAGCTAATAGAAATTACAGAATTACACAAAGAAAGCCATGACACTGTTTCATGACACCTTGATTGTAGTCACTTCAAGCGGTTTTGCAGTTGCTGCAAAATTTCATATGTTATTTTTTTGCATTCAGTCGGTTGAAACTGAACAGAAAATGTAGGCTATAAATGATTCATGATGTGTAAATCATTGTACAAGATTTTAGGTTCTAAATGCTTTTGTTATTTGAGTGCTGAAGAATATTGGATTATCTGTCATAATTTTAGACCATATATGAATACTAATGTGTGTGAATTGCTGATGTTGGCAGTTGTTGGAACTTGAGAAAGAATTTCATTTCAACAAATATCTGTGTCGTCCAAGACGGATCGAAATTGCCGCTTCACTGGCACTCACTGAGCGACAGGTACGTGCATACACTTCAGCATTGAAACACAAACAATGAGTCATGAACGAGTCACACGTAATGACGCAGCGCGTGACCTGCATGAACCACGAAAAGCCAGTTTTGAACCCCACTTTATAGGGGGACAAATTTGGAACAACTACACCGTCAACCGAAAAAAAACCTCACCCTTTTTATTTTTATCAAAAATTAACCGATTTTCATAATCATTGGTACTCATATCCCTTAACATATTTGTAACCACACAGTTATAATCTTTTCCAATCACCTGAATAGTGCCTCTACAGTATCTCTGTAAAACTTGAAAGTCGTGTTTTGCGAGAATTGCAATACCGCATTTTACTGAAAAGTAAGCAAAATGTCAGCGGCATATGATATATATCCTATAAAGACTCATCCGATATGGATGCCATAGCCTGACTTTTTCACGTCATCAATGAAATCATTTATGTAGGCTACAGGGCAAACAAATAGAGTGACAAGACACCTCCTTGCCTCCTACCACATAGAGGCACAGAAGTGTGAATAATTTGTGCAAGGTTACTGTGTAGCGGTGCCATGCAGGCCGGCAATCAAACTCACGACCTCTCGTCTCGATGGCAGTACCAAGTCCGACACTCTACCGAAAGCGCCACCTCGCCACCTATCTTAGACACTACAGCGTTTTTCTAAACTTCTGCATGTGACCACTAATCTACATATTGACTGTCGAGCATGAACAGCTGCGTCGTTTGCGTTATCGCCGTCATGTCTGACTACTTGCGTTGTGTGTATACGTGACACAGGTGAAAGTCTGGTTCCAGAACCGACGGATGAAGTACAAGCGCCAGTCAAGAGGTCACGTGTCACACGCAGACTCCTCGCCGCGACGCTCGGCCGACGACGACGACGATGACGACGACGACGAGTGTGTCGACGAGCGTCGACGTGCGCACGGAACATCAACAGTGACATCGCGGTCCGGCAGCCCAGCAGTGGACAGCACCACTGACTGCTGTTCACTCACGGCAGACGATGTGCGAACGCCGGCAGATCGCTCTAACGAACCGTCATTACTCAGTGCTCAACAGAGTTCACTCGATAACGACGAAACACCGACGCGTTGTTCAGATAAAACACAGAGACAGAGTGAGCACGAGCACGTCTCTAACGTCGCTGATCTTCCTACAGGCGACCTGTCGGCCAGTGACTGTAACACGGCGCCACAGACGTCAGTGCTGGCCACAGCGGACACTGTGAATATCGCCAGCATAACGCCGTCGGACACTCAGAACAACCTGGCGCGCCTTGAGATCATGACGTGCATCGCTGGAGGCGATGTTGACCATCGTCAGAACACGGCGGGTTTACAGATGGACGCGACGATGAGGCCACGACGCGGTCACGCCGGCGGCGCTGTCGCAAGGTCGACGAGAGCCACGAACAGCAGGTGTGACGGACGTCGTGTAAGAGCTGCCGGCCACAGTAAAACACGTAATGGTGCGTTAACGGCGGCGTGTAGTGCCACCGACGCCCTGGCCAATTATAGATGCGCGTCAATATTCAACGGCGACAGTGTTCATAGGAACTGTGTTAGCGAATTCCGACGAGAATCTCACGATATCACGCGAGACTTGGAGTCGACGTTAGGATTTCCGGGCGGTACGTACAGCGATGCTGCTCGCTATCTGTATAGCGACTTAACTGCTGATGGTTTGTTTACGTCTGACGGTTATCCGAACAGTTCTGTATCATTAGTTTATCAGCAGCAGCAGCCGCCATCTCAGTCGTATGGAGCTCCGAATGACAGTCACTTCCAGTCAGCTGCAGTTGTAGGACGGCCATCAAGTCCACCGGCGTTGCATTGTAATGTGACATCAGTCCGCAGCGACCGCGACAGCTTTACGTCATTTCCGTATCCGCCGATACATTCCGCCGCATCATTACCGGTTTGTGACTCCGGGTGGCAGACATGGAAAGACTGGAGATGGAACGACTGCACAAGTTTTCCAGCGAGCGTTGTCGATTACGACGACGAATACTCATTGCACGTCAGCGGTGAACATGTGAACTGGAGACCGTCAGTCGACACACGAGGCTGGACAAACAGCGGCCATGACATCGGAAATGACGTCATTCGTACATCACTTCCTGCGAATCAAGCGATGGGTGCAACGCGTCGGTCTTACTGGAGCGGTGACTGCACTTCAAGCGGGTATCGGTGCACATCCAACTACGGCATGCCGTACTACGATGGCAGCAGTGCAAGTAGCCGGGCGTCGGCCAACTGCTGCTCAGTGTCGGCCATGCCACCGACCTCGTCATCTCGCTTCTACGACGGCCAATATTGCTATATGCCAGCGTCGAACTCGTTGTCGGCAGGTGGCGCAGCTGAAGCACTAGAACTGACGCCTTGTCAGTCTGTCTATCAGTCGTGTAAGTATTCCGGTGTCGTTGACAGACAGTACAGCGCCGGCGACAGCAGCTGTATACCTCAAGCCTTCGTCAACACCGCTTAGTGTCCTCCCGTCACTATATGGCTCCATATCATTGATTATTCCGTTGTTTTATTACCATCGTCGCATATCCAGTCCGTATCACGATAGCGCATATTTACGCCGTGCACGCGATTGTGCTAGTATATTTTTCTATGAGCACGCAGAAGTACACGTCATACACGTCATGTGTGCTTTGAGTGAACTTTCACGGCTTGTTTAACACTTGCGCATGCACTGCGCGGTGTGTCTTGTGCAGTTTATCTCTTTGTTCAAAACGTGACAGTGATACGTCTCTGTTGTAATTAACCCTATGCTGCCTGACCGATTTCCGTGACGTTGGAACCTAAGGGAGGGGGCTTCCGAAGCCACCCCCTACTAACTTTGGAATTACTTGGAATTTCTAAACAAATAATCGCTCGTTGAAAAGCACTCAGAAAGCTGAGCTGAAGGACGTTGTGTCGTTCTTCAGTAATTAAATATTATATATTTATTGTTACTCGATATTGTCAAATGGCATGTTAAGTGGGTCAGTGCACTATGGAAGGTTACAAAGTGACACAAATAGCCATTCCAATGTTAGAAACACTTTTATATAGCATAAAGTCATGCATATAACAAATGAAGTCGCCAAAATAACATGTTCATAATTTTTATTTGCTAAGCTGGCTGAGCTAATAGTATAACAGGTCAGAAGCTGTCTATCTGTCTGTCTGTGAGTCTGCCTGACTGTGTGTCTGTGTGTCTGTATGTTAACCAGGATATCACAAATAATAACTTCTGCACGTACAGACTTGTAATACTGCATGGGATACGGTCATTTCTCCCCAGACGCTTTTCTCTGGGATATTTTCCACCCCAGCAATTCCCCCGGACATTTCACCAGGACATTTTCCTGGAACAAATTCTCTCCCTGGAAAATCCCCCCACCCCCGAACAAACCCTGGTTGTACAGAACGACTTTACATTTGCGATCGGATTACCTGCAAACCCAATTCTCACAAAAAGGCGAGAATTTTCTGGCATTGCAGCATGGATCAGCGCCAGATCACCAAAGCATTGACATCCGCAATGTCCTAGCAGTTCACGAAGAATGCCAGTGGCTATTCTATCTGCAGGTCTTGTTACAACTGTAATAGCGCACGATCTGGTCAACTGTGTCTACTCCTGCCTTTGTTCAGTTGTAGAAGTTTTCTGTGGTCCTCATTTGAGATATCTTTGGCGTACACCATGTACCGTGATGTGCAGCTCCAAAACGCCCAGCTGCTGGCAAAATCGCCCAAAAAATAGCGAAAAGTATGGAAAGTAATGCCGATGATAGGCAGAAATGTTATTTTTTTTCTATCAAAACATGACGGAAATATCTTATATTGCACTTTTACATGCCTTTAACAGGAATTAAAACAGTGCCGGGTAAGTTCGGTCAGTTTATCGATATTTGTCTGATAAGCCTATATGTTCTACACGTGATCCAGAGGCATCCCAGTAATGGAGTTTTCACCAAAATGTGTGTTTTCCATTTGTTTAGGAATATCTAAAAGCGCGGAGAACAATTTTGAAAGCAAAAATATTATTCGTGAAAAACAGAGAGTGGGGGGGGCTTATGAAGCCCCCCCCCCCTTAGGTAGCAGATGGTTAATGGACTTACTGATTCATATTTTATCGATTTCTTTTTGGGCTGACCTCATGAAATGATTCAGCAACGCTTTTTGTCGTTGTACCACGTAAGCGTGGCTGTGGAATGTGAACTGTAAAAGATATTTATTGTATTTCTCGTGTCATTTTGTATAGTATAGTCACCACTGACAAACATTGGTAATTGTTGCATATTGGTGCCTATATGGGGAACCGCTTCCAGACTCAGCAAATCCTCTTCAACTTTTAGACAAGAGGCTTAGCCTAGACGTTTTAGAACACTGCACCTCGGTGCTCTGCATAACAACTCCAGTCAACTTGCAATTAAACTGAATGTACCAACTCCTTCAACGTGTCGCTCGCTTATACGGTAAAGTAATGTTGTGGGAGCCAAGTGTATACCTATACCGTTCTTCACTTCCATTTCAAACGTCTGGTAAGAATAGTTGTAGTGATAGTCGTAAACCACTGCTGACGGGCACTCTTGTGTTTTACGAAGTCAGCATATTAATAGTTGAATGATTCGATTTTTACTGTCACTATGTGCAAAACTAGTCTGTGCAAATATCAACGTTTTTTTCACCAACTAAATGTAGACGAGTGACACACGTACACAGGATCATGCATGTGCGATGCTGTGCTTAATCTCTCAGTGAGTCTTGTCTGTGCCAGTATGTACTACGGATGCGTATTACAACAGTGACTTGTATTTAACGAGTAAACTGCAGTTCTCCCAGTTTGCTTTGAACCGAATTGAAAGTCAGTGTCAGTCGCTACATTATTCCACAGCGGTATAGGCCTGCTGTGTTTATGCTGTAGCATAGCGTGAGTGCATTGTCATCACTCCATCATAACACAGCGCTACAATCAAATCAAATTTATTTGTGACAAAAAAAGAACAGAATGCAACACAAAGAAAACAAGGCAAATATGTCGACAGGACACAAAGGCAGCATGAAACTGCACTAACGAGTGCCCTACAAA
>Ga0049105_1001022_pt1 | contig 11482 bp, 5 predicted proteins | sample WorMetvaBAHAMAS1_FD_61260 | JGI IMG/M metagenome (GOLD analysis project Ga0049105, IMG submission 61260) | Worm MetaG Olavius vacuus BAHAMAS.1 | ecosystem: Host-associated > Annelida > Digestive system > Unclassified | place: Germany: Marburg | collected 2013-04-09 | reverse complement strand
CCACCACCACCACCACCACCACCACCACCACCATAATCATCATCATTAGTAATATAAACTGATGTAGAAAATTTACCGAATCCAGTGTGTTCCTGCACGGCCATTGGAGCACCAGCTACTGGTGTTGCTTTCATCCAGCAGCCTACCAAAAACACAGTCCAGGCCATATCAGTACACAGGAGTGAACAGACAGTAGCATCAGTCTCAAAACAAACTGATCTACAGTAATCCTAATGCAAAAATGAACAATGTTCTACAGTAAATGTCACAGAAAATAAGATGTAATTATGGCATAAAACTATGAAACCAGAAACATGGCTGCTGGATACCAGGTCACTGAAAATAGTGAAATTACATGAACAGCAATAATTAAATTCTAATTGTAAAGGGTCAACATAACTGTATAATGAAGGGAAGACTGGTTTCAGCTTTTGTCGTCAACCACATTGCTATACTGACCCTACTATCAGACAAACAGGTCAACATAGCAGACCTATCTTCTCACATATGGACATGGACCGTCTATGCTAAACTGTTTCCAGACAGGCAAGTTTTGTAAACCTACATGACTTGATGTGTAGGTTTTTCGTTGTTCATTACCAAATCAGCTGTCATAGACCATGAACCACACAGTTGACGTGTGTCCGTTAACAAAATCAGAACTCCACGAGGCAAAAAACAATGCATACAACTGCTTAAAAATTTCAGCAATGACAGCATCGGTGACATGAAATAAAATCGACAAATAAACCAAACAAAGACTGACTTCTCGGGGTTTGAAGAGTTGGAAGACAGTTCACATGCCACTATGCACTGCTTCGTTTGAAGTGATGTCAACTTACGACTTGCGCCAGTGTCATCAGCTAATACAAAACATCAACACTCACTGCCATCGACACATTACCGACAATACTCTTCCACTGCCATGAAACTGGTAACCTCTAGCTTAAACCATCTGGACCGTCTGGAACTCTCTTCCGGCACATCTGCACTCGACACTGATTAGTCGCAGTCAGTTTAGAGATGGGTTAAAATCTCATCTCTTTGCAAATGCCTACTTCTGATCCTCTGAGAAAATACGTTATAAGAGTGTAATGTACTTACTTACTTACTTACTTACTTACTTACTAAACCAAAAACATCAATGGCAGAAATAATTCGCTCATAACTTAAATGGTACAACACAAACTACTATATAACTTTATATTTCAATTATTTCCCTTTATTTAAATCACAAATTTTTTGCCCACCACTTCCTATTTCAAATGCCTGATGCAGGTTATCATTTATCTATTTATATGCCCAATAAAAGTTGCACACAAAGTTCACTAAACGAGAAACATGAGCTGGAACAAAACAACAAAATTATGCATTGACCTATGTGCTGCATAATGTCGAAAATACTTCAAAACTACAACCAAACATCTAGAGTGACTGCCTAAGTCACAGGAAAAACCAATACAAATCACAGAACAAAGGAAAACATAGGGATAAGTCATATTTTTCAAGTTCTACCTGAAAAAAAGACAGTGTGGAGGCATTTACAATATTAATGACCGATGTCAATAATGTTGTGTTTGTACAGAATTTATGCAATAAGCGTGAAAGAGTGATCAATTGGTATAAAGTGGCATGGGTAGAAGTCACATAAAATACGCAGTTCTTATTACATCCATGGCCCTTGAGTAAAAAAAACTAAGTAGATGAAATAAATTTTTGCCATTTTATGTGTCACTGAACAACAAGTATCACACTCTATCATAAAATGGCAGTTTGATTACATAAATATTTGCAGTTTTTCTACCAAATTTATGTTATTAATATTCTCACATCAGTACCCTAATGTGCTGCCTGGGATCACAAGTATAATCGATAGATACACAGAATGTTCATAGCATAGCATCACATGTCAAAGTGCATAGCATCTTGTCAATGGATACTGAAACTAACTGGCAGTCAAGGCAAGCTTGGCAAAATTTTCTTTGAGAACAAGCTTTCTTGTAGCGACAACACTAGTGATGGCCGTCATGACCGGACATGGCAAAACGTAGCTCGGAGCACGATGCCTCAGCAGAAACTGTACACAGCACCAACGAACAAAACCAAAACAAAACTTTCAGCGTCTCCATAAGTATCAGTGGCAGCTCAGAAGATGAGACATAACAAGAATGTATTACACATGCTTACAGCCAGAAGTGAGACTGCTAAATATAACAAAAATATTGCAAAACGACATAAAGATATAAAAGACAAATACCGCAATATAAAATACAAAAGATCTAGACTATTTGTAAAAATTATTATGGCTGTCAAGCAATTAATTTTTTTAATCGCATTAATGGTGCAATTATTATTTTAATACGTGTTAATCATGGTTTTAATGCACATATCATTTGTGCTGAGGTAGGCGTTATCAAACAACTAAATGCCATTTTCAATGTATTGCTGTTGAACACTGGTCTGCATGCTGCCACCACTGTGAAATTTTGCCATCAAGCAGTGTTTGATAATTGATATTAAACAAAGGTAAATTTGTTATGGAATTCTGTCATTTAATGAATAAAGGAATGTGGCGATTTGATAATGAAATGTGACAAGAATTACTAATGTACTGTACACCGATATGACAATGACAACTGAGACTGTGACGATAACATTTAACTTAATTCAAACAATTAATCATAAAAATCGGCATAAGAATAGGCAACCTGCAGATATAGCTTACTGAAAATGTAGCTGAATGATGTTTGTGTTGAAAGGTAGTGCTGCTGGTTATTGTACTGTTTTGCCACTGCATTAAAATATTTGTGGCATTAATTTTTTCACCACGATTAATTCTTTATCGTGTTAACGTGTTCAATAGGAACGTGTTATTTCGACAGCCCTAAAAATTATACAACTTAATAATCTAGCGAAAGTAAAATAGAAGCTAAGAAAGCTAGCACAGAAAGTATTGTACAATTAGCAATAAGCAAGCGGTGTGTACTCACTTACTGCAGTGCAATTTGACTAATATCCTCAGTTTTTGTGCAAAAACCAACCAATTTAATAATTTAACAAGAAATATGGTTGTGTCAATTTCTAGCATTTTGAGTGCCTCAGTATTTTTGTTTTCTGCCAATATTATTTGCACTGTATGGATATAGTTTTGCCCGATCCCAACACAGAGAAATTAATACCAAAGTACAGCAGATGTTACCACACTGTATATAACCGACTCTCTACCAGCATACAACGGACGTGAGAAAATTAAAGCTGGTCTCTAGAAGTTTTAACTAACAGTAAAAACTAACAAGAGATTATGAGGACAGACTGAAGCTTACATCAAGGATGCGTGTTGCATGATGGCGTGTATCCGCACTGTGGCCAGTGTAAATGTCAACCATTCCTACACAGTAAACAATGAACAGAGAATTAAATGCTATGACAGACGAAGCTTCTGCTGACAAAATAAGTAAGGACAAATACCACAATATAAAATACAAAACATCTAGACTATTTGCAAAAATCATTATGGCGGCTGAGCGAATATTTTTTTTAATCGTGTTAACAGCATGACTAGCTCCATTGCTGACAAAATAAGTAAGTAAGCAAGTATGCTGCTTAAATGTTCAGAGACAGTTAATCTTATCACAACTGCAGACAAGAAAGTCATGCATGGTGGTGTAATGGTTAGCACATCGGACTCATGATTCCGCGGTCGTGGTTCGACTTTCCATCATTCCACTTTCATGTAACGACTCTATGCAAGTTGTTCACATACAGTGTGAGTCAAAAAAGCAGCCCCCTAAAACTTTTTGCAATATTTTCACTTCAAGCTAAGTATATTTCCAGGAAATTTTGTCAGTATGTTGCCAGTTTATATCTACACATATCTACCAATTTTGTTCGAGTTATCTTAATACTTAACAAACTGTGTTAATTTTTCTAGGATTACCCATCGGTTTTAACGTTTCCAGTTTCAAGTTTCATCAAGTCAAATCGCCGTGACTTCATCGCCAATAATGAGTGGTCCCCAATTCATCCAACCTCAATCCACAGGATTATCAGGCTTGGGGAAAATGCCATAGTCTTAATACAAGCTGCAATTGAAGCTGAAGACAGTCCCCAAATTTACAGATGCACTTTAGCTGATTTGCTCTGCCTTGTCAGAGAAATCCATTGACAACACTGTGAAAGACAACCACAACTGACTGCAGGCATGTGTGTCAGCCAACAGGTAAATTTTGAACATGTAATGTGACAATTCGTATAACAGATACTAACTGTTATATTTAATTAAATGTCATTTTATGTGACTTGTGTTTTAACGAAACATTCATGATCTCGTGACAAACTGAATTGAATTCTTAAAATCTGAGGGGTCTCACCAGTAAAAATGATACATTTCACACAAAAATTCAGATAAATGGACCAAAATGGGTGTGAACATAGGAATATGTTTGGACAATAACCAAGGTAATTTTCAATTACACAGGTTCACCAGGAGAGAATATCGCAAAAAGTTTTGGGGGGGGCTACATTTCTTGACTCACACTGTAGATATGCCTCTGTCACAAAGCAGTACAGCTATGTACTGGTCAACGTGCAGTGAAACTCGGCAGCTGATAAGGTAACTGTAGGCCTAGCAGAAAGTGATGACAGTGTACTGCCAGGTTCATATTAGTATTTATGGAGGTTAATGAACAAGTTCAATTTGGTACCTGGACACAACACTGTCTCATTTACTTACTCTGCCACAATGATGGCTTATTATTCCATATTTGGATTATCCTACGGAGGTCATTATGCACTCTTTTAAGTTCATAAGAACTTTAAATGACACTTAACAAACCTTTGGTTACAATGCGGTTGCACAATGGACCAAAATGGCTTAATGGCTTCAGCGCTGGATGCAGTCCACCCAAAAGGTAGAGGTAAAGGTAAGATACTGACAGGTAATAACTAAGTCAACTGCAGAAACCAGGGTTAGCTCCAATCCCAATGCTTGTATTAAAATACTCTAATAACCCTATTTCACCCAGAACTGTAAAGATCAAGGCTGAATAACATACTCTGACAATGATGCTTTCATTCCAGATGTTGCTATACCCGAAACATTATTCCAAGATGATATTAGCCACCTCACTAGCATCTTGGAGTTCAAAGACCACATATGAAGACTCAGATTTACCCTTATGCACTGGATGCTGAAAAAAAATTCTAAAGCAGATTACTGATGAGAGCTCCTGGTTTTCTGTGACTGTAAAATTTTGTACCACATAGTACACTGTGTTTAAAAAAAAGTTCACGCTTTTTATTTTTGTGATTACTTGGTCAAATATTCAACAATTCTAATAATATTTCGTAAAACTGCAGCTAAGAAATTTGCAACCTAATGAACTATTCCCTTCTTATAATATCCAGTTTGTGTATGAATATTACAGAATAGAAAAACAAGAGAGATTCTGTATGCTTTCAGTGCTGCCAACATCGTGCCAGTTTCTTGCAGCTTTTTTAAAGTTTGTTCAGTCCCTGCAGTCCCCAACAAAACATTGGTGCTGAAAATGCCACACAATGTGCTAGACCTTGCCATTAAAAATACCACAGAATATGCTAAACCTTGGTGTTGAAAATGCCACAGATATGTCAAACCTTCATGCTAAAATCCAAAGCAATACGCTAAATCTTGGTATTAAAAAAGTGCCACAGAATACGCTGAATCTTTGGTGTTAAACTGCCATAAAATATGCTAAACCTTGGAGCTGAGAATGCCACAAAATGTCCTAAACCTTTCCACTGGATATGCCATTTTTGTAGAAAATTATCGATGGACAGAGTTACTGACAATGGTGACGACGACGACGATGATGATGATGATACTGACCTGGAGTAAGTGAGCAGCGCTTCATTGCAGCGACCATGCTACTGATATCAGTGAACGGTCCTTCAGTTGGATAGTTAGTCAATGTCTTGCGCAGCTGCACAACGTCCAGCTGTCCATCTCCTTCCACATCCAGCTGCCGGAACACCTGCCAATATTCATCAGTAAACAATCACATCACACATATGGACAAACATTAGCTGGTGATCTCATTTTCTTTTATCTATTTTATGCGTGTTATTAATATTGTCAAGTTTAATTAGGGCAACTATCAGTGTATTTTTCGTATCTTGTTGTCCTGTTCCACTGTCATTTTATTTGGTTTTATCTTAACATGTTTGAACTTAATAAATGGAGATGGATCTCCAAAATGCTTCCATGACAACCTGTAAAATTCTGCAAGACGTTCTGTGTAATTTGGTGATTTCTCCAGTAATATTTTTGCAATCCGGATGCCCTCCCTTGTACCCACTGTTATTATCATTATCATCATCATCATCATCAGTATCAGTGGTGGTTATCATTAATGTGACAGCAGCTATAGTAGCATTACCAGTAGCAGTAGCAGCAGCAGCCGCAGCAGCAGCAGCAGCAGTAGCAGCACGGCAATAGCTGCAGTAGTAGCTTCAAAGTAATGACTACACAGATTCTGTTGCAAGACTGCAGCAAGTACACTATGCAGATGGTCCCATAAGATGTCCGAGATGTCGATGTTGTGGTAGCAATACAGAGAACCAAAATGAGTCGATGATTATTGAAGCTTGTTCATGGTTTCTGTTTAATGGGATATTTTGCACACTCATTACTGATTAAGCTGGAGACTTTTGGCTCTGGCTGCAGCCAAATTATGTAAAAACCACCAAATTAAAAGTATCTAGTAACCGATAACAAATTAATAAAAGATTTTGTCAAAAACTGTACCAAATGCTACTGGAAAACATAGTGAATGACACAACACACGAAAATACGAGGGTTGTTCCATAAATAAGTTAAAAATAACTAACTAAATACTAAAAATTTAACCTCTGCACAGTCTTCATACTTCAGCGGTGGCTCCAACAAAAAGTCACAGAACTGACCAAGTGAAATACTCTCCTAGAAAAACAACAAGAATCTCAGCTCTCACAGAGAAACCAAACAATAGTCTTTAATACACACTTCCCAGTTCCCACTCTGATATGAAAACCAAATTTGAGCACTTTCATACAATCTTTTTACCACAAATATGCTAGAATAATCAATCAACACTGTTCTTGTACACTCTTTGTGAAGAGGGGTGGGGTCTGAAAAGTACATGGTTTGTACTGTCGGCAAATGTTGATAACTGTCAATAACTGTAAACTATGCGAATATCTTGTACTTGCTTGTACTTGTGCTGGAATTCATTCAGAATAACACGTATGGGGCTGATTTGGCTTCTTTTTTTTACAAACACTGATTCAGAAATGATGCTGACAAGCTGATAAAATACCTTTCTTATTAGTTTTATAGAACATACACATTTAAACCTACTGTATCCATGTTGTGGATATTTTCCAGCCAGCGGTGCAACTTTCTGAGATTCTTCTGCAGCGGACTTTTCTCTGGTTCACTTCTACAACGACACACACGTTCACCGGTATGTCTTTCCACCTGTCTCTCTTTAGTTATTCTGTGTTCTGTAATTGTCTATTTGCTAATTTTTGTACTTATTTGGGCAACCAACTTACATGAGCATTTGCTTTTCTGGTAGCACGTCACTGTGCTTTATATTGTTTTGTCGTTATTTAATTTATGTTGTCTTGCACATTTGGCTAAATAAATTGATTGATTGATTGACTGATATAAGCACCTGTCAAAATTGTGCAGTCCCTGTCTGTGGGCGTGGACATTCTGCAGTATTGTAGCAAACATGGCTGGATGCTATTACTAGTGCCACTAAGGAGAAGGTTAGAATTAAACACAGACTGCCCACATCAGAGTTCACTGCCTCTGGCACTGAACCATGGCTGACAGATCTGATATTAAATACAATTTAAAAGCAAGTCTTTCTTAAATTAACACTTATGACCATGTTACACTGTATCGGACTATCCAATGGCTTAGTAATGATAACCAACGTCGTTGAACAGTAATGGCTATGGCATGGGCCTCCACTCCTCCAGTGATCAAAATCCAAAGTTTGGGTTTTTATCCCTGATTCAGACATTCCGCAGCAGGATTATTAATATGTATACTTTAAAATTAATACTGATGACACCCAAGATATTTAAACGGTGTCTCTTATGATCTGTGACCATTTGTGACATTCATAAGCTCCACAATGGTCCTCGCGGTAGCAGTAGCTACTCAGACCACTCTTAAGAACCACCGATTGACTGATCGATGGAAAAGTCCACAGGACTCTGCAACTGCCCAGAGGAACAATAATATCAAATTATGTGAAATTGTGCAGAAATAAAAGGAAAAAATATGCTAAACAGCACGAATTCTTAACTGTTGATTCAAAACACACACACTTACACAGTCTTTAATTACAGTAACAATAACGACAACAAACATGTTTTGAAAATCATACTCTATAGTTGCGGCCAGTGTAGATAATGACTGAACATCAAACAGTGGATCCAAGTCCAACATAGGCTGCCATTCACCAGCTGCAATCAGAATAGTAGCATTCAATCAAGCAATCAGTCAATGAAAAAAATTAGTGACATCGGTCTACATCCAGTTGGGCCAGCCTTGAAAACACAGTGAAAAGTTAACACAAATCAGAGCTAAAATATACGTCTAAAAATTCAACTTAAGACAGCATTTAAAAATTACAGTACAATCAGAATGTGTCAAAGAACTAAAAATCAACACAAATTGCAAAAAAAATCAGAGGAATATAAACTGTTAAGACTGACTCACATTCAGTATCAGAGGTTTCTGCTTGCTCATCATCACTCTCCTGCATTCAACATTACAGAAATTTAAGACATGATCAACTCACTACACAAATAAAAACCTACCATTTATCTTTGTGAAGTTCATAGAAACAGCTCAAATGCTACTACTGTCAAGGGCTTCCTATGTTAAAAATAGCTAAATTCAAGGACTTTCTGGGTCTCCAGAAAACAATTTAACAATTTAAAGGGTTTACTAGTACTGCACAATCATTTCATATATAACCTAATGAACCATGCTATTTAATACGATAAAAACTACGATCACCCAATAACAATACTCTCCTTTGAACAGCTGATGAGTGAACTGGTTTAACACATTTTTTCCAAATTATTCAACTGTCAGAAACAGAATTCCAGAACTCATAAACTTGTCTGAATTCCAGGACTTTCAAGGAATTCACATGCCTGACAAACTCAAGTTTCAAATTCCACGACTTATCAGGATCTGTATGAATGCTGTCTTCTGAAAATTACACTACTATATACTAGCAAAAAAGCACCATTTGGCTCACTATAAAGCAAATACACATCACAGGTGTCCAAGTCAAGAGGAATACTTACACCTATATCTGAATCTGAAACATCGTCAGTCACTTGGCTGGCACTAGTGTTGCCCATATCCACTGACAATAATGGCTAAAAACCTGGTAAAACAATACACATCATTTTCGTCATCAACATCATTACACAACAACAGTGTATGTTACTGTTAACTATCTCCTGAAACATCTGGCATACGTCCTATGGTACCCTCCCTTAGCTCTGGTTTCCGTTTTTTGAGCATCCACTGAAAAGCATGTAGACCTACTTCGGTGATTTTGTGTTATTTTAGCTTGCGTTTTATACTAGGTACTACAGTGCTGCATATTAGTGTAATGAAGGCCTCCGCTTGTATGTAATTTATTGTAGTCTTGAAAACGTTACAAGATATCAATAAACGATGGTTGTAACAGTCAGTACAGTGAGGAGGGGTCTGGTAGGTTGGCACCACGCCTTGTCCCCTTTTCTCGCAACAAAACGTAACCACCCACTCATTTAGCACAAGTGTACCAGTGCACTTATTCAATATAGCACTGTAACTGCCACTGTCCTGTAAAGGGTTCAATCAAGATTTAACTAAGAGTTTTTAAAAAAATTAAAAAATTGGAGTTGGTCGACTGACTTCTCTACTATTATCTGAAAAACTGGATGCCCATTAAGTCTTACTGACAGCATTTATTGCTATTAGAGAGTTTAGGTAGAGTCAACTTTCTTATCTCTAACCGGCTGACTCAACTTCAAGGATGCACAATTGACTCGATCAATCAACTCAACTTTTTACTCATCCGTTGACTCAACTGAACTCCAGCGTACGACTGACTCAATCGATCCAGTCGATCGATTTTGGGGTCGGAAAGTCTTCCGAATCGGTACAGTGTGCTATAAGTGGCCCATGTCTGCACATGCGTCACAGGCCTTCAGCATAGTGCACTGTACTGATTCGGAAGATTTGCCTCGGGGTCTACAGTTCGAGCCTTGCTAGTGTTGAAAAAACGTGCACGATAATGTTTTGCTTGCAGCAAGTTTCTGAGAAAATGGAAGTAAATTCGGCTCTCCAGTTGCTGTGTTGGCACTGTACTTTCAGTTTTAGAGGTTTGGTGTAATGCCCTCCAATTCTTGGTATTGGTAGCTCGGCATGGTCGTCAATCAGTGAGGTGACTAACAGCCACAAGAACAACCAGCTCTCGACGTGTTCGACCGCAAAACTGCCAAATATTTGCACAGAACACCATTCCTTCCGGCCACCTTGGGAACCGAGCCACACCTCCTCAGAACCGATCAACTTCGATCGTTACATTACCAGGTCAAACGGTTAACTGGGTAGATCAGTAAACGTAAAGAAGTTAATACAACAATTATGCTATAAGTTACACGCAACTATGTATACCAAAAAAAGCTTTACGTTCGCTTACGAAGGCAGTAATACCATAGAGAACGTAAACAAAACTGTCGAGTCGACAACAAGTTCTATTTATAGATACACCGTGCTAACTCAGTAAATAAATAAGTAAAGTACAGTTACTCAATTTATATACCGTTTCCGTTACTACTACTACTACACAGGGTTCCCGATAAGCGAAATTTGTCTGACGTCCAGGACGCCGAGGCTTTCAATTTTCGGCGTCCAGTGACGCCAAGGCATCAAAATTTTGGCGTCTACTCCCACTGACTGTGTTATACCAAATTAATTACAGACTATAGGGCCCTCCGGCCTCCACACCCGGACGGCTATTTCCAAACCTGGGTTTCGGGTCTGGACGCCCCCAACCCCGGTTTCTGGTTCGGGTTTTGCAACTCTGAAGAGTAGAAGACAAAATGGTCAGCTATCGCAGAGAGACCGCGCTGCAGTGTCCGTTATAGTTTTCGCCAAAAGTAGAAGAATGGAACTGGGAGACAATATTTTACGGACATACAGGGTGGCTCAAAAAAAGTAAGCTGTTGTACTGTGATAACAGCTTACTTTTTTGAGCCACCCTGTATGTAGGGCTATCTTCAACCACTGTGATATAATCGGCCTGAAAATCAGTTAAATTCGGTGAAAAAAACGCAAAATAAGGGCTATTACGGCGTTCAAGGTCATTCAAGGTCATCGAGATCGGTATCAATCGAAAGCCCGTATGCGATTTCCTATTAGTGATTAATAGTAACT
>Ga0049105_1001021_pt1 | contig 11483 bp, 4 predicted proteins | sample WorMetvaBAHAMAS1_FD_61260 | JGI IMG/M metagenome (GOLD analysis project Ga0049105, IMG submission 61260) | Worm MetaG Olavius vacuus BAHAMAS.1 | ecosystem: Host-associated > Annelida > Digestive system > Unclassified | place: Germany: Marburg | collected 2013-04-09 | reverse complement strand
AGGTGGAAAAATATAGCATCTCTCGAATGCTTGCTTTCTTACTAATAATTCTGCCAAATATTATGAAAATCCGACAATGCTTTCGCGAGTTATAGCTAAAAACATCGGGGATGTTTTTTTGAGACACAGTGTAGATTAAATAGGCCATATCAGTGGCTTGGTACTTATATTAATACACGTGTTTGACTTATAGTGATCACTCAGGTCATGCCCTTGGTGTTTACTTCTGTAAATCTGTATGCTCCTGGCAACTTCCACCATTCGTATTCATGCTATTAATTTTTTTCGTTGGTTCGGTCGCTGTGAAATAAATTAAATTAGATATTTGCGTATCGTACCGTAATCTGTCTAAACCTCCAATTTTTCCTTTTTCCCGGTGGGCCAGTCCGACCTCGGTGCCTCCAGTCTGTGTGACATGTGCCTGATAACATAATTCTGACCCTGTCAACCCTTTCCTGCATAACAATATTACAAAGGAAAACAACGAATTGTGACTTTTTGCTAATTTACGCTATAAAATACTCTTATTGCATACATAGGCTACTTACTTACTCATGTTTTAGGGTCCACAGTGTATAGTGTTTGTTTCAATTGATTACGTGCGAGTTATAAGTGAAGATGCGAACTCCGACATAGTATATGTCGTAAAAGAAATAGATACGTTTGAACATAGACTATAGTAATTTCCTTAGAAAGCATGATTGATATTCCTTAGCTACTAAATTCACGATCATTATCTGCATCGCCACCGGACAAATAATGACCAAAAAAACTCACGAGCAAGTATAACGAGCGGCTTTTTCTCTCAATAGATGCACATTACATTTTAGTGTCACAAACTGAATGTGCTAAACTATGTCGCTTGGAGCTGTCTGAAGACGAAAACAATTTAAGCATACAAATATTTCATTCGAAAACCTATAGACCGATTTCTGACTCTGGAGAATAAAACAATAATTAAACTGCGAATGCAGTCAGCTCTGGACAAAATGTGTGGACGTATCGGTGTCGAGTGATGGCGTATTCCGGTGCCGCTTCTTGTGGCAACGTTTTGCGAAAACCAACTTCCGTCGCAACGTCTGTAAAACTGTCAGTTATTCAGCAGCACGACGACGATCAAAACAACGACAATTGCAGCAGCAGTGTACGGACACAGAGGTCCGGATTTAAACACATGGAAGCCCCCCTCCTCCAGCAGCAACCGGTGAAGGGCCTCCGACTTTATACTACTACAGAGGGTACAGCCATCCATAAAGTACTGTACACTTTAAGTACACTTTCAGTCATGAAAAACGTGCAACTTTGTTTTCGACTACACCTCTGATATCTTTTCAGCGACTTTTATACTTTTGTACCAGCAGAAACAGCAATAAATACTCTATATACAGTCTACTTACTTAAAGGCATAATGGCCTCACATTGCACGTCACAAAGTTGTCACTACAGCAAGATTATAACGTCTGTTATACCTGCAGTTGGACATGACCACCGCTGACCGCTTCTTGCAGTGCATTCGACTGAACCGGTTATTCGCAACTTCCGCCGAAAGTGCTGCAATGTTCGTCTTTCCCAATTCTTATTGTGAAATTTTCTGTATCAGTATTCTGAAGCAAAAAAAAATCTCTCACATTCTCGCAGTTTTATTGGTCAAAATTTTGTCTTCAGAACGCATCACTTCTTAATTTTAAGAGGTAACTCTAAGAAGAAAAATTTCAAGACGGTGAATGTGAAGGAGTTATAATATCATCAAGCTATTAAGCAGGTACACTGTACACAATGCACGCGTGTGACAGACAGACAGACGGACGGACACACGGACAGAATTCTCATCGCTATACCGCGTCTGCATTACATGCAGCGCGATAAAAATTCATGACGGTGAATGTGAAGGATTTATAACATCGTCAAGGCATTGATGCAATAGCAAGGTTTCTTTCTTTCTTTTTATCTGTTATTTTTCTTATTTCTGCTACCATGTATATTGGTGAATAAAGTTGTATATATTAAGCAGGTACACTGTAGAGCATTCATTCCTGTTTTCACTGGTACAAAAAGCGTAACAACAGCTCAAGAAACGACAGAGTTATTGTCAAAATCCCTGGCACATTTTTATGGCTCGCCGTGTATATTTTTTCAAGTACACACAAATAATCTGACAATTTTCAGTATCACATTTAGACACGATTTACTCACAAGTGTATTTTTTCTTAACAAAGCTTTTTTTTCATGAAACACGAGAAGCCCCCCCCCCCTTGGTTGTGGAGAACCGTGGGCAGCTGACAAGTATACCGGCTCTTAAATCCGGCTCCGTGTACATACGACGGAATAGTTACTTAGATGCTACAGCTGTCCAGCCAGTTCGCGCGCCAGTCGGTAATATTTGTCAAATCGACTGTCGTAGTCGGTAGTTCGACCTGTTCCGCCGCACACGGCCGCCGCTTCTGGCGCGTCGACGCCGACCGGTGACGGGGCACCTGGGACCGAGTCACCTCCCGAGCTGATCGTCGGCGACTGTCTAGGTCGTCGCCGTACCGTCTCCTCGTCATCGTGCCCGATCGATCCACTCAGATGCGGCAGGTGCCCTTCGCGTTGCTCTCTGGAGTACTTCCGCTCGGCACGCGCATGCTCGGACCGTTTCCGGTCGCCGTAGACGAACCCGCGGAGCGAGTCGAGAGCCGTTGACGGAACACCGTCGCGAGTGAGATGTGGCAACGTCGGTGATAGCTTCCGGCGATCGTCGACGTCGCTTGTTAGACCACGAAGTCCGTCGCTGTTTGACGTTGAACGTAGCGATTCGCTGTCGTGGCGATCTCGACTGCGACTGCGCAACTTCATTTCAGGTTCTTCGCCGTTGATGCGATGATATTTGGACAAGGAGTCTTCGTTGCGACCAGAGCCCCTCCCGCCGTCATCCGGTGTTCGATGTCTGAGCGGTCTCCGCGTCGCGTCGAAGTCGTCAGTCGTCTTATGGGCGGGAAACTCAACTGGCGCGCCGAGCGGAACGTCCCAGCCTGGAAAGCGGTCGCCGTAAATGCGCGCCAGCGACTGCATCAGCGGAAGAAAGTTAAACGCGCGACTTGCTATCAGAAACTGCTCGGGAAAGAACTGCGCGAGCGGAAACAGCGGAAACATCAAGTCGGCGACCGTCATCGTCGGCGGAAGTCCGTTCGGAGGAGGCGGCGGTCGAGGCGGAGCTGGAGGCGGCAGCAGCGGCATCGCTGGTCGACGTTTTCCGCGATCCAGCTCGCAGATGCTGCGGCTGATGAAGTCCTCCATGGCGGTCAAGGCTGGCTGACGGGTGACGTCCCCGTCGTCGGACGCGTCCTCGGAGCGACCCGGGCTACCGTCGTACAGCGGTGCGACTACTTCGCGGTCCTCTGGCAACTTGGATGATGTGACTGCGCGGTCGTGTTCCAGTCCAGACGGCTGTCGAACGTCTACGTCGCGACAAACTGGGGTAATACGACCATCGGGCGACGTCGTACCGAAAATCGGTCGTTCAACAGTAGCTGAACAGTGGCTAGTCGACAACGGACAATCGGGCCGCCAGATTTTGGACCTTTTGGAGCAGTCCTCGCCGTTCGGTGAAGATTCGCGCTGTCTCTTAGCCACCTTCGCCAACCGGAAGTCAGCAAAGCCGCCGGTCGCCTGGCTAAAATAATGATCGGTGTCGACGTCGCTCTCGCGGCTCGAATCGGAGTCGACGGGCGAGCAAGAGGACGTCATGGTTGGCGATGACGTCATTTCCGGTGTTGGTCCCGGCACGACGCTGGAGCGGACGATGTTTGCGTAGTGCGCGGTTTTGATCATATGCAAAGTCAGCTCCGGCAGCGACCAGAACGACATGTTGCATTCGAGGCAGCGGAGAACGCTCGAGCGACGCTGACGCCCGCAGATGCCGTTCATCCAGGCGTCCTGACCGCGGACAAGGCGGCGCGCTGAGCGGCGATCAGCCGGCAGCGACCGGGTGGCATCGAAGGTAGTCTGCGGGCACCCGCCGGCGACAGCTGGGCCGTCAGGGTGAGGTACTGGAACGGGTCGACACGACGGCGGTACACACGGTTCGTTGAGAGCCGGACCATAGAGCCCGACGCCGTTCAGTGGACTCACCGCGCCATGAATCCGTCCTCCCACGCCCGGCAACGGAGCGACACCGGAAACAGTATGGCGACGGACACCGATGCGCTCGAGCATCGCCGAATTCTCGCCGAACTGCTTCTGCAACGACTCAAGCGAGCTGATCCCGTCGTCGCAGAGTTCGGAGCCCTCATCTTTCCCCTGGGCGAATGTAACTGCTGAGTCGGCAGTCTTCGTCGTCGAAATCCTCCCGACAGGGCTGGTCTTCGACGACAGGTCGAGCGGGTGATCCACCACATCGGAAGTTTTGAACGGAACGTAGAACGGAAGAAGAACGCCGGAGCTGCTATCTCGCAGCCCGTTCAGCGTCGGCAGCGGTCGGCACACCGGAAACGATTGTCGGCCAAGACCGGAAGTAGATGACAACGTCACGGCGTCGGTCAAGCTGATCGTACTCGGCTTGACGCATCGTCGGACGCTCATCGACTCGACGAATGACTCGAGTTTGCGGACGACGCTCTCGTCGGTGGCGGAAACGGCAGACGCGGCTACCGACCTCGGAGAAAGTACGGCGTCTTTCTGAGGTTCCGAACTCGCAACCAGACTCGGCGGCGGGGGCGTTGGCGACGAGTCGGAAACAACGATAGCGTCGGTCGCTTCCGATTGGTCGCGATCTTTCTCGCCGTCTAGGCCGTCCATCCGGTTGTCCTCGAATCCAGGAACCGATGTCCCCGACGACCACGCATCCGATAAACAGTCGGACGCAACTGATTCCCAACTTCCGCGACGCGACGGCGCTTCTGGTGACCAGCTGTCCTTCACTTCCGGAACGAGCGTTGCGGTTGCGAGCGTTGTTGTCATCGGTTGTGGACATTCGCCAATAGGTGGAGTCGGTGACCGACCGTTCAAAACGCGACCGGAAGTAGTATCGTTTTCAGCTTCCGGTTGCTGCTCGTCGATATTGACGTCGCATTGCGGCGACATGTCGATCGCTGTATCACAACGTCTGTTCAGCCAACCGTGAACACGTTCCACTTCACTGGACATCTCACGCACTACTTCGTCACCTACATAACAGTCAAGACAAAATACTCTGTACAAACACATGTAGGTGATCGTCGACGCCATTTCGTCCATTCTGGCCGGAGAGTGTCTGTCCGTCTGTCCGTCTCTTTGTCCATCGCACTCGTGAGTCACGTCTAAAATGTTCAAGATGTCGAAATATGCTTTGTACCACACGAAGGAACCCCGTCTCTAGTTTCTTTAGGCAAACTTTGGCAATCCTGAATGTATGGAATCACCCCCCCCCCGCCAAACTAGTGCGTTAGAGAGAGGCACCCCCTGTCAACACCGAAAGTTTGACCAATAATACGCGATATCTGGGAAACGGTGTGAGATAGGATGAAGTTAGTATTGTTCACATACAGGAAGTCACTCTTGTTATTTCTAACTGTCATTTCAATCTTCTGACAGGCATATCTTTAAGACTGCGCTACTGTACCAAGGCCCCGCGCTTCTTCGGGGCCCCGCACGTCCAATGATTTCTGTAACGTAACGGTGTGGTGTTGTCTTCTTCAATTGTTCTGCGTGAGGGGCTTTTGCAGCTGAAAATGTTACAATGTACGACTGTGGCGTATAATTTCGTAATTTCGTGACAAAATGTCTAAATGAAATTGTAGTTTTCTAAATGAAATTGTAGTGTAAACTGCCGGTTAATGCATACGGACGGCAAGACTCAGCTAATCTGATGAGTTAAAAGTATGCGCCTTCACCCTGTGGGCAGGAGTCCTGCGGGTCGTTAGGTGCCATGCTACCAAGCTGGCAAAAGACGGCTCTGCAGGCTGAATTGAATTTCGTGATTTCGTTCTTTTTCTGTCCAAAACCAATTTATTGAGTCCCTGCATGTTATCGATACTTGAGCGCCTTAGAGGTGTGATCACGACATCCTAGGCCTACCTACCTTTACCTTCACCTTTACCTTACCTATACCGATATAGCACCTGCCGTTGAACTTACGTTTTACGTCCGTCTTGCTTAGTTTCTTTTTCTGTCCGTTTGCTCAACAAAGTTACAACGACGACCTGTACGTAGGCACTTAATTAGTATTGCCGCTGACGGTCAACACGCTGAGTTGATGCGTTGATCTAATGTTATGTAATCTAATCAGTAGTCTGTAGATTTTTACGGTGGCGTAAAATAGCAAACTTCATCGCGAGGTCATCTGAGATGTCAGAATATTTAATTAACCTGTGTCTTACGGGAGCACAAACTGCGCGTCACAGCGTTTGCTGCGTGGCGAGTCGATATTTCTCACACAGAGGATGACAAAGCACACAGCAAAACTAAAAGTATCTCTCACGGTAAAAGATCAAGATCAAACGTTATCGATATCTAGGCCGTATTCGATTTGACCGAATCTAGATTCAGTTTCACAGTGAATCCGAATTTGGATTCACTGGCAATTCGAATAGTCTGGATTCGTGGGTGTTGTCGGAAGTGACGCCATTGTGATTTATATATTCATCTTTATTTCACCATATCGGTAGTAAACAACTATAACAACTATACAATATAACGCAAAGTAACGAAAATCAACGACAGACTATCGTCAGATCGAACAAGCATCAAGTATCACAAGTCTACAAGGGCAATCGAGAAAGTTTGAACAAAAGATTATTGACAGAGTCATATTTTATGAGAAATCTTTTATTTGTTTACCCAATCAAAAACAATCGCAGACGCCATTTTTACTGCTAAGCACTTCCGGTTTCGCTAGTGAATCCGCGTCGAAACTGGGTCCGCTGGATTCGCGAATCCGGATTCGGGTTCGCGCACTGAATAGGACGGATTTGCTAAATCTAATCCGAATTCGGATTAGGATTCGGCAAATCGAATACGGCCCTAATCACTTATCGGGTTAACAGTAACATATATTTCGACCGACATCAATTTCTTTTTCTGTAGTTTTTCTCAGTTTTATACGGACCAACAGACATACGAACATACAGACAAACGGACATACACATGAAAATAATACCCGCTTCGCTTAGCATATCCGGCGCGCAGGTAAAAAAACATAAAACAGTCGGACTATATTGTCATACACTGTACTTATTGCGCTCTGATGAAGGGATGACCATGGGCTTAGTCGGCTTGATTAGCCGCGTTAGACAGTCTACACTAAATCTTCCCGTATTAGGTCGTCCGTTGAATCAACCGCCAAGCCTACAAAAGCTATTGAAGCCAGTAAAATACTGCGACGCAGTCGGGCGCCGACGGCGACTATTCAAACTCTTCGTCAGATCATTAGCTGCGCAAATAAATCCGTTCCTTTCCGTTCGGACGGCCACCTGCTGGCTGCCAGGCGACCGCATCGGCCAGCAGACGGCGTTCCTTGGACTTGCGAGACGGCAGTTTATATGGAGAAACAAAGCGACAGACGTCCAAGACAGTTCATTAGGTCGCTCCAACGGCAAATTGAGCTACGGGCAACCGTCGTCGCCGAGCCGGGGCCGGTCACGTCGCCGCAATGACGATTTAAGGCCCTCAGTAGGTCGCTCGACCGCAAAACGGTTTCGAATCGGGCGGCGACCGGGGCCGCACGGATGGAAGGGCTCGTCGTCTATGGCCCATCTACTCCGACCGACGCGTCGCCCTGGCACGCGACGAAACGAAGCGGTCCGATCCGGCAAATAGACGGACCGTGCGGCTGCGCATGCGCCGAAAGTGAGCGGCGGCAGCGGTTGATGACGTCAAACGGAGCGAAATAACGGCGCGCGACACGTGACGCGGTCACGTGGCGAGCCGAGTTCCACGCCTCATATGTCATCGACGACCACTTCCGGTCTAGCTACCGGAAACGGACAAACAACGTCATCGCGCTCGTGACGACGATATTAAATAACTAGCATTCGGCGTAATCCTTCAGCCGCACGAGATAAATTAGAATCATTCAGAAATTGTACGCCGAAAATGACGGGATATTGGATATTAACTGAAAACACCATTTGTAGCGATTTCTAAGTGGAAAGAGCCATCTTAACATTAACATCCGTGACGTGTTTACCATCAGAACTGTGTAAACTGACGCTGCGCCGTCGACACGATAGAGTTACTGTAATCACTACATTTATAATAATAATAATAATGAGTTCAATTCCACTGCCTTTGATTTGCCTTTTTTGGGCGTTTTTGAATCAGAATCAGCGGCAGTTATTCCTCTTAAATTAATATAAGGAAGTATGCCGGCTGTTTGGCTTGATCGGCTTTCCGCAACCAATCGCGTTTTCCAGTCCCGCGTTTTCAGCTCCCCCACCGCCAGCACTACCCGCAACAACTCCAATAACTGTTCGATTTTGCTTAAATTTGGAATTAGCCGATTGCCTAATTAATTCATCGGCACTTCCGGCGAACTCCTGGAATATGGAATTTTATTTTTTTGTTGATCTGTATGGGTGCGTTCGTTTACTGACTCAGATTTGTCTGACACTGACAACATTGTACACTTCTAAAATACTACTTCTGCTCTGCGTTCTTTTACTTTGACCTTCTTATTTTGATTAATCGAAGTGGTATTTTCAAACGGTACAATGTTGTCAGTGTCAGGCAAATCTGAGTCAGTAAACGAACGCACCCGTACAGATATTCTAGGGGTTTGCCTGAAGTGCCGATGAATTAATTAGGCAATCGGCTAATGTGGGTGCACTATGGGCCCGTAGAGGGTGTGGCATTAATGAATTTGTAGGCTGATGCATTATGGGCCTCGTAATTGAAGCCAAGCGCGACTGGCGCGACGGGCGACCTCAAGTGGCAATGCGTCGCTAATTGCCATCTTTTCTGGTTTGTGTGTTTCCTACGTTGTGCCGCTCTAGTGGACCTCGAGATAGAATTTGCTATAGACCATTCGCCTAATTTATGCAGACAGTATCTCCGGCAGATCCACTTAATTAGATATTCCACGTTATATATAGAATATCTAATCGAATCAGATATAAGCAGTATTTCCACCGACATAAATAAACGACCGAAAAATCACTTATCTTAGACAATTACAATTTCAAGATAATGATATCGCATTATACGGGCAAGAGCATCAATATGTTTTTGCTACGTATATATACAAGATGAGGTTGCAGACTTGGAGATGGACAGAGTTACTGCAGATGCTTGAAGTGACCACTACTCGCAGCCACGCAGGCAGTCAATCGCTTGATGAAAGTCAACCTGCAGAGGGCAGACTGTCTGGGAAGAGTTGCCACAAGAACACGTCAACAGGGACGTGCCGAACTTTACCAAACACTTGACTAGCAACATGGCTGTGGTGACTGTCAATGGTGAGCATCTGCAGTAACTCTGTTCGTCTCCAAGTCTGCTCCGTGATCATCACGTCGCCAACAAACCGGCTATTTTCAAAGCCACCTTTTTGGAAGGCTGCCAGAAAAGACTTAGCAATCCAAGCTGCCCGCCTATATAGTCACTAATAGATATGACATGACAAACAACGAAGAAGAGCTGGAAAGAACAGTTGTTCCGTGGTGTACGACATTCACAAGGAAGATAAAAAAGACAACGACGACGACGACGAATGATAAGCGTCCAAATGTCTGGACTGGACAGACAAAACACGGCGGATCCGACACGCATCAATATGCATCAACCGTACAAAGAACGAAATTGTGACTTACACAACAATATGTCGCCGATCCCCGCTGCGACGCCAGCAGCAAGACGCCGACGCAGTTTGCAAGTCGCCCGTTTTTCGATTCGCCAAACAACCGCGCCGCTCGGCCACCGGCCGTGTGTGCACTTTATTACGAAATAAAACAGCGAGCACTCCTTTCCCGGGCGCCTTTCTCCCCCCAAACGACACTACCCCCGGTTGCACCTCTCCCTTCGGCGTCTGCCCCTCGCCGCCACGCCACGCCATCCCTCCTCGCTCGTAGTTTCTGTTTGATCCGGTTGCCATGACGATGCATCGGGAGCCAGATTAATCTGGCGGCGACGAAGATGGAGGGCGCCGCAGTTGTACCTCGCGGCGCCCCGGAGGGGGCCCGGGGAGTAAACGCGCACTCCGCCGTCCGCGCAACCGTTGTTTACGCGCCTCGTCACGCCATCGGCCGCGCGATTGCGCGTAAATTTCCGCCGATAATGACTTACTCGGCGGCGCGGGGCCACCGGCGTCCCCTAACCCCGCGGCCGCGTCCATCTCCCTCTGGGGAAAGCGCACCCCCAAAAAACCGGCCCGTTCCCCACTTGGCCCCTCGCGTCGCCGCCGCCGCCGACCGTTCGGACCGGGAGTAAATCTTGCCTGGCGCGTAATTGTGTATTATATCTTGCGAAACCGGTGAGCGGACGGTCGTACGCGAGCAGCGGCGACCGCGGGCTCCGGTTCGCAGGCGACCGTCGCGCGGATAACTCTCCCCGCGTCGCCAGAACGGCCGGTCGTAAACAAATGAACCTTTATTTCTGGCGATCGGGCCCCGTCGACGCAACGACGGAAGAAAAGGCCCGACGTCGGGCACCACATTTTACCGTTTGTCGGCTGTGGCGCTCGACGTCGCATGTCGGCTGGTGCTGCTCTAATATGCGAAGCGTCGCATCAATGTAACCATGGCAACAACATCCGCATCATGTAGACGCCATGAAACTGTTGGATGCTTATTAGTACGAGCAGCGATAACGGCTGCGTGTTATACATAGTTTTTTTCCGTCGTTACGTACGCAAAACACGCAACATATCAGCCAGGTCCGAAATTTCTATCGAATTATTTACTTACTTATTTCGGCTTATTTCATTCATTCATCCATTACACTCATAGTTCATGTCACAGGGGTAATACTGGGCCGGCAGAATACCTCCGTCCGAACAACGGCCCGCCCAATATGGCCGCCGCTAATTTCGTTGTAATAACTAACGGAGAGGGCTTAATCGAACAGCCGTTGCCGCAGTGTTTATCGACCAATAGTGTGCCACGTGCTTTTTCTCCGCGAGTTGCGATTGGTTGTAGACTGTCGCTAAAATAGACAGGAACTTGTCGTCATTTTGGGCAGGGGGCTTATCCGTGGCTACATGATATGATACGGCGTGAATAGGAGGCACGGCATCTGGAGAATATTTATACAGATCTGTGGTTCATGTAGGCCGCTGAGGTCAGCGATTCTTCTTCCTTTTTACCTGTCCATTGCTGGCCGGACAACCTCTGGCAGTGTACAGCCGCACCAGCCCATTATGACCAACTTCATTCACCATCAACAGTGGTGGACAAATGAAATTAGACAGAAAAAAATCATTGCGCTGTACACAAGCGCAAAAAAAAATCACAACTTACTACACTATCTACAAAATAGATTCTCCGCGCAGTTGTACTGTGACGAAAACTTGTTTTGTTTTGTTTTCTTAATTAAAC
>Ga0049105_1001020_pt1 | contig 11485 bp, 7 predicted proteins | sample WorMetvaBAHAMAS1_FD_61260 | JGI IMG/M metagenome (GOLD analysis project Ga0049105, IMG submission 61260) | Worm MetaG Olavius vacuus BAHAMAS.1 | ecosystem: Host-associated > Annelida > Digestive system > Unclassified | place: Germany: Marburg | collected 2013-04-09 | reverse complement strand
TTTTCAGGCCGATTATATGACAGTGGTTGAAGATAGACCTATAATGTCCGTAAATCATTGTCTCCCAGTTCTAGTGTTCTACTTTTGGCGAAAACTATAATGCACCCTGCAGCGCGGTCTTTCTGCGATAGCTGAGCATCTTGTTAATTAATAACCTTGCTGGTTTTCAGAATATAATAATGATAGGGAAAACAGCTAATAATGGCTGTTGTGAGAATGGCATATGCTTGTGTATTGTAATAGACAGTGTGGATGTTGTAGCTTATACCTCAGGTGATTTGTTATTATCGATGGCATTGGAGTCAAGAGATAAAGTTTGCTTTTAAAGCAGAAATCTTATGTAATATTGTGTACATCCACGGGAAGGATGTTGGGTCAAAAATCTTGCTCCATCAATTTTCTGAGGTTTTCTATTTATTTTTATATTTGGATCACTCATGGAATATGTGGCCAGTAGAAAACATGATTGTGTGTGTGTGCATTTACATTCGTGTAGTTGCGCGGACAAATTGGTGGAAGAATGTGGTGTTGCGAGGTTCCTACATTCCTCGCAAATAGGCAAATGAATGTTGAGGCGGCCAATGATGTAGATCCAAAATATTAGCTAAATCCTCACTCCATCGTTAGCATACAAGTCCGTGTGGGAGATGTGTGGGTAGGCATTGCGTGGGCGTGTATTCTAATATTTATATGGTTGCAAGGTAAAATTCGTATAGGAGAGTGGTCTTACGAGGTTGTGGAAAGTTGCAAGTTGTGGTTTTCTGCTTCCTTGCAACCTGATAAGAACTTGTGCGTGCGTGTGTGTGCGCGCCATGTGACTTTGTCTTTGCATAATAAGATATTTATCGAAATGCAATTGTCGATGATCGACGTGATACTAATTACGTGTAACATGATATTGTTGCAGTGCACATGTCATATATGCTGTACAGGTGGAGCGAACACCTTGGTGTGACGACATCATGTCAGCAGAGACCAACATGTTGCTGTCAGAGTTGATTGATGCAAACCGTCATGGCTTCCTCACAATCAACTCCCAGCCACGAGTCAACGCTGCGCCGTCTACTGACCCTGTTGTGGGCTGGGGAAACCCCGGTGGCTACATCTTTCAGAAGGTACCTAACTCAAATATGTAATCAAAAGTATAAAATGGTTTCTTACATCAGTTATGTGACTGTCAGTTTAGGAAACAGTTAGATTGTAAAAAATAATACTGCAGCAGTCTCAGCTGACTGCCAGCTAAAACAGAAAATGCCCCTAAAAGTTTGTCTTTTATTTCTGTATTTTTCATTCTTGTTGTACTGTTGTCTGCAGTGAGCACTCTTGACTCGCGAACTGTAAAAGAAACAGTTATGTTGTGTGTTAGTGTTCTGTCAGTCTGGTGGAACTCATTGTCGTCTAAGTGTCAGTCTGATGAGCTTTCTCAACATTTTAGTTGTACTATAAAACGTGATTGATGGATTGTTCTGTTGAGATGTAATGTCTGTGACTTTCAGGCATATTTGGAGTTCTTCACATCTCGCGAGAATGCTGTAAGTCTGAAGGAGGTGCTTACTGATTATCCCAACGTTAACTATCACATCATCGATAGTGCGGTGAGTACCACAGCAACAGATTTGACTGATTTCTGCATTTATGTGTATTTGTGTGCGTTGTAACCTATATTAAATTCCTGGCTGTTATTTCATCATTGGCTTGAAGTGAATGTACCTAGTAGAATTGCCGTTCTTGTTTTTTTTGTATATAAATTTAATTATTGGTTAGAAGTTTGAGCAGTAAACGATGAGCCTTTTTCCTTCATTAATTTTTTTTCGGTTTTGTCTCAATTACAAGTTTTTGAAGCTTTGTTGAGCATCACGAAACTAACTTAAATTGTATTTTTTTGCTTGTTACAGCTGCAAGTTAGTTCATATCATAAATACTTTGCATACTAGGAATGTAAAGTAATTACTATGTGTATTTTAAATAACTTGAAAGTTTAAAATTGGATTTGATTTCGTATACAGAAATAATAAGCTAAAATATTTACATATTGAGTACAATTCTTTAGAATAGTCGTTAAGTCTGATGTGTTATTTCAGAATGAGACAGACTACACCAACTGTGATACACAGCAGCCTATAGCTGTGACTTGGGGCATTTTCCCTGGCAAAGAGGTGATCCAGCCAACTGTTGTTGACCCAATTGCATTCAAAATCTGGAAGGTGTGTCTGTTATTAATGATTTACCATATTTATGTAATCCATCTATTATATGACATATAGTGTTACCAGATGAATTGTAGCATAGTGGTGCAATGAGTTAGCTGCAGATGTGAAATGCATAGATCGTAGGTTTGATTCCTGGTCAGGCACTACTTTACAGCAACCTTAGGCAAGTTGTTCATACCTTTGTACCTCTGGGAATAATTTGGTACTGGCCAGAGGGCTGCAATGTCCTGTGGCTGGGAAGGTGTGTTTGGTGGCCATGTGGAGAGTACTGGCAGTCGCTACCACTGACATTCTGACATGCACAAACAGTTTGATATAAACGACTGTAAATAAGTAAGTAAGTAAGTAAACAACTTGTATAGCGCCAGGTCTTTTTTATCTTTTTTTTTGATTATTTGACTGCCTTTAATGATGATGGAGGTGCAATGGTGACATTGGTGGTGATGATGAAAAAAATGATAGTCTGAAGTACACAGCAGAGTACTTAACGAAATTATCTGCTGCTGGTGTTGGCTGTGAAACTATCCCGCATGTGCTGTTGTGCATTAGGACGAGGCATTTGAACTGTGGCGGAAGCAGTGGGGTGCATTATATCCCGAGGACTCAGTGTCACGTCGTGTCATTGACCAGATGATTGACACCTACTGTCTTGTCAACCTTGTCGACAATGACTTCCCCAAGGAATCTTGCCTCTTTGACGTCATCAACAAAACTCGCCAGCTCCGGGAAACAAAAGGTCTGTCACTTTACACTGAATAGCACTGACACATAGTCCTGTTACCCAGATTATCAAGAAACCAAGACCTTCAGCATCATGTCCAAAAATTTTGACTCACAGATTTACAACAAGACCTGTCCTTGAAACCTAAGATTTTGGTCTCAACATTACAGATTTGTTAAAATGCACAACTTAATAATTGTGTGATGTATATTACTGTCCAACCTGTGCAACATAACTTTAAAAAAATACATAATTGAGACTTTTTAACAGCAGACTTAATAATGCTGGCCACTGCTGGGGACATGAGGAACCCACAACACTGTGGAAGCCTCATTGTAGATACAGTGTACAACTGGCAACTTGTCCTTACCATAGATTCAGATGTGCCTGACTGATGATGATAAAGATGACAGATACGTATAACTTAGTGTATTTAGATGCCATGCTAGTAAGATACAACAGCTGTTGCAATGTTGAGCAATGCAAGGCAATCAGCTGTGACCATACTGCATGTGGTGGTTTTGTAGATGCATGGCCCAGATGGCTGCATTGATGCCTGCTATGTTAATAACATGCATTGTGATAATGTGGTGCACATGCATTGATAACAGATACAAGAGCAAAGTTGTGTGAATGATTTTGCAGTTGTTGGTCATTTACATCAACCATTGTTTTTTGCTGTTTTTTTGTTTTGAATTCCAGTGCAATTTCAGCACTTATTAAACTTTTCAAATGTTCAACTCATTTATTTTATGTTTGTGGAATGTGTTTAGCTGGTGACCAGTTGAACTCGTCGTAATCATCATCATCCAAGGCACAGCCAGCAGTGAAGTATGACAGCTGCTGGACCACTTGTTGTAGTGTAAAGTGTATCACAGTTTGTTGCGGAGCACGTGCTGTGCTGGAAGTCTTGTTGGTTGTTATTGTCTGCAGACGTATGGAAATGTTTTGCGGTGGTTTCATGTGCGATGTCGTATTACTCTCGTGGGTGTCGCCAACACCAAGAAGTGTGATATTTTTTACGGTTGTTTTAAATGTTGATGTTTTCTAACAATTGACAATTACGATCACAATCCTAACATATTTGTGTTTCACTGCAGCATAATGTCAAAACGTTGAGGTGTCAGTGGCTAACAGCAAACAGATTTAAAATGAAAAGTGTTCTGCCATAGCATTACTGACAATCCTTGTGCAGACTGTTGGTTTCCATCACGGCATCACTAGTGCTAGTTAGAACTTAGAAGCATTTTCTGACAGTAATAGTAAAGGAAAGGCCGTTGCAGATATTGTAATTAATTGCATTTTATTTTCCATACAGCTTCGTTCTGTACCATTCGTGTGCATTTATTTGTGTGCATGATAGTTGGATAGTTGACCTTGCAGCTTCAATCTCTTTACAGACGACTGGTTCTGTACACTCTTCGTGTATACCGTCTTGACGATAGAGAAATTGAGAATGTACCGTTCAGTATAAAGTCAGTGTGGACATTACAAGTTCCAGAATTAGTTAATGAAAGTGAATTTCTCACGTTTCTTGGCAGCAGTAAGAACTAATCATTTTTTTTAAATTTGTAATTGATTAAGTACCAGTGTCCAAAAAATTACACAGTAAAGTACAGCATTCTGTCATTACAGTCAAAGTGGATTTACATTGATAATGCATTTTCCAGTGACTTGTGGATAGAAAAAGTGCAAAAAATACAACATGTATCATGAACTAGATGATGATGATGACATGCACTTCATTTCGTCTACCATACTGTTGCGGTTTGATAACTTTGTGAGTAACATTACGTAACTATGGTGTTGGTATTATGTACTGAATTAATCAAAAGTTAATCGAGTAATTGACGATTAAACTGTTCTGATTAATTGACTAAAATTTTTATTAATTAACAGCCCAACTAACAAATGACTTGTTGTTGCTGGGCTTCTATGGATCACCTTATAAACTGTCCATCTGTTGTTACTTTTGGTTTTTATGTTAGATTTTATGCGATTGTTTGATTGGTGAGTAGTTACTGATTTGTGTGCATGTATATAAACACTTCTGAGTGACTTTGTATCTGAGTAAGAGTTCTGACATTAACGGTCTCGTATCACTGACGGTATTGCAGTCCGCATGGCCAGCAGCAAATTTACATATGTTGATCACTTATTTTTGTATATACTAGTGTGTAGATTTGAAGCCGTATTTATTCTGCTCAGTATGTGGATTGCATGATGCATAGAATTTATTATGGTTCAGTCAGTTGCTTAAACTTGTGGGAAAATTACTAACTTGTGAATTGGCCAGTAGTGTCTATATGTTAAGATAGTATGGCACTGCTTAGGGGCCACTCGCATCCACATTTTCCAGAGCGTTGAAGAGGAGGAGGTTTATATCCACCGTGTGCTTTTTCAAAAAAACTGTCTGTTCAAACTGCTATTATAGACACCAGTCTTTAACAAGTAGCCCTTGAGCTGCGATGCTTAGCTGTCATTCAGGAGAATTCTCTGTGGTTCAAATGTACAAGGCATTCTCTGGGGAATGTTCAGCGGAACTTTGACATCAAAATATTCGGGGAATTGTCTGGGGTTGGTGTCCGGATCTGCATGCAGTGACAAGTTTCTATGGATAGCAGTTGTGATTCGTACAATTGAGGGTAACACCAGACTTTCAACCGGCTGCACTAATAGCTGAGTCAGCTAAGCTAATCTGTCGTTAATAGCCATATCATCTTGAGCCTAGTGAGGTGTTGGAAGATTTATGTTTTATTATAGACATGGTCATGTGTGAGGAGTAGAAATACTACTTGATTTTAGCCATTAAAATGCCAGAAAACGTGAAATCTTGTATACTTTCAGTGGGAGTGAGGAAGTCTGAAAAGGTGTATGTTTTGTACACTTTGGAGAATGTTGGTAATTGCGAATGGCCTCTTTAAATACATTATGTCAGTGATTTGCAGGACATCTTGGGCATTGTTACATTTTGTATATAAGTTTTTGCACTTTACTGTGTCCGTTTGTTATTTTCGTAAATGTGAAATTTGTTGTTTTTATCACCCGTGAGCTGTGGTTTTCTGTTGGAATAAACCTGTTTCCTGGCCTGATGTTGTGCACACAGACCTAATCATGGTTAGTTCGTTTTCTGTTAGGTTTAGTTGCATGTATTTGGTGTTTATCTTGTTAACACTGCCCAAAGGAAGGCTTTTATATTTTGCTTGCTGCTCCGATCGTTTTTACCCACTTTCTGACGTCTGGGCTCACTGAGCAGACCCTGCCAGAAGCGTATTAACTGTTGGGACCTAGGATGAACCTGAAAAATTTACTCAAACGTTTTATGGATCAGTGTCATAAATTTTACAGTGTCAAAAAGTCCAGAATTTTCTCTGAAAATTGAGATGAGGCAATTTTTTGATGGTGCTGCATCATTTCCAATTGCAGCAGTTTATCTGAGAACTTGTAAAGCAGCGATGATTACTCCTGTTATCTGTCAGAATTTGGCACAGATTCTTACTCATCTCTGAGAACAAGTGGCGAGAAATTTGTGTCGTGCAATGTAAACAACTGAAAAGTCATTTGATACGATTAATACAAAGTCAAAAAAGTAGCAGGATGGGTGGTCTTTTAAAGGCAACGAAGCATTACTTGCTTCTTTTTCCAGCTTGCATGTCTCGTTCTTCAGCAGCCTAATGTAGCTTAGCAATTGGCAGGAAAGCGACCATTTCAGCTTAAGGACATGTCATTGGACAGTTACTATACATTTCAGAGTTTTCAGTGTTATTGCATTGCTTGGTAATCAGTTGTACCTCTGTCAATTTTCACTCTGTAGCCGCCTTTTATAGAAGTGCCTTCAAACGTCAGTCGGTGAATCTGGACTACCGGGTTCGGCAGAAAACTGCACCATTTATAACTTTTATAACAGTTATAACTTCTGTATTTGATGGCGTAAAAACTAATAAGGTGTTCCAGACACCAAAGTGTCCATTTCTTTACCAGGAGTAAAAATGGTATTTTGAATATCGTCATATTTAAATATATTTGCATAAATTCAGAGAAACCATACTACTCGTATGCTGAAAATACTAATTAATTTAGGTATAACATTCAGTTATGGTACACAGTTCCCTCAAAATTTACTATCAGCACCAGTTATGAACACCTGTAGGTTGTCGAATTCAGCATGTCTGTACGTGTAATGTATGCCCTATTCACTATGGCTGGTCTTTGTAGAACTTGATCTGGCGCCCTTTTATTTTGTCCTGACTTAATGGACCCTGCAGAGCTTCTGATATAATTTTTGCTGCAAAGCTTTCCAGAGAGAAATCGACTGGAGGGACCTTAGAGCTTAGATCTACACGGTAGGAAGATTTTAGCTTCAGTAAACTCTAGTACATTGGAGCATTTGAACGGTGCCGTAATATTATTTCACTGCAGTTATGCAAAGAATATTTAGCTGTGGTGAAGTTCAGAACAGTAGAAGCACCAGTTTATTCCTGATAAAGTACTGAACGTTTTGACATATGGATTGCACTGCTTTGATAAAATCCCGTACGTTGGAATACAGGTAAAGTTGTGATATGTGAACTGTTGAGTGCTATTTTCTGAGTGTGGTATGGTTTCACTTGTCGAGTGCAAAGAATATTTAACTGTGATAAACTTCAAACATGACTGTTATCCAGTAGCAAATGAACAAACACCTGCACACATACGATATGCTGTATTTCACGTGTGACAGACTGTCATTGTTCAACACCTCACATTAGTGACGAGCACTCGAAGTGACTGTGTTAGTAAGCTACAATACAGTTTATTACATCTTGTAATGTTATATTTTCTATCGTGACACAAGAGAGTGCACTGTTTTATTGCTGTAATAAGTTCTGGATCTAGTCTAATCATTGTCGTGTATGTCACAGTATTTTACATCGTAGAGCATTGACGACTTGAAAAATTAATGTATCTCTGCAGAATTCTCTCGCTGTAAGCTATATATCGTACAGTATACTTTTGATGCAGTTTTATTTTCGACAACATGAGTGTACGTGAGCATTGTTCAAGTGACAGTCCTTCCCACCGGAGCCCACTCCGTCCACTAATCAATGTAGTTGACGCTGCGGTCGTAGAGGTCCTCGTCGATGACGTCATCGTACGGAACTTCCCGTATTCCATAGCGCATGTCGTAATCACCGTCGACGTCGCTGTTGTCCTGTATTGAGGACAACAGACGAGCTAGTTCGTCGTCGAGGCGCTGTCGCTGGTCGTCCATGATGCGGTGCGTGGCCGCCAGGAGCTGGTCAGTGCCGGGTACAATGCTGGCGGTGAGCGGGGCGAGCGCGGCGTCCAGCCCCGTGAAGTCGTTCCAGGTCCAGTTGGGCGGTCCTTCCGTGAAACAGTAGTTGTTACTGAGCGTCGAGTCGCCGTCGACGTAGTACATGATGTAGAAGTTGCACATCTCGTCCTTCGATGTCGACCTGCCCACCACGCAGTCCACGCGCACCCAGTTGTCAATCAGTCGTTCATTGACCAATGACGTTAGCAAACCGCATGTCATATACAACGAAATTATGCATAGTTAGGCCTACATGTTACACACAGGGATGGGCACGAGATGTAAAAGCTCGAGACCGAGACGAGACCGAAAGGTTGGCTTCACCAGCCGAGACGAGACCGAGTCGAGACGTTAAAATTTCGAGACGAGACGTTTGTAGCACTCGAGACGTGATCGAGACGTTCAAGTACAAGTTTTATTGATTGCAATAACAGGTGTAGATGTTATCTTTCACGTTCATTGTTTTTAGCGTGTTAATATGACGAGCAATAGTAACTACAGCATAGGCTTACAAAGTTTAAAGCCCGTTCATACTGTGTACGTGTTATTAATGTGGCCTGCACAATTTGGCCGAAAATTGGTCTTGGGCACGAGATGTAATTGGCCGAGACCGAGACGTCTGCCTCCCGAGACCGAGACGTTGACAATTTTTCTAGAGACGAGACCGAGACGAGACGTTGGTACGTCTCGAGACCGAGACGTCGAGACCGAGACCACAACCCTGATTACACAGTCTGTTACAGTTCACTGAGCAAACGTCTGAACTCGTTTCACACCGAAATACCGTTGTTTAGTTATGAACCAGCCTATCAGTCATGTTTTAGGCCTAAGTTCAGCAATAACGTTCTGCCCAGACTTGCAGATAATCCCTTTTTGTAACTGTGTTGATTAGGCAAGAGAATAACTATTTTGCAGAATACACTTCAGCAGTTCTATGTGAGACCGGTATTTCTACGTTCACCCATTCCGTGTTTGTATTCATCTGTAGCCTAGGGCCTCGACTCGACTGTAGTTTAAGCTTAAACCAGATGTGATGACATGCTGCAGACGTTATAATATAGCAGTACCCAAACCCATTGACTTGTATTATCTATTTATGTCAGTGAGCGCAATGTTAGTACCGTTAGCATAATGACCTTGCAGCGTCAGCGGTGGACGGTTTGAAGTGAAGTGATGGAGGAATGTGGGAGACTCAAGATGATATCTCCGTCAAATTCTCATATTCCATCCACCTACTCACGCGCACGTCACAGTCATGGCGCGTCTTGCTGGCTGCGAAGTAAACCTAGAACGGCTGTGGCGTTGCTGTAACTACCAAATGCATGTCAGACTGATACTCACCCTATTTTAATTGTTTTGTCTTCGTCGTTTACCATCGTACACCTCGCCGCCTGTGTAACAGTTAAAGCGGTTAAAGAGTAAGTAAGAAACATAATGTATGCAGAAACATGATGGGAGAAAAAATGAGAGAAGCAGCTGGAAATATATCAATAAGTGTGTGATGTACGCTGTGTAACGTATACACAGGACAAAATTTACTCCGAAATAGCCGACTTTCAACCATTTGATTTTTCTCTCTTTTATGCAGTAAAATTGTTTCTCAGTCGCAAAAATGCCCTGAAATGTATTTAATTTATTTAATCTGTTGTGAAAAAGCAACCACTAGATTAGAAGCAGCCGTGTAAATAAAGTTTAAAAAAAAACAAATTGTTACGTGTTTTGAAAGTGAGCTACTAATCGTCTTGCACGCGTGAGCAGTTACTGACCAAGATGTCGCCTCGTTTCACAGTCATTCCGGGATTCGTCACGTTGTAGAACATCTGACAGCATCACAGTCAATTTATAATTACAAAGCGACGTGATTTAAGCAGCGAATAAGTTAACAAGTACACTACAGTATTTTACCATTCGCAAATGCGGTGTGGTAATGTTTTCGGTCACGTCTGTCTGTGTGTCTGTCTGTCTGTAATGCTGTTCAGTTTTAAAAGCCTTGACTTATAAAGTTCTTTTGTGGTAGGGCCTATGGTACGTCTTCAGAATCTTCAGGTCAAGTTGATGTCTCAACATGGTCACCGGATTAAGGTCACAGGCACAAAAAATCGTGCCTGTGTAGCCTGTTCATGGATGTTAGGCCTGTGCCTTCAACAGAAAGGCAATTCTTATTTACTATTTTATCCTTAAATTCATGCTCCCAGTTTTATGCAAAGGTTAAAACATTAATCTCGCAAAGAACTCAGCGACCTTCTTTATCAATTAAAAATTGGCTTCAGCTAATTATATATGACGGTTGATAACGATAACGGTAGTCGAAAATTCGTCAGCAACGGTGACAGTCAAGTGTAGCGTACAATGGTTGCACTAACAGCGGCTGTGGTGCTAAAGGTCATTCAAGATCAACAACAACATTGCATATCAGTAGAGTGAATTCATGACTTGGCCAGCATAATCAAGTCTATCGTGCACCGTTTCCAGGCATTAGTTACTACTTATTAATGAATTAGGAGTTAATGTTACTGCAAATGACCTTGAACGGAACGAACCTGCGGAAGTGATCGCTCGCGCATGAACTAGACCTACCACAGATTTTTAAAGTTTATGAATGAAAACCTATGCTATTAATTCAGTTAAAATTGGACAATTTATGTCAAATGATTAGTATTTTACTAGCATAGGCATTTTTAACGTTTTTAACTTTGTTTTATTTATTTGAATCCTCTACGAAAAGCAATGATTTTTCTCAACTATACGGCATCAAAACCGTAGTGGGTCCAGACAATAATTCACAGGTGGGCGGAGGGATATATCGACGGGCCAATCATTACATACTTCAGAAATATTTATCAGAGCGTGTTATTAATGTATTGAACCAACTGCCCGAGTCTGCAGATTTTAGTTCGTTATCGTTATTCACGCGAAATGTGGATGGCAGGCATGGATCTATCTCGCTATTTGCTATGGTAAGTCTAGTATAGCTGTAGGCCTATAGGCCTATATTTGTGTTTTGTATATTTCTTGGGCAACTTTCCGTGCATTTTTTGCCTTGCTGTCCAGTCTTTCGACAAATAAAGATGATCATTACTGGTGTAGCCAAAAATTGGACAAATTTCAGCATATCATATTCAGTTGCTGATAACTCCAAAACACGCGGTCATTCCATGAAACTAATAAAATATCACTGTTCCATTGATGCAACCAAATACTATTTTTCCAACCGTGTTGTTAACGTATGGAACTCTTTAC
>Ga0049105_1001019_pt1 | contig 11485 bp, 4 predicted proteins | sample WorMetvaBAHAMAS1_FD_61260 | JGI IMG/M metagenome (GOLD analysis project Ga0049105, IMG submission 61260) | Worm MetaG Olavius vacuus BAHAMAS.1 | ecosystem: Host-associated > Annelida > Digestive system > Unclassified | place: Germany: Marburg | collected 2013-04-09 | reverse complement strand
GGGGGTAAAATGTCCGATGAGGATTTTAAAGGATTTTTCGGGGAGAGTGTCCGGGGAAAGGTCCCGGAAAAATGTTCGGATCCCCATGCAGGATTTTAAGACTCTACGTGTAACGGTTATGATTTGGGCCACCCTGGTTAACAGACAGACACACGAAAACACACACAGACAGCTTTTGAGCAGTTATACCATTAGCTTAGTCAGGTGAGCTAAAATTGCTGTCCGTATAGCATATGCCATTTCACAAGTTCAGTATTTTGTTGAATGCGGCCCACTGAGACCACCGGCCGCGGACGAAACAGTTTGTCAGACCCTGGTATAGTGACACCTGGCGAATGAGAAGTGAACGACGATTGGCAACTAAACGTTACTAACTAAACTAACGTAACACAGTGTCACAGACTGCACGCAGGCTTGACCACTTCAGACCTGTAGACAGCGTATGTTTGTAAGAGGGTCCTGACAAGCTAGAGGTTCTAACATCCGGGACGATTGCGCCTGAACGGCGGCGGTCGGCGACAGGCCGCGTGGTTCGGTTGGTCCATGGCCCAGATGTCGCAGAAACTAATCTAACTTACCTCTAATAACTTAATATCAAAATGAAGGTCGAAGGTCAAGGTCACAAGGTCGCGCAACTCGTCAGCAGTAAAAGCGTCGTCAGTCGATGAAGGAGACGACACGATACGCAAATATTTAGCCTACTTGCACGCAATGAATGACCGTTAGTCACCGTAGTCTACCACAGGAGATCAAACTAAAAATACTGAAAATAAACTTAAACAAGCAGAAAAAAAGACAAAGAGGAAAAATTTGAAAAAAAACAATCAGATAATCAGTAAGTGAGTGAGGTGGATGAGGGAATGAAATCAGTGAGGTAGAGGTCAAGGACATATATCATGGAAATTTAATCACTTGTACATTCACCGTAACACATATAATGAGCTTAAACTTGGTAAGAATTTCCTTCGTAGCCAATGTACTGTATTACTTGAAGTACTTGACTGACAATGTTTCAAGATTATTAGATTACACATCAAACATAGATGGCTGATATGATGCCGCCGGATATTTTGGATCAACAGAATCTTCATAGTGTGGATAAAAGTGAGGCTGTTTTTCGTAAAGTGTGGAATACCCTGTAAAGATAGAAAATACTTGTCTGTAAAAAAGCAGCAAGCACTATATTTCATTAATGTGCAAAATTTGTGACGTTTGCAACTTTTCGCATTCGCGTGGAGTTAAAGTTTCGTGTTAGTCGTCGCTTGTTGCCAGTTCTGATCAGATCGACTAGTAGCCAGGCAACCTGCCTGAATTAGCTGCTGCAGCCTATCTGTCTCCTTTCAGCCGTGCGTAATGATGCGGAATGATATTCCAGCTGCTGCATCACCAGCATCACTGATGGACTGGGTACGGCGCTCCCCTGCAACAGATGCAGATCAGTAGAACGTGCGTTACTCGCATGCTTCAGCGACTTTCAGCTTTAGATCCTCTTGCATCAACTAGGCTTTCGTGACGACAGCCGCCTGTCTGTCATCAAGGTCGTTGACCGCGATCAGACAGCACAGAGGAACAGTTGTAAATGAACGACTTTTACAGCTACACTGGTCACGTGATTATCTCCTTAACTAAGCACACGACTGGTGTTTTAATGTAACATAATTAATCACGGGTTTTCAAACAAATCTGGTTTCACAAGTTCTCTTTGTTTTAGTATATGCTACGTTATGAGGTTTCATACTTTTTAAATTCACAATTATAATAGTAATCAATTTTAGCTCTCACAGTCAAAGGTCAAGATCAAATTTTACCTAAATTTAACCAATTCTAAAGTTCATCATCATAACACCTATTTCTACCAACTTACATCGATTTCTGATTAGTAGTTTTTTCAATTCTTGCGCGGACAGACACACACAGGCACAGACAGACTGACACACGGACAGACGCTGATAAAAAATACCTGCTTTGCACCGCATAGTTGGTGTGCAGGTAATTAGTATTATTGTCTGTGTTATACAGGTTTACGTGGTGTTGTCTCACAACTGGAGTCAGGAAGCTTGTGGTGCCATTCTGCAAGTTGTCTTCGCTGGCGAGGAGATTTGCAGCTGCATGCAACGACCACCTGCCTATCGCAACTCACAGGTTATAGCTCGGTCGCCGGATTTACTATCAGTCTAGAATGTGTAGTAGCCAGCATGGCGGAAACTAGTGCGGTCGAACCAGTTGAAAGCGACATTGGCTTTCAGTCACGCAGCAGTGCAGACAGGTTTCGGTCGTTGACGAAAACTACGTTCAGCTGTTACACTCGCAGATAGAAAATGGATAAAATGAACGCGACTAACAGGACTTCAATGCTAGGAGAACTGGATCTGTTTGACACTGTGATAGGCCTCTGGGTTCCCGGATTGTTGGCAGCGTTTGGTATCGTCGGTAACGTGCTGTCGCTGTGGGTGCTATCTCGCGACCGCAGTCAGTCGGCGACGATGACGTCTCTCAAGGCTCTGGCAGCGTCTGACTTCATTCTGCTGACAGGTGCGCTCGGCCAGCAGGTCGTACCTCTGACGTGCGACTGGGCACGTTCTACCGGCCAGTTCTGCGCTCGACAGGGCTACCTCCAGGTGTATGCATGGCCGGTGGTCTGTACGGCACAGACGGCGACCATCTGGCTTACCGTGCTCATCTCCACCGAGCGGTACGTGGCGATCTGCGCGCCACTCAGAGCCGGCAGGGTCGGCGTCGGCAAGGTGAGGCTGGCGATCGTCGTCATCGGCATTATGTCGATCATCTTCAACGTGCCGCGGTTCTTCGAGTTCCGGCCGCAGACGGTGCTCGTCAACGTGGTCGGTGTGGATGGCGTCGACGTATTGTCGCGAGTGGAACTACGGGACACAGATCTGAGACTCAACAGCGTCTACCGATACCTCTACAACATGGCGCTGTTCGTCATCGTCATGTACGCGGCGCCGCTGTCCACTATCACCGCCCTCAACATCCGTCTGACGAGCGCCGTGACGCAAGCCCGTCGCAACTGGTCGGCGTTGAACTCGACCCAGAAACGCGAGCTGCGCGCCAGCGTCCTACCACTTGTTATCGTTCTCGTCTTTGCCGTCTGCTGCACGGTGTCGCTGCTCGGCTTCGTGCTAGACGCGGTCGCCGCGGCCGCCGTGGACGACTACCCGCGCTGGCTCCAGCAGTTCGTCGCCATCGTCAACGTCCTCGTCATCTTCAACTCGGCCATCAACTTCGTCCTGATGCTGTGCTTCGGCGCCAAGTTTCGTCGCATGCTGCGCCAGGCGATAACCGAGTGTTGCTGCGGCGGCTGCTGCTGCTCGTGCCGTTGCTGTCGTGACGACGATAACGTGACTGCATCAGTCAGATCATCAAGATTTCGTAACATACACGTCACACTTCTCTAGTTCCTGTGAGTCTGTAAAGCCATGTTTGACGTGGTATTTGTGAACGGTTATACATACATATTGCGCGCGTAGGCGAAACCAGAGGAGATACGTGCTACGAACCAAAATCAGAAGACGAAAATCTTTAATTTCAAATCATCAAATCTTCTATTAACTTCATTCACTTGTAAACGATCGTTGAAATCAGAGTTTGTGTTTCGCTAAGATTAGACTGATTAAAGCCCGTACTAGACTTAGAAACGCATTACACAATTTGGCCACTCAGTATATTATAGCGACGCGACCGCCTGTGGCTATGTTGAGTGTTTATGTCAATAAAGACAAACAGTTGTGGACAGTATACAACTAGATAAATAAGAATTTAGAATTGTTTATTGCGTTTTTAGTATATAAAAATAGTGTTTAACATAGAAAATACAAAAATAAAAGAATTTCATATTACAGATCTGATATATTGCAACAGTTTAATGTGATAAAATTCAATCATATATTGTAGGTTACTGATGGATAAAATGTGTTGTGGCGTTTACATAAAATGTTGTGTGGCTTAGTTTATAGCATGAGTTCTTATCTTTTTTACAGCGCATCCGCATTGCTCACAATGCGGGGGGACCGCTGTAATAGCCACGGGCTGACTGTCCGTCCTTCCGTCTGTCTGTCCGTCCGTCCGTCTGTCCGTCACGTTCCGGTGTTTTGTCCAGATGAATAAAGATACGATCGTCCGGTTTTCAGCCTCAGGAGGACAATCATTCTAGTTTCTGGAGAAGTAAAGTTTATCCGAATATTCGTAGGTGGTTACCCAAGCGTGGGCGTTAAAGTAAAGCGACCTCCTGTCGCTAGCGAAAATTTGACCAATAATCAGCATTATCTCGGAAACGGTGCAAGATAGGAGGTAAGTTAGTGTTAATCTCTAATAGGAAGTCGTATATGCGATTACGATTAGTACCAAAATCCTGACCCTGAGCGTAATTTTGCGTCATTTTGCCGAATTCGGTAGCTTTCGGGCCCATTACGAAAAGTGGTTGATTAGCCATCAACAGATTCTCTGCAGAGAACTGTAATAAAGTGCACCAACTAAGCACGACGGACGCGCTGTGCTCTTTACGGTAGCGGAGCTTCTTGTTAGTTTTTGCACCCCTTTTGACTGATCGATGAAACCACCGTACCACTGTCTAAACTACTAAACTACATGTCCATTAGTAATTAATAATACAGTTACACATGTCGAGCAACTAACATCGCTGCACTTATTTGTTAATTCGGTTAAGTTTAAAATAAGCTGCTCAACTGGCACATAATACTGTGTAATTGAATTAGAAGGAAAGCTTTCTCGTGTCAATATACAAAACTGATTGACTTCAAAAGTTGCAATAAATTGCCTTGTGTTGCAGTTATTTTTTCTCAACTCTGAATTTTTCGACATCTATAGGAGATGCAAGAACCCTGGCTAAGAAACTCTGGCTTATAATGGTTTATAGGCTGGTACTATGTAATGCTTGTATTTTGTCGAAAGCAAAAATTTGACCAATAATACTCAATGGGCCTAACTTGGAAACGGTGCAAGATATGATGTAACTTAGCATTATCCACTAACAAGAAGTCGCATATAAGCTTTTGATTGGTACCAAAATTGGTGACTTTGAATGACTTGAACGGCGTGATAGCCGTTATTATGCGTTATTACACTGAATGCGTTATGAAGAAGTAGTCCCGAGGGATTAGAAAGAAGCAAAATTCACAAGGATGGTCATCGCAACACAGCATGGCTCATTAGCCTTACAAGTCAACTGTGTAAAGTATTTGAAGTTATAGTTAGGGACGAAGTAGTTCACTTTTTGGAGAAGAATAAGCTCATTAAAGATTCACAACATGCATTTAGAAAGAGAAGCTTGTGTTTGACCAATCTCTTGCTGTTTCTAGATAAGATTTTACGTAGTGTCGATGAAGGATATTGTGTTGACGTGGTATTCTTAGACCTGGCTAAGGCCTTTGATAAGGTCCTTCGCCTTATATTGTTAGAGAAGCGAAAGAAACACGGCATTAGAGGTAAATTACTGCGTACCATGGGTAATTGGTTGAGTAACAGAAAACAAAGAGTATGTATAAAGGGGAAATGGTCGAGTCGGGGTGAAGTATAAAGTGGGGTCCCACAGGGATCAGTACTGGGGCCCTTGCTATTCTTGATATTTATAAATGACTAAAAGGAAAATGTGCATGGTCAAGTGTTTAAGTTTGCTGATGATACCAAGATAATTATTTAGATGCATCAAGGACAATACGGATAGCAGCAAATTGCAGAAAGATTTGGATACAATTATAGACTGCACTGATAAATGGCAAATGGATTTTAATATAAGTAGATGTAAAGTTATGTATGTAGGAAAAACCAATTCTAAGAAATCATACTATATGAGAGGGAACATACTAGAAGAAGTTGATCAAGAGAAAGATTTAGGGATTATTATAAGTTCACATTTAAAGTGCTCACAGCATGTTTGTATGCTTATAACAAGGCTAATAAAGTTTTAGGCATGATAAGAAGAACGATAATAATAAAGAGCCGAGGATAGTGATGAGTTTGTATAGGACACTGGTTAGACCGCATGTGGAGTATTGTTCAAGCGCTTGGAGCCCACTCTGCAAAAAAGATAAGGAGTTGATAGAAAAGATTCAGCACAGATTTACAAAGATAATAAAAATATGGAGGGTAAATCGTACGATGACACATTAAGGTACTTGGACTTGTGGACTCTCGAGGAGAGATGAAATAGACAGGATTTGATTGAATTATTTAAGATTTTTAAGGATATGCCTCGTGTTTGAATTGATGAACTGTTTATGTTGGGTGAAAACACGACAGGTACTATGGGTCACTGTTTGAAATGAAGGAAAACTTGGTGCACCAGGGATATCACTAGGCATTTTTTTCTAATCGGGTGGTCAACAGATGGAACCTGCTGGATCAGCGGACAGTCGATGCACCTAACCTGAATGCATTCAAGAATGGCTTATCTAGGATCAGGGATAACAGGATGGGCTTTTTCATGGACTAGGTCCGCTAAGCCCTAGGCCTCGCTGGGGATGGACTCGCCGGGAGGCCGCACAAGGTTAATCACAAGGTAAATCATATCTGAAAGCTAAGTACGTCAAACTGGTTGCAGCTAAACCCATACTGTCAGCGATAGAAGTGTAATCCAAAGGATCTAGTTTCTAGCAATATATGACTTGTGGCGAAGTTCGCAGATGTTACTGAGAACGAGTGCATTAACTATAGGCAGCCCCTTGTCAAAGGCGACAATTTGATGACCAATACTGCGCGATAACTGGAAAACGGTGCGAGAAAGATGTAAGCTATTATAATTCACTGATAGGAAGTCGCAAACAGGCTTTCGATTGGTACCAACATCAATGACCTTGAATGACATTGAACGGCGTAACGTCCACCGACGCGCGCTATCTCTGCTGTATCTAAAGTACTTGTTTGTAAGTATTTACGCTGTTCATACCATTGCTGTCGAGTAATTTGCGGCACGCTGTCCGAGAATCAAGTTTTACTTTGCGTAGTTTACGATGGCCGCTGACAGGGGCGGGTTTACGGGGGGAGGCAGGGGGCGACCGCCCTCCCCCCCTGTCACCGTCAAAAAAACGCAAAAAAGGTGTCAGGAGAGGCCATCCTGAGTACTTAAAATGTAGTAAAACCGTTTGGCTTACAACGCTCCCCCAGACCCCCTAGCTGGTGGGGAGGGGGCTAGCTGCCCTCTCCCCAAAAACCCCACCCTCGCTCCTCGCATCTCGGCCCTTCGGGCCTCGTTTCCGCCCCCCGTCAGCAAATCCTAAAAACGCCCTGGCCGCTGACAGGAGCATGGATTAGTTACTGCTCTGCATGCTGTTTCTGTCGTTTACGGGGCGGTAAAATAAGTATTTCCCCACAGACGATCCAAACGGCTTAGTAATAAAATAACAATGTCGAGCGGCTGAAGTGACAGCCAAAGCTGAATGCATTGACGTGGGGCTTATCTGCGGGTCCGGCGGTGTTCTACGAAAATTAACTGAGACGGGTCGAGTAAAACCGTGCATATGACCGTGTGTTTTGTTATTATTGCGTTTAAGCTGATTTCACACTATTACTATAAATCCTGGAAGTAACCCAACCCGTACGAATCTCAACTGACAATAAGTAAGTAAAGATTCCGGGCGGTAAGTGAACTTATCCTCTTGACTAAGTGTCATCATAGATGATTGCTGGCAGGTTTTTCCACAGTGTCAATCACATCAGCAATAAGACAGTCTGATAGCATTTCTTGCAGTTCTTTTGACTAGTCGACTCACAAACGTCGAAGCCCAGCCTTTATTCGAAAATAAAGTTATTTTTTAACATCTCAGTGTTTTGCTGTTTAAAAACACTATGATTACAAAGTTCGTCGTTGTTTGTGGCAACATGTTACAGTTGCATGTTAACCAATGCGAAGTCAAAACAGACCCGTTCGTTCTGTTAAAAACTCACCAGTAGCAACGTTACATGTAATGTTAGATCGGGTAACTATGTGTTTTTAAACTGCTGCAAAAAATAAATTGATTTGGTGAGGGATTGTGTTTATTTACAGATGCAAATATATGCATTTCGATTGCGTTGCAAGTCGATTGTGTTGTGATGACAGTGGTTCTTAACACGTTTTGTCCCACTATCTTCTCTCCAGAGAAATTTCTTGCCACTGCCACAAAACTCGCAATTAAAACATAACGTTTCGTATAACGAAACGTTATGTTTCGCATAACGTATGCGAAATATATAAAAATAATATTAACTTTATTGTACACCAATAACAAAAAGGGGATGCGAATGACGAATAGATAGACGGAGACACTCAAAGCTGTGAGGAATTCTTTCTACCAACCCTTTCTTGGCCACTGAAAACCCGCAAACGACCATTATACATTAGCATGAGGTGGTCAATTATGCAGTGAAATAAAGAACAACGATCTGATTAACTGTAGTATGCGATTTGTACGCTGTACATTATCGTTACTGCAACGTCAATGAAGACTTTATCACTGTTGTTAGTTGAACTTCGTAGCCATAGCCTCACTGATGTTTTCATTCATGTCCGTTTGTGTGTCCGGTTGCGTATTTTAGTAGCTCTACAGCCTGCGTTTATCTGCAAATTTTGATTAAATTTGAAGGGGCATTGATCACTGGTAGTGTATGACCAAAATGGATGTGACACGTCCCTCTGCCAGACCACACTTTTCGTCCAAACCATCAAGTAATTGCGTGTTCCTGTTTGCCAAATTCTACCACCAAAGACATCAGACCTTCAGCCACGCGCCCTTGCTGCCTTGATGACTGAAGGAGTTAAACTTTGTTCGAGGGAGCATACCGACCTGCGCTCTGCCATCAGTTTAGCTATCAAGGTCAAAGGTCAATAGGTCAAATGTGACCAAATTTAATCACTCATAGGGTTCACCGTAACACATATTCATACCTGGTCGCGTCAAGTTCTGATCAGCATTTTTCACTTTTTTGTGCGAACAGACACAGACACACAAACAGAATGAAACAATACCCGCTTTGCTCATTACAGCTGACGTGCAGGTAAATCTCGTTGTCATGCACGTACTGTTGCAATGGCGTACTGTTTTAAAAAGTCGATGATTAATTAAGATCTTCCCGTAGAAAGCACACTTTGCGTGGGTGCTGAAATTTATGTTCTTAAATATGCCCCACCAGTGCAACACTGGCTTATAGTACTTTTCTGTGTAGTAGGCTTATCTGGGCTATTTCGTTTGGTAACAGTTGTCAAAATGATCGGCTTTAGAGCTAGTTTAGCGCTTACGAAATAGCATATGTCGTACAGATTGTAACGCCAGCAACGCAATTCGTGTAATGCCCAAACTGTCCGTTGGTGTTTTCGTCATTTCGGGAAAGGATAATTTATGAACTAATAACCTGATGCTATTTGTTATGAAGGCCGAACTACAAGCGCAGCAGAAAAGGACTAACAGGCATGTACCAACGTGCAGTGAAATCAATGCCGTCGCCGGGAATTTAGGCCACGCGGGCACTGCTCCTCCTATCGCATTGTCGACTTTAGCGCTCTCCCATCTATCTGGGCTATTCCATCACCTCCCACCTAAGTGAGCCACAAGTGAGCCACAAATCCAGTTTATGGAGTCCGTGAAAGCGCCGTAAACTTCCGATGTTTTTTGTGACACTAGGAACTACATCGCGATGACTGTGCTATGCGAATGACTTTAAGGAGGCGTACAATTCCAGGAAAAACTGGAAAAAGGTGACAATTACCGCTGCATGCAGTGCATTGGCTCTTGAGACCGCCCGTTCAGCGAGTAGTTCTCGACTTTATTCACGAGGCTCCGCGGACTCATATTGCACCATCCTACCAAATTACAGCACAATCGGGCTGAGTTACAGTGATCTAACCATTTCCAATTTTGGTGCCATCCGTCACCGTGGATTTGACGACCATTCCGTGCATGGTCTCTGAGGATTGCACCCACACACGTAATTTCAGCAAATCGGACAGTGCACGATTTGAGTTATTGCGATTCGATAACATTTTCTCACCGGTTTTCATTTTGTACTGCCATTTCTCAGCGATGAGTGAACCGAACCATACCGAGTATGGGCAGGACACAGACCCGGGCCAGGACAATTATCGGCGTTTTATTAGTTTGTTTTAGATTTCTGATGCGATACTTCTTTTCGAAAAGCGGGCAACTCAAAAAGCACTGGGCTTGTCGTATTTATGACGTATTTATTTATTTATTTATGCCAACTTCCAGACTTTTTATCCGTGTTAAAATTAAAAGAGGCATAGGCAAATTGTCTGCTTCAGCCCAGGACTGCACATACTGTGTCCGGAAAAAGTTAGACCACTAAACATTTTTTGCAATAACGACCGCAAACCTGCACGAAATTGAGTTAAATCATTTATTACACAAAGCGACAGCTATGTGCGTTGTCCAAGTTAAATTTTATAAGAATGTCTCTTCCAATTTAACTTTTTTTTACAAACTGATGTCACATATATCGATTTCCCACATGAGTTATTAACGTATGGTAGGCCTACTCACTGACATCATCCGTGATATCATTTCGTGTTATGAACAAGCGCTTCAAGAAGACCGAATTTTAAATGAAACACTTTAAGTTGGAAAGGGTACCGTGCTAAAAAGCTGCTGGCAGAATTTACGAGAAAACAAACTGGTATCTTGCTTCTGTAAACCGTCTGCTAGGCCTACACCGGATTGATTCGACTGGGTCTTCAGTTCGGACCGCAAACGCGGAGTTGTCGACGTCGCACTGCATGCATTGATGAGAACATTTTTAAAACTTGTCGAAGCAGGGGCGGATCCAGGATTTTGGAATGGGGGGGGCACAAGTCGAGCGCCGAAGGCGCGAGTATCGAGGCGCCGTAGGCGCCGAGGAGGGTGGGATTTGGGGAGGGGGTATTTTTTAATTTTTTGGCTGAAAATAGTGCATTTTAGCGTTTATTCTGACAAGAATAGCCAGTTCATAAAGCCTATAGCAGGTTTAAAAACTGCATGTAAGTGATAGATAATCGTTTAATTTTTATTGCTGACGAACGTCTTCTCTAGTGTGTCTACTGCAGACATTAACTTCGAATATGATAGGCTTACTACAGTTCCTGGTATTCGTAGCCACAGACCTGTATATAGCTCTATGTCTAATAACATTTGTAAAGACCGCGACCAGGCAGTCTAGTAAAGTAAGTAAGTAAGAAAAAAATATTCACGGTGTCTAGATTCCAGAAGTCACTGAGAGCCTGCGCAAGCCACCCCAAATCCCCAAACCGGGGTATGGCCTCACGGAGGTGAAAGGGCCCCACGTGGTACTGAAAGGCCATATATTCTATAAAGTGTGAGTCAATAAGTAGCCCCCCCCATCTAAAACTTTTTGCAATATTTTAACTCAGGCTAAGTATATTTCCATGAAATTTTGCCAATTTGTTGCCAGTTTATAAAGCTAAAGCTAAAGCCAGTCATTCTTATATAGTGCTTCTTACAGGGAAACCTGACCAGACGCGCTT
>Ga0049105_1001018_pt1 | contig 11488 bp, 5 predicted proteins | sample WorMetvaBAHAMAS1_FD_61260 | JGI IMG/M metagenome (GOLD analysis project Ga0049105, IMG submission 61260) | Worm MetaG Olavius vacuus BAHAMAS.1 | ecosystem: Host-associated > Annelida > Digestive system > Unclassified | place: Germany: Marburg | collected 2013-04-09 | reverse complement strand
CTAAAACAAGATTTGCTAATAATTGTCACGTTTTGTTTTTATCAACTAAAACTGTCCCGTAATTACAGAAATAGATATTACATGTTGCTTTAATACTGTCCATGCTGTAAACTTCCGTCGAGAATTGGTCCATGAAAATGCAACTTTAGGGTCCTTGAAAGTCCTTGAATTTTAATACCAAAATATAGTGGGAACCCTGTATATGGCATGATGACAAGGTTTGTGAGGGATTTAGAAAATGTGGTCTGGTTTGACAATATCATGGTATAGACTAGCTTGTTGAGGGCCAGTCTGCTCCGTGTCATGCTGGGTAAGTCGGTAACATTTCTCTAGCACAGAACCACACAGTACAACAGATGCGCTGCATGGACAGTTACACAGTAAACATAAATATCTTTAGTTTGTTTCGGTCATGGGAATTGGACAGCACTCTCGTACATGTGACATAGGCATAGCAACCGAATAGCAAAGTAAACGTGTCAACACTACATCACTTACATTGTTCCTAACTCTGCCATACATAGTAATAGATGCTGTATTGACTGTGTTGTCTTTCCATCCGATGGTCTCGGCACAGTAGTGACCGCACTTCCATACACACACACTCACAAAGTGATAGATAGATAATTACATAATAAGTGCTTGTTTGCACCATGTCGTCTCTTTGCCATAATTGTTATATTGATAACATACTACTATAGCATACATAGAAAATTCGCAACAATGTAGAATAATTACATGCGGTTACAGATATTCAACTATGGACGTATCTATGGTGCGGGACAGAAGTTTGCAAAGCAGCTGCTGATGAAGTTCAACCATCAGCTCCAGGAGAAGGAAGCACAGCTGAAAGCAAAAACAATGTTCCAGGCAACTAAAGGAAAAAGAGTCCGGTGATTTAGCACTTTGCAGTTTGATGCCGTCTTAAACTTTGTCTGTTTTTATTGCGTTGTTCCTAACTCTGCTCAATTGGCATAACAGCAAGCGACTGTGTGTGGTTTGTTAATGATACATTACTCACATTGCTATGTCAACCAGCGTTTGCATACTTGCTGATGAAATGCACATTTAATCTACCAGACTTTGAGCTTTGGCTGTAACGGGAAAATATCAATCACATTCTGTTATTATCACTATTAACAGTTGTTGGCTTGTTTATTAGTGAATTTTTCATTGTCGTAAAGGATGGTCATATGTTAAAAGAGAGCGATAACCACAGTTTTGCTTCAGTTGGAAAGTCGTGGTTATGTATTTCTGGTAATTAACATCAAAATATGGCAGTATTGGCACACCCTGCATGAAATATGCATCTAGTGTGTTGTTTATGGCAGGACAAAGAACAAAGAGAAGTTATCAGCTGATGAAGAAGCAATAACACTGTGGGAAGGTGGCAGGTTTGACTGGCTTTGTTAACTTTTTCGGTGCTCTCTCTTGTTACTGAATGCGAGTGGTTTTGGTTTTCTGGAGTTCAGAGTTCTGTTGAAGATAGCAAAAGTCGTTTTTGATTGTGTATTTATCAATTATTAGATACGGATGGCAAGACAAGACACAGCAATGTTGTAGTATGGCTGAAGGTGCTTTACAGCATTGCTGTGTCTGTGTCTTGACTTGAAACTTTAGAAATAACTTTATCTACTGTTATTACGATAGCAGAGGTGCATAAAAAGATGCCGTGTTTTAGCTTTTTGTACTGTTTCACTGCGGCGTTGGAACTTGGAGAAAGTTATCTAATGATATTCAGATGCAGAGCTATGGGTTTCAAAGTTAAGGTCAAGGTAGGGCAGGGGCAACATAGCCCTCCCTAGTGTGAGGGTCTGAGGCACCACCCCAGGAGAAATTTTTAAAGTTAAATGTTGAAACCTTCGTCTATCAGTGCATGTTAGCTGGCTAAAGAACGTACTCTCAGTTCATGTAGTTCATCTGCTGGTTTACTGGGTTTGACCCTCAAAACCCCGTTGGATTCACCACTGATGATGTTGATGCTGTATTCTGACAGAGGTGATGACTGGGTTTTTGAATGTTTGACTGTTGCCGACAGTGAGTCGCACATGTTCAACATGTTAGAATCAATCGCGAGGTCGGAGAAACCTCAGACACCTGTTCTTGGCTGTCTCATCAGTAAATCTTTGGAGCCGAGAAATGTTCACAATGAGGTTTGTAAAGATCAACTTTGTCAGTATTATCATTTATTGTGATTACCAACAAGCAGCCCATGGGCAACGACGCTTGGTTGGCAGGATGGCTATGGCTGAACATCCTGTTGTCTGAATACATACCTGCCAGACAACTTCGTACAACTGCATACGTTGGTATGTATCTGTGTTCAGTTTATGACCAGCCGAGTCAACTGGGTCGTGCAGAGTTCGGCCGTCGACTACCTGCACCTGATGCTTGTCTGCATGCGTTGGTTGCTCGACACTTACCACATCAACGGACGATTCTGCATTAGCATCCACGACGAAGTCCGATATCTCGTCACGTCACACGATCGATACCGCGCTGCTCTTGCACTGCAGATCACCAACTTGTTGACGCGGTCCATGTTTTCCTACAAACTTGGCTTCGACGACCTGCCAATGGTACTGCTATGTCAGCCAGTCAGTAACGAATTATAGCAGAGCTATTTGCTTTTCCTGAAACAAGAATTCTGTCGTGTTCGGTGTTGTCTGCTTACATTGATATTGGACTGTTGGTACGGTGTTGTTGTTTTCCTCCAACATTGTATGTGCTGTAATGATTGTTCGGAGGATAAGTGGCAAGATTATCAGAATTGTTCTGTGCTGTACTGTGCACAACAGTTATGTCCGATCGTAAGCGCACTCACATGAACAGTTCCGCTGTTGACATATGTTCACTCAAGTGTATCGTGTGTTTTTGCACATTTTTTAACGAGCCAGTTTGCTTGTCTTAGTGTTGGTTATTGTATTTGCATATTTTCGCTTCGTTGTCGTGAGTTTAGTGCAGTTGATTGTCTGTAAAGACTCGTCACAGAAATGACCTGTTATACATCTTCTCACTCACACACAGTTACTACTGCTACTGCTACTCGATTTATGAAGCACATCTGTTCACATAAAAGACGAATCTGAGCAATTTTTGTACCAGTAATTCTGCATTTTGTAATTTGGTTGTGATGACAAATTGTTGCCCATAGTAATCATTATTTTACTTTTTGCCTTTCTTATTACTGACAAGATTCTGTGGTTTATTGGTTATGCGGTTCAGTCGGTGGCATACTTCAGCTGTGTCGACATTGACAAGTGTTTGAGGAAAGAGGCATCACTCGACTGTATTACGCCATCCAACCCTCTCGGCTTACACAAGGGATACAATATTCCACCCGGTTTGACATGTTTTACTTTGTGATGAATGAACAGCAGGCATATGACTAGGTTAGTTTCTCGGACACATTTCTTGTGTTGTTAACACATGATACCAACGCTTTGGCTGCTACCATAAATCTTTTGTCATCTGCTATTTTCATCGCTCCAGAAGTATCATAGTAAACACAAAACAAAACATTAATACAGTAAAAACAGTTTGGTAAAATCTGAAATCTGGTAAAATTTGGGCACTGGGCAAATAAAATGTCACCTTTAAAAATACTTTTAAAAATCCAGGTAATTTGGGTCTAGCGTCCCCCCTAGCCCCTAACTTCTCATTCGTAACAACACTTCTTATTCACCAATGATGATGTAATGTTGACGTCAGTATTTTGCAAATATAACTTATGTCGTAGCAAAACAACCAAGCTTTAATCACCGAACATTCAATTTGATTCATCTCATCAGAACTCCCCCATGGAACTACTACATATGCAGATGAGTACGGTTTTTGCAGGCAAAGAGTCTATGGTTAAGTGGTATTTTAACTTCTTTTGAGTAGTGCTCAACATTTCTTGGTGTGTTTTTTGCTGAAGTATTACTGAAGTACAGAGTTGATAGTTACATAATATTTGAGTGATGATGCAACAATTCCTAACTGTTCTTGTTTCTGTGTTATACAGGTGAGAGTCTGAGCATCAATGATATTCTGGACAAGACTGGTGGGCAGCTGAGCTGTGAAGACCACCACATTACTACAGCCACCTCAATGGCTGCGTGATCAGTGAACCGTTAATTGCTGCTTTTAACACTTGCATGGTGTAAACCCGTCTGTCTAGCATGATGTCTGGTAGCAGCGCCAAGATACCAATAGTTACAGCTATAAGGTTGTGAATTTTCTGGAAATTTTAGATTTCCGAAAATTGTCCGGAAATTTCCAGAAATATTAGCCAAGCAGGCGTCTATTATTTTCGTTCGAATTCGCTGATAATACTGGGACTGGGAGCCGTGCTAAAAACAAGTTATTTGCTCAACACAATGCATAAAGTTAAAGCATAAAGATCTGGAGAGTTGTTTGTCACATATATGCTTATTTTACAGCGTTACTTTCAGTGGTTAAAGTGCAAAATTAGAGGTGGGGGAACGCTACATTCGGGTTTGGGCCCCTGACAACGGTCGTGTGCCATTCCTAGCATTGTAACGATCTGATGTGGGGGAACGCTTTGAGCCATAAATTGGAGGTGGGGGAACGGTGTTCCCTTGCGTCCCATTACACTTTAACCACTGATTACTTTGCAGTGCTGGACTTGGAAACATATGATTATAATTAAAACGTATAACGTGAAAAAAATTAAACAAATGTCTGGAAATTTCTAAAAAGATCAGAATAAATTTCCGGAAAAATTTTTTACAGTAATTTCCAAACTCACAACCCTAGTTACAGCTCTGATATGGCAGTTGGCCGGTTAAAAATTTCGTTTTTATGACAACGTTATCTTGCTGATAGTTTGTTGCATTTGTTATTATTGTGTTCAGAAAGACCAGCTTTTTATCAGAAATAGTCGGCAGGCACCGTGCTTCAGTATTTCTGTTAGGTTAATAATTTGTCAAAACATTGCCTGCGCTTTGTGTGTTTTGGATTAATAATTTGACCATGATGCGAGCGACTATGAATCCTCCTCCATCAAAGAAACAACAGATGTGAAGTGATCACTCGGAAAGATTTTAAATTACAAGTTGATTAGGCTGTAAGAGAATGAAAAGACAGTAGTGGGAACAGGGAGGGTATGTGGGGACACGACCCCCACCTGAAACAATTTCAGAACTCAAACTTACACACGTCTCGGAATAAACTGTTGAGATTCAGTAAACATAAGAGAAGCTTTAAAAACTCTTTGAATGCAGTCTAATGTGTACAGCTTGAATTACATCAGAATTAAGTAATCCACGAGCGTCGATACATTTAAAAAACAGCTTCTTCCAAGGGACACTTGTTCGCATCAAGCGAAGCCGTCGTATCGTCCGTTCTCCTCTGCATTAACAGATGCAGTATTTTCGCGGAAAAATCTGGCGATGCCACTGATAGGCCTCAATGTCTGTCGGTATATTGACAGCTAGGCGGTCGCTGGCTTGATGTACGACCGAGTCTATGAGCCGTCAGCTGATGCTGCTGCTGCTGCTGCTGCTGCTGCTATAAATACGTGGTCTGCCCGGCAACACGGCGGAAGCGACTCCAACGGGCGTCGATGAGCTGATGTTAACGCATGGCATAGGCCCATAGCTCGTTGCATACAGTCCTTGCAGTGCAGTTGCTGGCACCGGCGGGTAGAGCTTCCGTTCAGCGTTGAAACGCCAACAAATACACAGCGTCGCTGTCCTCGTTCTGAAATGACTTCCTTGTCGGCGCGATGCTAACGCGCATATTCATTGCACTCAAGTCCTGTGTCGTAACTGTAATACGGGGGACGGACAGATGACAGAAGTTCGTAGGTTTCAGGCAGTCGGACACCACGCTGCAAGCACTGATTCAGAGAGAAAATTAGGCCCCCAGGAAAATACAACAACTAGAAAATGTGGCAGTTACGATGCATTGCAACTGAGGTCGCCTGACGTCAGTCGTTCTTCGAGGCCAGTAGCTACCAACCTTCAACAGATTCAGACAATCCGCGGCTGAGTATTGATGATTTAAGCTTGGCAAATTTTAAGGGGGCGAATTTCGAAGCGAGGCCTACTGCTCGGATGGGTGGACGGAAATGCATCAAATTCGGAACTTGACAGTTCAATCATCGCTGCACCCAATTGTATACGTTGGTCGAGATGTTGCTTCGTTTGGAAACGAGAGCGACTCAGAGGCGAGTGAGGTCGAGTCGTCGAGAATTGAAACCAAATTTTGCACTTTTGCGCATCTTGGTTTTCAACGATTTAGCAGCCTCTGAAGACCCATAATGCACCAGCCTCACAAATTTCAAGATAATCTGGCAGTGCGCGGCTGAGTTATTGATAGCTTAACAAATTTTTCCTGCCGATTTTCAGTGGAACGGGGGGGCGCAGAATTACAAACGCTATTCCTCAGAGGGGGTGGGCAGAGAACTGCACCAAAGTTGGGAGGACGTAGGTTAGTCATCGACACACCCAACCAGATATGGGGTAGAAAATTGACGCCAAATTTCGCACTTTCTCCCCTACCTGCAAAAAGTAGGGGAGGAATGTGCAAGATTACTGAGTGTGAAAATCACATTCGGCCTAATCATGCTCGTTGTACAAACTTTTCCATTTCATGCGTGTAGTACGAGTTTGAGCAAAATTTAATTACTGCATAAAACACACAAGCCAATCGATTTGGCGTTTTGTCGGCTTTTTAGTCTTTATATGTTGTCTATCAGCTATGGTAAAAGTTAACTAAAAGTTGCTTACTATCTTAACTAATTTTGGCTAAGGTCTAATAAATAGCTTAAGTTTATTTAAAACTCAAGTTTAGCTAACACTTTTAGACTTTCAGTTTAGCTTAAAATGATTCCTAGTTTGCAAATTTGGACAAGTTCGTGTTTCTGCAGTTTAAGCACAGATTCCACGACTTCTCAGACGTTGTCATTGAGTTTCTGCTGTCGAGTTTTTAATCATTCACACTTATTGCAACACTGTTCATAATTCATATCATACGAAAATCCTTCAGATGATTATTTTCATCAGCCCCCGTCGGCCTTACAGAATTGATCGCTAATGACATAACACAAAAATAGTTGCAGAAAAGTTAGTTGTGAAAAGTTTAACTTTTAATTCGAGAAAAAATAGTTTTAAAAAAATTCGCCTATCACTGCCCCCACAGCGGGCTCTGACCCTGGAACCAGACCCTCACTTTGCTCGCCCAACGCATGGTGCTTGCCGGAAAGTCGTGTTGGCGGCGTGTGCAGCCGATGCGAGATTCGGCAGCTGATGAAGCGCATGTATGGCACTGCGGCGGCGGATACACCGCTCAGTTGATGATCGTAGCCGGCCGTACGTACTTCACGGTGCGGCGCGTTCATCTCGCGCGCCGGCTAGAGCTCATTAAGACTCGGCTCATGTCCGCGACATTTCATTAGTGAAATTAGTTAGCTAGCTGGTCGTGTGCGCTATGGCCGATACGTTCGAAGTGCAGCTAAGGCGGATGGAGACGTCGCAGCCATGGGGGTTCCGTCTGAGAGGAGGAACAGACCAGGGCATGCCGCTCTTCGTCGAACACGTATGTACCTGCACCGTCTATTGCCAACTTATTATTCACTCGAGTCTATTATGTGTCGATTTGTTTGATAGCCTCCCAGACCAACTCAGCCTAGCCATCCATCCGTGGACAGGCACAATGAGTAGTGGCGATGCATCACGACCCAGTGGCTTTTAATTCGATCGCCCATTATTCGCCGCGCAACGTAGTGTTTCTCTGGTGAAGTGCGACATTTGTTATAAGAAAGTCGGCTATTCTGTCTGTCTGTCCGTCCGTCACACCCGTGAGTCACGCCGAAACGGTTCAGGAGATCTAAATGCATTTCACACCATACAACAGAGGGATGTTTCTAGTTTCTAGAGTCTAATTTCTCAATCCTGAATGTATGGGTTCACCCCCGAACAAGTGCGTTAAAGAAAGACACCCCTGTAGACTGCAGCGAAAATCAGACCACGCTATTTTTGGATACGGTGCAATATAGGAGGTAAGTTATTGACACATATATAAGTCGCATACGGTACCTTTAGTGACTAATTATGTCATTATAGTAGAACTGGGACTGATTTTCTCTGCGACAAAAATATAGACCAAAGAATCTAGTTTTCGGCAGTATATGATTTATGGCGATATTCTCAGAGTCTCAGAGACAACGGACTAACGGAGAAAGAGTGCGTTAAATGTTACACCACTCGACAGCGAAAAAATCGAATAATGCAACATTGCGCGGCCATCTCAGCATTAGCCTGTAAAACCTGCAGTTTTACAGCTTTCTAAGTCAAACACTTACATGTAATTATCTCTCTAAATCGCTTAGGGATCTATTTCTCGGCAGCGGAAGCCAAGCCTCGGCCAATGACCTGGCTACTATAATACCTAAATGACTTGAGCTTGCGTTGGAATTAGTTAGGAGCCGGCGGCGCGCCGGGATACAGCTTTAGTTTCCTGTGTTGCAGCTCCGGGGGTGCTTCTGACGCAGAACGTAACGACGGTAGCACTCGCGACCACTGACGGGGAAGAAACGGCGAGTTTTGCGTAACAATAGGCCCTGTTACTGTGACTGCTGGCATGACCGTAATTAAAGGCTAATACACAGCCGCTCAAAGCGCCTCGCCGCTTATCCGCATAGGAGATGAGCTTCCAGGGCCTTGCAAGGGAGTATATACGGACAATTTTCTGTGCAAAATCTTCGTCGTCGTCTTCTTCTTCTATTATATATGAATGATCAGAGATTTTTACCGCGCTGCATGCAATACAGACGCGATCTAGCGATGAGAATTCTGTCTGTCTGTCCGTCTGTCAAAAGCGTGGATTGTGACAAAACGGAAGATTTTTATACCATACGAATCATCATTTAGCCTAGTTTTCTGATAAGAAGAATGGTTTCTGGGGGGGCGACCCCTTCTACATGAAATTTTTGGTCAACCGGCCCCCGCTGGAGCGAAATTGCCGATTTTCTACCGATACTCGCTCGTAGCGCCTCAGCCGTAACACCTTGCGAAAAAAGTTCAATTAACACTAATAGGAAGTCCACTACGCGCTTTCCAATGAACATCGTACGTTGTCTCTAAGCCCCCCAAGGGGGGGGGGGAGCTCAAAAACGCAAAGTATCCAAAATTTGAACAATAAGCTGCGATAAGTCCGAAACGGTACGAGATAGGATGCCGGCTACTATTAATGACTAATAGGTAGTCGCATACGGGCGGGCTTTCGATTGGTACCGACCTCGATGACCTTGACCTTAAACGCCGTAATAGCCTTTATTTTGCGTTTTTTCACCGAATTCGATAGATGTTCGGGCCGATTATGTCACAATGGGTGAAGATAGACCTATAATGTCTGTAAAATATTGTATCCCAGTTCCAGTCTTCCACTTTTGGCCAAAACTGTAACGCACCCTCTAGCGCGGTCTCTCTGCGATAGCATCTTGTTTTGGCATGGCGCGTTCTAATTCCCTGAGCACCTGTTACTCCCGACTACTAAACGCGAAAGGCGCAAGCGATCAGGCTTAACTCGCAGACCAGACGTGCAGATGGTAGCAGTAATGTCTACGTGAATCGTACACAGATATTCCAACTATGTAACGTATGTATGGTGATACATAGCTGGAATATCTGCAGTGTGTATACGATTGACGTGCTACTTAGCAGCATGATATCAATGTACAGCTGTGGGGCCTATGCGGTGCGTACAGAATTTTGATACGCTGTGCATCTGTGTAAATTTCATATTCCTGCATCAGTAGCAGTGAAATGACATGGCCTGCCAAGACTCACGAGACCTTTAATAACAGTTCACTGCAGGCCACAGCCGTGTGTGTAGATTGTGATGCTCTCTCTCTCTCAGCTACCCACACGGGCGGATCCACTGGGGGGAGAAAGGGGGAGATGCCCCCAGACGGCTGCTGACCAAAAAATCGAGATGCCAGCCTGGGTGATAAAACCTACTGTTGATCGGCGTGGCGACGCCAGGCCGATAGGTTTTGTCACCCGGTTTTCTAGTGTGCTGTATTTACTCATCACCTACCTGGATTCTGGATTCTCATGCAGTTATTTCCTTTCGCTTATTAACGGTTAATCGCTGAACTCAGTGAACTGTCTGCTCATGTAGCTGATTGTTCTACTTGTCTGTTGTGGATCCGTTGCTGTGATTAGCGTAACCCTGTATTCTGCGTCTACTCTACGTCAATGAATGAATGAATACATTAACATAATACATTACACAAGCATTACATACAAATTGTCTATGACAGACCGGTGGTGTATGATCTGTCGTGAATCATTATCTTCAGAAATAGAGATTTCGAGTTCAAATGAGATCAATACGTCACCAAAACTCACCAGTCAGTGCATGCCACTCAGTGGCATAGCCAGTTTTCATTCAATTTAAGTGCAAAAAAAATAGCACCCAGAATGCACCAAAACTCGCCTTTTTGAGCTCAAAAATCGAAAAATTGTCTGGGAAGGGGGCACAGCTCCCTCCCCAGACCCCTTCCCCCAGTGGGGAGGGGGACACCCCCTTCGGCCTCTCGATCCTCGCGCCTACGACGCTTGACTCGACTCGCGCCACTTGCTGGCACCCAGGTGGTCGTGAACTACTGTACATGTACTGCTGCTGCCTGCTGATGAGGCTGCGCAGCAGATATGCACCTATCGCATTCTGGAATGCGTCGCCGCACCCAGATAACACAGACGCTACTGTTCCTTTCGGCGCAGACGCACAAATGCACTGAAGCAGTAAACAGTAAAGTCCTTCTCGAGCCAGGCCAACAGATAGGCGCTGATCTCCGTCTCTTTTGCTCTCAGACAACAGCTTGGACTATGAGACCACGTACGGGGATATTTCATCGCACGGTGTGCCTGTTTACTCGATCTCCGGCAGTTTCTGCATGTGCCCATACAGACTGATGGCCAGACTGAGTTGACCTTCATGTCTGCTTACATACAGAGATGGTTCACTCGCCCCAGTGGCTACATTACGTTGGGCTAAAACCGAGGTACCCACCCCTTCCCTCTACGACGTGTAAGCTTAGCTGTCTCAAAATCCAGCTAGGCAGTCTGTGAAGCGCTGTTAGCCCGACTCCATGATGGACCTGGTCAAAGTCATATACCCAGCTGAAATTGAATTTAGCGCATTTTAGCCGGTAAATCTGTATTTATAATGAGAACGATTTGTGTAATGTTTGCAAGGACGATTAGTCAAATTTGGCACAAATGTGCTGGCCCTTAAAAACGATTCGAAAAGTGTGGGTATGCGCATTGCGATAAACGCCATTGGCGAATGGCGATACCATCCCTAGGGTGGTCCGTAAGGGCCACGAACGCAATTCTTTTTTATCTCTGGGCCAGAGATAAGTAGTTAAATTAGAGGTCTACTGCCACAGTTTTTGACCGATTTCAAGGACAAGAGGGGGCGTGGCCGTATGACGCATATAACCATGCTGACTCATCCTGGAAAATTCCAGGAA
>Ga0049105_1001017_pt1 | contig 11494 bp, 9 predicted proteins | sample WorMetvaBAHAMAS1_FD_61260 | JGI IMG/M metagenome (GOLD analysis project Ga0049105, IMG submission 61260) | Worm MetaG Olavius vacuus BAHAMAS.1 | ecosystem: Host-associated > Annelida > Digestive system > Unclassified | place: Germany: Marburg | collected 2013-04-09 | reverse complement strand
AATTGAGAAAATGTGATTAGCTTCTGGGGGACTGCGTCCCCCAGACTCCCTGCCCAGGGGCCTTGCCCCTGGACCCCACTGAGGGCTCCGCCCTCAGACTCCCGGAGGCTCGCGCTAGACGCGCTCGCCATGCGCGCCAGCTAGCCCCCATGCACTAAATTCAAACTCCGCCCATGTTAAACATATAACAAACGCACGAGCGCTTTTAGCAACAAGGGCGGATTGATTGATTGATTGAGCAAGGTTTAACGTCCCACCAAACACATTATAGGTCATATCGGGGATGATTTTTACAGGTCATATGACCAAACCAACAGTGTCAAAGCACTGAAGGAAACCAGTTGATCTTGCAGATAAGGCTTGAATCCCACCAAGACCACTCCACCATGTTACAATAACACAACTCTAGGCAACCGCCTCTATGCATGGCGTAAGGGTCCCAATATGACAAACCCAATCTGCTGGACCTGTAAGAACTGCTCATACGAGTGTGCTGCTGACTGTGAACATTGTGTCACACAACCCAGCACGGAGCAGTTCTGATAATATTCCCTCTCAACCTCCAGACAATCACCATGACTTGGATGTTGTCTAGCGGAGGGGAGGGAAGCTGACATTTATGTGGCAGGGACGCCACACCCTGAGATCAATAAGTGATCATGTTTACCCCCTACAAGGGCGGAGATGTGATGGTGAAATGTAAGGGTGTCATGGTGAGATGTAACGTGGTGGCTGAGGAAAGGAAGATGAGACGCGACGTGCTTGTGTGTCACACAGTGGTGTGGACAAGACAAGCGATGTCATCGTCTCCAGCTTCCGGATCTGCTCATCTCGCCGATGCAGCACTGCACCAAAGTTCCTCTGCTGTTGCACAACATTGGCCGATACACGCTCGACCCCGCAGAACAGCAGATGCTCACGGCGTCGCTGAGGACGCTCGAAACATCTCTAGGTACGTCAACTACATCGTGTGATTTCGTCTCATATATGTCCATAACAGGAAGAAATTAAACTTAATCCTACGCGAACACAAATCTGCACGCTACCACCCCCTGTCTGAGAGATATGGACTCCTCCTCAACGCGATTTACGAAGCCAACTAAGATACATTACTGTATAAAATTCAGCACAATCTGACCTGTAGTTTTCAAGTTATAGGCAATTTTCTTATTTAAAAAAATACGAAAATAGCTTTCAAGGTCTCAGGTCAAGGGTCACTAAAATTTAATCACTTTCATTGTTCACTGTAGTACATATCCACATTAAGTTACAACATTTGTATCACCCGCGAACCGGCGTGGTATATAATTTCGGTCGTGTCTGTCTGTCTATCTGTCTGTCAGACGATAACTTTCGAAAGCCTTGACGTAGGGAGTTCATATTTGCACATTCGGTATGTCTCCATGGAATACGGGTCTAGTTCGTATATGAAGTTCAACGGGTCAAGGTCAAGGTCACAGGAGAAAAAGGTTGAAAATCCCTATTCCCGCAATGTAAAACTTCCTGTGGCCGTAACTCCGTTTCTATAAAACATAGAACCATGAAGTTTGCGTGTAGCATGGGGTTTTCGGAAACGACGGATCGAATGGCGTGACCGTCACCTTTGTCACGTGATCGGAAGTAGCCACGCGTAACTAAATGCACGCATTCGCGGGTGGTCGGCCTTAGATTAAAAGGCAATCTTGTTAATGAGTAGTTTTCAGTTTGTGCAGACACATACAGACAAACACACGGACGCTACCAAAAACAATACCTGCTTAACTGGTGGGCAGGTGAAAATCGTGGATCTTTTGACTGCACTTCTGAGTGTAATGCGACTTATAAATGCCATCTTACATTCCACTATCTATATACACACATTTTAGCTCTAATGTGCGTTGACTTAACACCATATCTTATTGACTCTGGTATTACCAGACCAACCCACGATTGATGCAAGCCTAGCTTTGATTGGTTGATTGATTGATTGATCGAAGGACTGACATATTTATGTATTTATTCAATTAGATATTTCACAGAAATTTATAGTCAGCCGATTTGCTTATAGCCGAATTAGCTTAAGCCTAATTTTAGCTTTTACGCCTTTTCGCTATTCTTTCTGCTGCATCTGTTTTTTTAAACATTTCAGGTTTATCTGCATGTATGGGTGTCGCCTTAGAAGTTATGACTTGATGCAGAGACAGAAATGTGCATGCTATTATTTGCATTTGATTTTGTTTTACTTGAAGAAAACCTGGAAGCTAAGATGATGTGGCTGAAGAACTTTGAGCGCATTCAGGAGATTCAGCAGCAGGTGATATGGCAACCAATCACCGAGACAGAGCCGAGAGCATTCATTCCAGAGGTATAGGTTTTGCTTTCTGCAGCCCATAAAATTACGCATTACGAATACAAATGTTTTGTACCAAATGAAGTTTAATTTCGTTATCTAACAGAACATTTTTATTAGTTGTTATTTGTATGCCATTTGTGCAAAGAATATTGTTATGCCTTACATATTGTATGGAGTAAATAAAAATACAAAAATAAACGCAGAAAATAAAAATATGAAAATAAACATGCTTGTGCCCCCCATGGCATCAACAGTTTATTTTTTAATATATAAAGAAAAAGTTATAACGAAAGTTGCTTACAGTTAAATTGCAGAAAAACCCGTGCGGTATATTGGAATAACTGAGCCGCAACCAGGACACTGTTTGGTGATTTGAATTTTTTAAAACCACTTGTGATATATACATTTTATGTTTTTTTTCTTGTTCCATATCATGCCTCGAGTACGAGATTGCAGTAGAATAAGTTCAGTGGAGCTAATTAAGAGCAACTCAAAGTTAAGTGCAACCGAACAGTCTCTGAACGGGCCTTTAAGACAGATGTGCGGCATGAAATGTCGTCGTATCATATGAAACGTCATCTAAAAATAGATTCACAGTTTCCGATTTGTTGAAGATGTTGCGTTGGTACAGATCGATGCTTGTCAATTTCTAGCACATTTTACGCGGAAGAATGATGAGAACGTTGGACTGTATGCGGACTGAACGAGATGCTGTCGACCTGTCGATGGCACACGGGATGATTGCGCCGACAACAATATTAGCGGGATAAATTGCCCGCCTCCAGCAGCTGGTCGCCTTTCTCCTTACTCATCGCCTATAGCTCTGTCCATCACTGCCAGAGGTTGCAGCTGCTGTATTCTACCGTATCCCAAACCATCAACCGCGACGAGTCTCCGCTGTCCATCTTCGCTGCTGGCTGCAGTCGCATATCAGAAGATTTAGGGGAGGGGGGAATACAGACACATCAAGAGCAGTCAGAGACCGCGGACTCCAATGAGAATATGGTCTGGATCCTGAGTCCGTATCCGGATACGGTCCAGACTCTGGAACGTATCCGGATACGGATTCTCGATCCCAAGAGTCCGGACTTTGGATTCGGATCACTTCCAAAATTCAACGGGACTTGTCCAAGCATACATCTGTGATAGAAACTTCATGAAAATCCGATCATTCTCTCCGGAGATATAAGCAGAATTGTGGAAACCTCGCAGCGTTGAAGAATCCTTTCAAAAATTCCTGGATCCGGATCCGGAGGCGGATAACTTCCAAAATTTAATCAGTTTTTCCTTGTAAGATCCGTGACACGTGTACGGCGAATTGTCGTTTTAAGCTCGTTTCACTGCACTTGTGCAAAAATATCTAACTGCGGTAAAATCAAAACACTATTACAACGTGCTGAACACGAATATTTAACTATGACAAAATACAAGACTTACCACAAGTGTCAAGTCTTACTCCAGATAAAGCACTGAACAGTTTGGTATATGGATCACCTTTCTGCATCATCATATTCACGAGTTACAAACTGTCAAAAATGGTCGGATTTTTAGGGCTAAAATTAATTGGTGTTTTCGATGTAGTATCGTTTCTCTAAAGTTATGCAAAGAATATTTAAACATGGCGACATCCAGAATATTCATCTTACTGCTGATAAAAAGCTGAACCTTTTTATATACTGAACGCCTTATACAGGAGTCATACACTTTTAAAAATGGTCCGGTTTTTTGGCCAACCCTGTATAATGTGTTTGAAACCTTACTCAACTTCAACATCACACTGTACTGTGTGAACTAAGACTAATATATTACCCCAATAATGTCTATATTACCTCGACCATGTCTAGTACACTCAGCACGCAGTTGTCGATTGCTGTCGTGTTGTTTGCAGTTTCTGCGTGGACTGCTGAGTCGACAGCCGTGTGAGCGTCTTCTCTCCAGTTCCAAGCGACAGTTAATACACGAAGGTCCAGTCACATTACTTGGTAAGACTCTACTGTCAGTAAATCGAGCAGGGCATATTTTAACTGTGTAACTACCGGTACGAATGTCTCAGTAGTTCTAGGATATGTTCAAGTAGTTTTGGCGTTTTGTCCCAACTTTATTATTGCTATTGTATAAGAAAGACGCACAATTATTGCCACCCGAGGCGTTTTTGAGCAGTAAAATACACAGACATTTGTTTCCGGTCGGGCCCCACCAGTAGGTCCCTTAATCCGGCTAAGGAGTCGGGGGAGTGATGTAAGTTTCCAGCACTCCCCAGTCCCCTTAGCTGGATTAAAGGACCTATATCTAAAGAAATGGGAAGAGGGAAGGGAATGACCTTGTCCTACTGGTGAAATCTACTGAAATATGCTCTGAACGCGGAGTTATATCCGGCAGCTACTGATACAAACTCTCAGTTGCTGTTGATGTATTTGGTCATATCTGTAAACAGGTGTCACATGTCTGTCCCGCGCCTGTCTCTAACCAAGATCAATGAGATTCGGAAGTCCCGAAAGTGACAAGAAGGCTGATCACGTCGAGTTTAACTCGCGAAAAGTTTGGAAGTTAAAAGGTCAGAGGTCGAGGTCACAAGGCCACTTAATGCTCAAATAAATGTAATATAAGGGAATTGAAGCTTGCAACTTGAAGCACTTATAGCGCCAAAAGAGAAAAACATTCTGAAACAGAAAGTCAGAGGTCATGATCACAGGGTCAGCATGTCGAATTTTGTCTGCGTGTTCCATTTGGACTATAAATCATGACTTGAAATAACATAAAATGTTTGAATTTTGTACACTTGTTGTCCATACGAAGCGGAACTCATAATGCCATTTTGCAGTTAAGAGGTTAAAGGTCACGGTCATCAGGCGTTCTGAACTCATAAAGCTCAGGCATGAAATGCTCCATAAGTGATGAACCGGTGGTCTTCGCACATCTTAACGTTGTACAATAAAGCACTGCATACTCCTAACTTTCAGGGTTAAAAGGTCAAAGTGGCAGGTGCGCTAGAACAGATAATGGGCAGTTACGCGAACTTCAGACATGGAGAGTTTGTTAGTGGTATACAACGAAACGATAAAGTATAAAAAGTCAATGGGTCGCATAGTCAAGGTCAAGAGATGCCATCGGAATTCATGAAATTGCATAGTGTGTCGGCCATCAGGGCTTAACATTTCGTTATTGCTGTGAGTATGTGCTTCGCTTAGATCGCATAATACGACTACACAATTTATGCTTGAGTGGTAAAATTTTCACAGTGTGTGTTCATAGGATGTGCGTCATCGTCCCTGTGTAAACTGTATAAATCTTTACCATGTGGAACTTCCAACACAAAGTCTACGTAGAATTTGATGAAGTGCAGTTCATTTATACCGTAACAGTGTGAAAAAAACGACCGATAAACATAGCAGAATCATTTTAAAACTAGAAAACGTGGCAATTGCTAATGCACTGCAACTTCAGGCCGCCCGAAAGGCCACAGTCTTTTCCGCTTTAATTACGACGCCATGCCAAGTTTGAAGTCGCTGAACCTATCCATTGCCGTATTATAGCGTTTTTGCTGCTTTACGCTGTGAACTTGACCTTTGACTTTTGACCTTGAACATTTGCAGTGTATCGCCTGTGACGTGATAAAACTTTGTGCTCAATTTGAAGGCAATGGAGCTATCCACGATTTCAATATTTGACCTTATGACCTTGAACATGTGTTACCTGTTGTGCTCGGCTCCGAGATAATTTTCACCGAGTTTGACTTTTGACAACTTATCGTTGCCTGAATTATAGCATTTTTTGATGTTGATACATTATGTCACGCTGTGACCTTGACCTTTGTCCCGTTGACCTTGTAAGTTCGTGGTACATCGAGCGTCACGTGATGAAAGTTTGTACGAAATTTGAGCGACATCGAGCAATCCCGGCTGAATTATTGATAATTTTGCGAATTTTTCACCTTCACCTTTGACCTCTTGACCTTGAACTTTTACAGCACTTCAATTGTCATGCGTTTAAATTCTGTACAAAATTTGAGCGAAATCGAATAATCACATCTGAGTTATTGACGATTTTAGCACGCTTTCGTCGTGCAGTTTTAGGGGGTGGGGCACTTTTACCGAGCGGTTCTCAGGGGTGCGTGGATCCAACTTCACCAAACTTAACAGAGGCATAGGGCTATCATTTCTACATAAGAAATTTATTTCGAACCAGTACTGTTTTCTTTATTAATCCATCTAAGCCACGACGACTCCAGTTTTCGTTCGGGAATTCTGTCAGAAAACGGCGAACAATGTATTGTTTTTCTTGACGCAAAACTTTAATTACGTGTTTTGTCTTGTGGACGGTGAATGGCATTTTTGTGACGTAATAATTTGTGCCATTACACATACTGTATTTACGACATTTCGTTAGATACTTTTAGCTCATTATGAGCAGAAATCTATTCTATACAATTACTGCAAAATTATTAAATTCTATAAAGAACTATCAAAGTTATGCAGAAAATAAAAGTGGCGTCTTTTATCCGAGAAACAGTAAACAGGTATTATCGTTAGCACACTATAGCTTGCCTACGCTGCCGCCACTGTCTCGGTCGTCGTCGCTGTTTGTCAGCTGACACGACGTGACGTCATTTGACGTCACAGCAGGTGCGTGATTGCGTTATTCTATACGCAGTTTCTGACGACACGTCACTGATGTCAAGTCACGTCACTGCTGCAAACCGTCGTTATTACTGCACATTAATAATGTAGTACTTCGCGTATTACAATAGCAAGTCAGCATAAAGGTTATACAGTTGTTTGTTTACTTGCGTAGAAATATCAAAAGCCGTCGATATGTACATGTTCTTATTTGACGACATTCTGTTACTGACGCGAGTAAAGAAACCTCCGAGAAAGGTGAGAGTCATTGATTGACTCGTTATATCTAACTTTTAACTTCCTATGTCTAACACCGGTGATAACGTTAATGCTGGAATAGTTTCGCCATTTTTATGTTCATTTTTAATCGATACAAACCAAGTTTTACGAACTACGCATTTTTGCAGCAGTCTGTAGACATGCTATGTCGTTCGCCATCATCAGAAGTTACAATTACAACTCGTGAGTCGTCACCAGCTTCTACCGTGTGTTGTAGAAACCAACGGCCATCGATCAGACGTCGAACCCATACATCGGCAGTCGCATACACACGGACGGTGCTGTCTTCATCGTCTACCGACAACCAATAGCACTTGATCGCTTTGCTGTTCACGACGTCAGACCTTCCGACACTTCCGGTAATCAGCCGCCTTGCGTAGCTGTGTTGACACTTTGGTCATTCACTTCGTTGGACGTTCCCGAGCGATTACATTGCCAGTATTGTTTTGAGTCAGGCAGCATATTTGGAACTTCGCTGTTGTTCTCTGGCGTCATGATGACGTCGTCATTTCTTTCGTTTTGTTTAATTTAAAATCTGCTGACGGCGCTGTAATGCAATCTGGTGCTGTATTTTGTATTTAATTCCAGTCGCATGATAATTAGTGTTTCGCAAAGTTGCTGCATGGAAATACGTAAGCGAAAACAGTTGGTTGCAGTTCACTGTCGAAGAACCGAAGATGACGGCTAGGAGGCAAGCGAGTGCGTGATAAATTGACCACGTCTACGTAGGAAATCAATTATCGTCGATTCATTCCTTCATCGTCAACTCGATCAGTCTCCTTCATATTCGTCTCATTCTGCATACGTCATTTCATCATAGTTATTTACATCACTATCATCATCTATCACTCTTTCGTTCTTCCACTTCAGCTCGTTCAAAGTCAGCTGTTCAAAAACTTTTTCGCACCACAGACTGCAGATATCCGTCGCATTGCTTTGACGCACTCTGAGAATATAAAATATTTTTATCAATTTATTTTTATTAGTTTCTAATTAAATTCTAATTTGCTTAATTCTCTGTTTGATCCTGTGCCGTAGACTACGCAAGCTATCTGTCAACTTTTAGGCATTATGTATATCGTAAGCAGGGCCGGATTATCCATTCGGGGGCTCCCATACCAACGCACTGCAGGGCCCCTTTTCTCCCCTCCCCCTTCCTTTCTTTCTCCTCCCCTCCTTTCCTTCCTCTCTCTTTCTCTTGCCTCCCCTCCCTTTCCCCCTGCTGTAAGCTCCCCCAGCGGGGTCTGGGGCGGAGCCCAAGCCGAAATCGATTTTGATGCATTTTAGCCTTTAAATCTGGCATCTGGTGGCAACATTTTTAAAGATTTTCCTGAGAATCAACTTCCCAAATTCCACCCCATCCCCAGCTGACTAGGGGTCTAGTGGGTCCTGGGAGCGTTGTAATATTCTCCTATGAATTACGAACAACAAAAGCCTATATTCTCTGCAGCTTGCTGTTATGCTTAAAATATTAATTCTTGCGTTTGCATTTGTAATGTAGATCATGTAGACCAGCTGGCATAGTGTGTCAAAACAAAAAAGCCATACGCCAGAGTTTAGTAGCTTCACCCATCGAGCTATTAATGGTCGATGGCTTCACTAAAACCTTTGGCTGACCAGCTAGGATACTGATACTGCGCCTATCGTTTAAACCAAACGTTACGTGCAGGCTTACACGAAAGTTGTGGTTCGTGAACGTTTTCTCAACGCTCAGACGTCAAAACAGCGTGGTAAAAATTGGCAGTTTAGTTGGGCCTCCCTGGCGGCGGGAGGGCCCTCCAGTGGTACAACGGGCGCAATGGTTAATCCGGCACTGATCGTAAGGCTGTTTGTAGAGCTTTTCTACGAACTACGGTATTGGACTTTGAAATGCGGGACTCTTGTCTGTCAGCGTTATACCAGTGTGGCTTAAACATTGATGTATACACATCTCAGTAACCTTAATTTCATATCATTTCATATCGTATCATGCCATCATATCACGTCTGCGGTGTGGAGTCCGTACCGTCACATTGGAGCAAGTCTAGACGAGCCGATGTGACATGTATTTGAGCGTCAGGTCGGCAGTTTAGACCAGTTCCGGTGTGACACTGTCGTCCGTCACTGCATTCAGCATCGCTCTCGTCCATTCTTCTATTCTACAGTCCGTACATTGAAAAACTACTGAAAACCGTCGTCACATTAATTTTGATGACGAATTGCGGTGTTGGTTAGTTTGCTCTATATATTTAGGCTAGACGTTGCCTACAGTACTGCATGCGTCATTTACCTTAACAATTACACTGGTATATTAGTTGCAAATGCCCCAATAAATCAAACTGGATTACATTAATACAGTTAAGCAAAGGATTTGAAGTGGTAATCCGCTAATGGTCCGGTAATCAGTCCGGCTTTATAGGTTTACACGTTGTGTATGAAATTTGCTACTGCTCTCAGTGCTTGCATACTTGCAGCTTGTAATATTGATTGCGCTGAGTACCGTATCAATGTTGCGTGATACTGGAGGCGTTTTCTGGGACTACGTGGAGATCGCAAGATAGCGATGACTTAGCGCTGATCCTGTCGGTTTCTTGTGTGTTTCGTGGGACTACGTGGAGACGAGCAGCATGGGACAGATGTCGGTGGACAGTGAAGTCTACAACGACTGGTGTCTTCCTCACATCTACGACGACTGCAGTCCAACGTCGAATGCTCGCGGTTCCAACCTGCTGTTTGGTTGTGTCTCGGCGGCCACTGTTCTCAAGAACGCGTTCGTCTTGGTCCAAGTCAACCGGTTCCAGCAGATCATCGGTGTTTATACACTGCAGGCGCCGTCATACGGCAACAAGGTAGGTGCAGTTTGGACCGCGATACGCTCGGATATTGTGTACTTCAACCATACCGGAGCGTGACGTCCAGGCTTAAGTACTTTTTGACGACAACTTAGCTTTTAGTAAGTAGGTCATGACCTTTGCAGACGGCGCCAAAATCGCAGAAATGCCACAACTGCGCGGGAAGGCGTTCGTCATTCGCTGAAAAGAGAAGCCTTCAGTTGCCGCCCGAGCGTGATCAGGCCAGTATCACGCAGAGCAGATGGCAGACTGTTTCACAGTCACACTGTGGGCCTGTAATAATGCAAAACTTTGCTTCGCTTGGCAGGTAAATACAATAATACATCCAGCTGATGCAGCCCGCGACCGAGGATATTTTACACCGCTATGCAGAATGGCTGTAGTGACGCCGTCGATACATGGAACTTTTGGCGGCAGATCGTCTAACTGGCGGATAATACTCGAGGAGCGCACACGCACTTTCGTCAACTTTTCACAACCCTTGCCAAAGGTTGTACGTGGGTCCCTGTTTCCGTACGCAACCCAATTCACCCCAACAAATTATAAACTCAAACAACACAAGCCATCGTGATGTGTACACGCAGATCCATCATAACCCAACGCAATCAGGCCCATGACTTCTCCCATACCTTAACTTTTGACAGATGTTTATCAATCTGTGGTCGAACCGTGTACAAAAGTTTTATTAAAATCTATTCACAAGCCTATTCGACGACTCACAGATGAAAAGATAACTCAGGAAAATATCGCTAGAGAAAATAGATTGAGCTGAATTCTGCTCGCGGATGTCGACAAGTAGTAGTGATGAATTTGTATACCTCTGACATTTCAGTCATTTGTGGAATGTCTAAAGCAGTTGACTGAGCAGTGTGGTGGCGTCGATGGTTCTGTGGCAGGCGACGTGGTTGAGCCGTTTACACGACGCTCAGGAGAACTATCGTGAGGCTTGTCGCAAGCTGGACGTCAAGCGACTGTCGACAGCCGAGTGTGCTGCTGCTACTGCTGCAGGCGTTGATATCAACGTACTGCAGTGCGACGAAAACATCTCGCTCGTCGAGTCCACAACGGACGTCGCCGCATCACCACAACAGGTTCGTTTGATGTCATTTGAAACCAAGTGCACTGTGAACTTGATGGGCATAGGCGGGTTGCTCATCTCGCTGTCATAGGCCATTTAACCTATATAGTAAGTAAGTAAGTAAGTACATTTATAAGGCGCTCCAAAAGCAGCAGTCACTGGACGCCGTGGTCCTCAGCAAGGTGGGTGTATAGGTGGGTATACAGCTAAGTGCGTGATACATGACCATTACGATGCCAGACCTACGGCCACCTTCCCACCTGCAGGGTATTACCGCCCTTCAGTCAATACTAAACTATCCTGCTTGATTGTATGTGAACACCTTGCTCAGAATCATTACATGAAGTGAAACAGCGGG
>Ga0049105_1001016_pt1 | contig 11494 bp, 7 predicted proteins | sample WorMetvaBAHAMAS1_FD_61260 | JGI IMG/M metagenome (GOLD analysis project Ga0049105, IMG submission 61260) | Worm MetaG Olavius vacuus BAHAMAS.1 | ecosystem: Host-associated > Annelida > Digestive system > Unclassified | place: Germany: Marburg | collected 2013-04-09 | reverse complement strand
TTTTTATTTTCAGCTTACTCGTGTACATAGCGCATTAGAGCTTTCTGAACGATGCGCTCTACAAATTTACTTACTTACTTACTTATTTATTACAAAAATAGTAAGTAAGTAAGTAAGTAGCTTTTGTGAACGGTCGGACGTATATATCAAATGTGGAATAAGGCATTAAGTAGAGCAATGATAACATAAAATCACAGTAAACCGGAGAATGGTAATGACAACAACACAAGAAACCAAACAGTCATCAATGTCGACATCATACTTCGCAATTACACAATCATTCCCAATTACTACTAAACATACAAATAAATAAATATAACACATAATGCCTTTCATTTCGATATTTTCTTGATGTTTGACCTCTGACCTTGAAAACCTTTTCAACAATACCCATTCAGATGGTAGATATTTCTGCAGTGTTATTAAAATTCGTCCAATAAGCACGGAGATATAGCGTCACGCGAAATGGGTGTCAACGGACGCACGGACGGACGACAGCAATACTTAAAGCTTCTCGCCGCCCTCTGTTGGCGGCGGAGCATAGAAATTGTAATGCACACGTAAATGTCATGACAGCTAAGATCACCTTGAGTTGAACCAATACCGTCTGACAGTCTGTCGAAATCAAAACAATAAATTGACATTCGGCTATTCTCGTACGTGTGTGAATAGTTTATTACCACAGATCTGTATAAATATTCTCCAGATACCGTACCTCCTATTCACGTCGTATCATATCATGTAGCAATTGATAAGCCCCCCGCCCAAAATGGCAGCAAGTTTCGGTCTATTTTTAGCAACAATCTACAACCAATCGCAACTCGCGGAAAGAAAGCACGTGGCACGCTATTGGTCGATTGACACTGCGGTAACGGCTGTTCCATTAAGCCCGCACCCCTCTGCCATTACGAAATTAGCGGCGGCCATATTGGGCGGGCGATTGTTCGGAGGGGAGGAAGTATTCTGCCGGCTCAGTACTGCCCCTCTGAATATTACCGCCATACACTGCGCTGACCGTCCCACAAGGTACCGAGGTGACCGGTTCCAGGACGAAATACAAAGCGCCGATACGTCGTCGCAACGCGGACCGCCGGCGGCGAGCGTCTGCGCAGTCAGCGACGACGAGTCACGCCGTTCACCGTCTGCCGTTCAACGCTTCGCGGAAAAGTAAGATGTATATGTCAGTGTTTGACGACAGGCAGCCGGAGGTCAGACAGGACGAAATGAGACCGAACGTCTTTTTCAGTCGCAGTTCGTCGTCACCCAGCACGCCGACCGGCCGACGTCTGCTCTCCCAACACGTCCGCCCACACTCCACTCCGTCTGGCGATCGCTACATTCTTCAATGAATGTACGGCCTGCGAGTCCGTGCAGCGGGCGCACGACACGTGGACCAGTGAATGGGATTTACTTCTTTAACCGCGAAGAAGAAATCTACGCTGTTAACCCTACTGAGAAATATCGTTGTATTGATGTAGTTTCGGCTTGTTACCTCCGCCAATGAGGAGGTAACAAGCCAAAACGTGATGTAGCTAACAGACAGAGAGACAGAAAGAAAAACAAACGCCGGGCAAAACATAACCGCCAATGAGGTTATGTTTAACTGGCGTTTGTTCTTTCTGTTTCTGTCTGTTTGCTATACTTCACGTGAAAACTATACTGATCTGATCTTAGTGAAAATTTTAGCAGAGACTTATCTGTGAACAAGGACAAACTGGTTAAATTTTGTATCCTCATCTAGATCCGGATTCGGGATTTTTCTGACCGATTCCTCAACACTGCGAAAAAGAGCATTTTTCCACAACTCGGCTTATATCTCTGGAAAAACTGACAGGATCTTCATGAAAATTCTACCATACCATACCATTCTACGTACATGCAATTCTTGTCATACCTCTGGACAAGGAAGTCTCCGTTGATTTTCGGAGGTCATGCAGATCCGGACTCCAGATACGGACTTGGGGTCCGGCCCGGATTCGCCTTGGCAGAGGTGTGCACTCTCCGAGTGTTCTTGTCTGAAGCTGCGACGCCTAGGCCTAACTTTTTGTTTTACTGCGCACCGTGTGTATTTTTTAATAACTGCCATTATTTTTTCTTTTTCATTTGTCGTATTCTTGCTTATTTCGTTTTGTTTACTTGTGCTACCATATTTTATGGTGAATGAAGATGAATATTTTTACTTACACGTACTTTCTTACTTTGTTACATGTCTCAAGCTGTCAGTTCGCCGGCAGTGTTAAAGGGTGATTGGGATTCGGCGCGAACGTGCCGGCAACTGAAGGCTACTGCGGGGCTGTTCCGGACTCACCTCATTCGCCCGGCGCACCGGCGGAGACAGTAACATTACTCTTCATCTCAGCGCGGTTCAGGCGTGTGCGTTCGACGAGGACACCCACTGCGACCCGCACGGTTGACCACACCACGACCTCACGCGCAACCTCGACCGCTCGGCATGGTACCCGTGACCATGCGACTACCTGTCGGCCGCATCTGCCGCCAGATAAATGTCTCGCAATGCAATATTCAACAGTCGGCGGCGCGCAGAAAACTCGGCGCATTAACCAAGACCTTCCGTACACCTTCCCCGTGAACCTTCCTTCCAGTCACTGGTTTTACCCACTTATAGGCACCACCACTGGCATCGTCAAATTACCGCAAGAAAACCTTGGCGAAGAAGAGAAGAGCCCTTCTACAGATTATATGATTAGTCCAAGGAGTTGTTAGAGTTACGCTATAGGGTAAAGACGTTGCAGGGCACTTTCTACAGTCAAGAGTGATACGAGCATCCGGATGTTGATAGTAGCATGTCAATATAGAAACCTAAGTCGACTTAGTGGTCGCTGAAAGAAAAGTAGCCGACTTATGTAGAGTTAGGGTTACGGTTAGAGTTAGGGCTGTGATTTGCCGAAAGCTGACCACAGCCTCATTATCATTAGGGTTAGGGCTGTGATTGACATATATGCTATGTAACTGCTGAGTGTACGAGGCTAGTCGACCGTTGATCTGTTCAAGAATGCAGAAGCTTGTAGAAGCGGTTCACGTGCTCATATTTCGGCCCAATAATTAAGTATGTATCTGACGGAGTCTGACACTGGACAGTAGCTCTACAGTGTCCACTGGACACCGCCAGAGGGGACGTCCAACTGGCATTGGACAGGAAGAATCACTGGCCTCAACATGCCACGTGGGCCATGAGTTCTAATGATAATGAGGCTGTGGTCAGCTTTCGACAAATCTTTGGCTAGCGTTCAGTAGGGAAGCATACGACACGACGTCATATCACGCTGGAACCGAGAGCTAACTCAAGACTGTCCGCTGCTGTACAGCTTCACGGTAATTAACGTTAACTACTGAACGATAGCCAAAGATTTGCCGAAAGCTGACCACAGCCTCATTATCATTAGAACTCATGACCCACGTGGAATGTTAAGGCCAGTGATTCTTTCTATCCAATGCCAGTTCGATCCCCTCTGGTGGTGTGCAGCCATGACCATAACGTCGGCCTAACCTGTAAATTACTAATTTTGTTTTTGTTGCTGTTATAGCACCGAATGGTACGAATACGATTGTGTTGTGAAAACTACACTTCGAACGTGAAATCGTATACGAACAATCGCACAACAGCTTGTGAGACTCGACGACACGTGGTGGACCGGTCATGACTGCAGCCAGTGCGTGAGGGAGTACATGTACAAGCGCATTCGCTGAGGTCGGCCGGTCATTCGGACGCTCGTACGAGCATCGTAATGGCGCTGTTAATCGTGCCAGCGGCTTTGCCGATGCCATGCAATGATCACCGTCGCAGACAGTGATTTATCGCTGTCGGAAGGAATTCAGCGCCGTCTTCGTATCGCCCCGTCCCGTTCCGTCCACCGACCCAATCCTCGGCCGTGCACCCCGCCTTGCCTGCCTTCCGCTTGTCACCCGTCGATAAACGAGCCGGTCCGCAATCCGCCCCGTCTAAACTAGGAAAGACAAAAACGCTCTGGTAGTTTAATTTGATCTGTGAAGTGCAACGTTACGGTATTCAGGAAGAATGATGACGGCCGGAGTGACTACCAATAATAGGCCCAGTGGCGTCGACAGAATTTGTTGCGAGGAGGGGCAAAGCTGAAAATTATGTCATGGGGCACTCAGGGCGGACTTCAGGGACGAGTGTAGGAGCTGATCGATGACTAATAGTTTTGAGACTAATGCAGCACTGTTAATTGTTGACATCTGCATCAGCTGATCTCGCAGACTACACAATACTTGGATAGTTGATTGTCTGATTTACTCCAGAGTGAACTAAAACTGAAATTGTTGGAAGTCGAGGGGGCACGTGCCCCAGTGCCCCATAGCTGGCGACGCCACTGAATAGGCCTAGATGTCACATCCCCAAAATCGGAGCTCTGAACGAACGACGATACTACCCAGTATAAAAACTCCTAACAGACCCTCTCTCTTCGGTCTTCTGTTGTTTCCAGCAGGCTCATCTCTTAATTCTTGAATAACGATATATCTGATGTAGACCATGCCGTAACAACCACGACGTCTCACTTCATCAGCTGCACGGTCAGCGCTGCGGGCTGCAGCAGAACACTAGTCTCAATATATTGTGTCCTCGTGTCGTCTCGTCAAGACAGTCTGCCAGTCGTTAATTCGGTATGCGCATCTGATACGCCGCGTCATCATCCTCTCGGCAGCCCAGCAGCAGCAGCTGTAGCGCGATTACTCTCATGTTACGCTGGGAGGATCGCGGTCAGCTTGAAATCATGAATGAGAAAGCACGGCGTGCGATGACTGCAATCGATGAAGACAGGCCGGTAAACCGTGCCGGGCAGCTGGGCCACTCCCCCAGTCCCCACCCAGCCATGTACGGGCGGACAAAAGATGCCAACAGAAGCGACTTAATCAAGCGTTCGGTGTCAACTACGCTCCGGAGAATTGTTACATTGTGGCTAGAGTTACCGCGGTGCAGTTCAGTGGAAGAACTGCACTGGTATAGCGGTTCTACCGGGTGGCGGGGGAGGGAGGGGAGTAATTGGGCTCTAGGCCCCTGGCCCCAACACTGTCCGTAGACCTAACAAAACCGTTGCTGCCTGTTATTTTGTCCTGAAACCGCCACCGATCTGCACTGATGGCGAGTGAGGTCGAGTTATCATCATCAGCATCATCATCATCATCATCATCTTTATTGAAAGTTGTCAGAACGCAACTATACATAGATTAACAACAGTTTTTTTATACAGCATACGTATATAGTACAGTGTTTCACTGCAGAGATACAGTAGCTACACGTCCGCATAAACCAACAGTTGCTCCCAAACACCCAACCCTGAACACTATACTGTAAACCAACACTAGGTTTACAGTAGCAGAATGGCATACAAGGCTACAACCGTCGCAAAACTGAGCCTGTGAAGACAATGCCAACAAAAATATTGCAGTTGTACTTGCAAACAGTTAAAGCACTCAACTACGAACAAAAATCAACCTCATTTGTACGAAAAGTTGTACAGTTAACAGAAATATGCCTAAGTAAATAAATGAACTGCACGCCTTCTGTGCTGTACGAACATAGCAACCTGTCTTTAAGAATCAATTAGGCTACGGCATACGATAAGAAAAGACCGTTAGCTTGCTCAATGCCGGCTATTTGGACGCTGTCATTACACGTTGCCGACCCTGGAACTATTATTATTTCGTCAATTTGTGCCCGAGAGACGAGACGAAACGTCAGAGTCGCCGCAGCAATAGCATTTACCGCGCCTGTTTGTAAATAATTGCAGCTTCGTCCAAGAAACTACTCCAGCGACGCCTAGCGAGTAAACAAGTACAAATCGATGACAAAAAGAACGATACAATTAAACCGTTACGCACCGTCGCACACGTATACCCGCATATCGATCACATGTGAGAAGTATTAGGCCTACTAGTAAGGCGCACTTAACCGCCTCCACAGAATTGAAATAATGATATCGATCACCGAACGCAGGTGAATGGAAGCCGAGTGCTGAGTTCGCCTGCCTGCAAGAAATGGATTAGTTCTTGCAGTCGTTTTCGCACGGATAGTTAGGCCAATGAATGCATTACAACTTTGTCGCTGATAGTTTTCACACAAGGAAACTTTGTAGCAGACTTTCTTCAAGCAAAGTACGATTTGAGTTGGAAAACGGCCGCTTTGCGTTTTTTGGCCCCCTTTGGGGATTAGCGGCAACATACCATGTTCATCTTAGGCTCAATGGAAAGCGCGTAGTGGACTTCCTATTAGTGTTAATTGAACTTTTTTTCGCTAGGTGTTACGGCTGAGGCTCTACGAGCGATTATCGGTTCAAAATCGGTGATTTCGCTCCAAAGGGGGTCGGTTGACCCAAAATTTCACACAGAAGGTGTTGCCCCACCAACCATTCTTCTTCTCCAAAAACTAGGCTAAATGATCTTTCGTATGGTGTAAAAATCTGGACAGATCTTTCTTCCGTTTTGTCACAATGCACGCGGCGTTCGACAGATGGACAGACGGACAGACAGACAGACGACGACTCCCTTGCATTCAATGCAGCGCGGTAAAAACTGAAGTTACTGAGCCATCTTCGTGCATGAACGAAAAACAACAGCAAGACAACAGAGAAACATGATAAATCATCATCATCCAAACTGTACAATAGTAAAGTGGTCTTAATGGAAGATAAGACGTGAACAGGGCGACCCAGCAGAAGATACCACAGCAAAAGAATTACATAAGTGTACATAGAAACAGTTGATAAGAAACTAAAATAGTTGCAACATGATGTACCAACGAAACAGAGAAACGGGTCATGAACATAGAGTAGAATGAAAATGAGCATGAAGAAGAGAGCCTCACAAATGGTACAAAACAAAACGATAGTACATTACCGAGAGTGGCGGTGTGCAGGGTGTCCGGCGCTGGTGTCGTGGGGCTGATCGGCGTTGTCGCTAACACGCGACGATTGCTGCTGAATCCGCATCCTGCTGACTCGGCCGTCAAGATGCTGTTATTTGATGGACTGATGCACAGCGTGTTCCACCGCTGTCCGCCGCCGCGTGCGTTCCAGTCGTTCACTGCCACAGCTGGCGTGCACGAGTTCTCCTTGTCGTCGGCGACCCGGTTCCAGACATGTCGGCAGCGGCCGACCGTGGAGGACCTGTCCGTTGACCGATGACGAGACACGGCGCGACGGAAGGTTCCCGGCGGCGCTGGCATCCTTCTCTCGTCGGCAGCGCGTGATGTGCGACGCGACCGGGCATGCGGCGAGACCGACCGCGATGCGGTTGTTGTTGCGCCGCCTATACCGTCGCCGTCAGTGCGACGAGACGACCTCGACTGGCGGGATCGACGACATGTGCGTGAACCCGGCGGCTCGGGCTGCAGTGTGGACTGGGTGGTCGACCTCCCACAACGACCGCGACATGTCGCCGACTCCGATCCTCCCACCAAAACCCCGCGGCGACCCGAGTCCTCCAAGATCTCCATTTTCGACGACGTTTCCTCGCCGCAGCCGATTCCCTGACGTTCATTGTCGCACGACGGATACTTGTCTGAGCTGGGACGACCGTGGCGACAAGCAAACAAATTCTCTACACGGAAAAACTGCCGGAGAGCGCGACGCGTTGACTTGCTGCGCTTCGCCGTCGAGCTTTCAGTCGTCGCTGTAGACAGACTTCTGTCAACGAGCTTCATCGTGCCCGCCTTGCCGGCGTGACGGCTGCAGTTGGCCGGGCAGCCGCGACTGCACGCCATCGTCGCCATCGACTCCTTCGTGATGCACGGACCACAGATGTCCGGCTCCGAGTCCGAGGACACGGACGAAGACTCGGAGAACATCCGGCCCAGCGTCCGCTCACAGCTCAACTGACGATTCATACGTCGACCCGCCGAGTCCACCGTAGACCGCACTTTGGACGAAGTGCCGCTGCCGCCGTCGGTTTTTCGCTGATTTCGACCGGCAGTGGGCTCGTTTGTCATTTTATGCGGAAGAGTTTTGACATCACTCGCGCTCTGATTCGAGTGGCGTGGCTTCTGAGGCTTTCGCAGCGTCAGCGTGAGTCCGTTAGCGACCTTGTTGGAACGCTGCGACACTGCAGACGTCGAAGACTGCTGTCGATCGAATGTCTGACGCTTGGACACAACCTTGTCGACGTCAACATAGTTCAGTCGACCGTTCAGTCCACTGTCTGAGCGATCATGGTGGAGAGACCTGGACATGGATGACTGACGATCGACAAGCTCGGCTTCTGGGCTACAGCAGGTAATGATGTCATCCGGTTGGCAAGACGTGGATAACGCTCTGTGGTGGACGACTGTGCGTCTTGCAGATTCTTTCTGTGCCGACGTGTCGGTCCGTACTGCGGAAGACTTTGTTTTTAATCTCTGATAGTTCGACGTGGCGCTCTGGGTGCTGGAAGTTCTTGGCGGCTCAGAATCGAGCTGATCGGCAGACCGGTGAACTTCGGCCGTTACGACGACCTTCTCGCCGGCAAACTGTTGGACACTGTTCGACAAAGACGGCGCGCAGTCTGGCGGCGAAGTCGACGCAGTTGTGGACACACTAGAGCTCTGCATGTTCTGTCGAGCGGGTGACGATCCAGAAGTTGGCGATGACGAGCTGTGAGCTTCTGTTGTTTTCGAACTTGCGTTCTCGACCATCGCTCTGGTCTGATCATCGGTTCCACCAGTCTCGGCTCGGCTGCTGTCAGGCTCGGGAGGCTCCTTACAACGATCAGTCGTAGTTCCACACCATCCGCGTTCCTGAACATCAGTCACCATCATCAGCGGCGCGTTGCGTCGACCACCTTTGTTCGTCGCACGCCGGTGGAACATCTTGCTATCAAGGCGAACAGTGAAGGTGAACTTCAGCAGAGAAGCGTCGCAGGTCGGCGGCGCCGAGCGGCAGCAGTCGATTCCTCCTCCGAGAGCGTCAAACGGCTCCGGCGGCATCAACGGCGACAGAAACGACGAGGACGATGGCGGCGGAATAAGCATAGCTGCAGAAGGTGCTCCGAATGTCGAAGACGTCGACAACGTTGACTGTGCACCACGAAGTACTTCCACTTCCGGTGCTCTAAGTTCATCTCCGCTGGACGAGAAGACGTCCTGATCGGTCTGGCGTTCATCACTGCTCCATGACGATAGTCCAAGTTGAGCTTGTAGGTCTTCAAGGGTGATGTAGCCTGACTCCTTGCTATCGGCGTCGTCGGACGCCACATCTGGACTGCTCTGTGCCACGTCCGTCTTCCAACGAATATTCTTCTTTCTCTTCGTTTCCGCTTCCCTGCTTTCAGGTCTGTTTTCACGACTGAAGCTGACCTCAGAAACTGGCTGCTCAATTGGCAAACTGTCGCCATCTCCCATGTTAGAATCATCGTTAGCATCATTACTTTTGGTTTCGTTTGTCGTGGACTGTGTGGCTACATCCATTACTTTATTACTACACCTGGCTACAAACGGCAACACTAAATTATTTCTACCTGAAGTCGTCAGCGAACTAGCCTTCCTTGACTCGGATTCCGACTCGGGTGCGCTTTTCTTCTTCCGTCGTTTCATTCTTGGCGGAGATATTTTTATCGACGTCGCTGGGTGTGAGGCAGGGACCTCCGAGACGACGGGTGGCTGTGCACAACTGCGTGTTCGTCGAGGTGGAACGGAAGTAGATCGACTAAATGAGACCGAGCTGCAGCCGACATCGGCGACCGGAAACACGTCATCATCATCGTCGGGTGTCGGACAGCGAGCCGTCGACGTCGACTCACTGCTGCAGGGACGAAGGGCCGCTGGATCTGGGGGACCGGTCTCCGTGCTCGACTTTCGCTCGCGACCGTTTCCGGTACCGCAGACGTCACTGTTAGTCACCGACGACATTATCGTCACGGGCGGCTGAACTCGAGTGTTTCCGGTCGTCGACGGCCGCACGACGCCAGAGCGCGGCAGTGTCGGCGCCTTGCCGAACGTGAAGAACGTGCACGTGGCGCGCGACCACTCCAGCCCACCAACTACGTCGTCGACCACCGACGGCGATCGCAGGTTACAACTCATTGTCCGACTTGTTCACTGGCCGCAGTCATGGATGCGGTCGCAGAGGAAGGCTGCAACGAACAATATGAACCAGCATAAAGTAATTATTCGCAGAAATCAACCGGTTTAGTCGGTACGGCCGCTTCGTCACGCCAGCGGTTGAGAAATCATAAACTATCTACCTACGGTACGGTAAACGCAGCTCAGAGATAAACAGCTGGCCATGACGCACACGGCGCTTTCCTTTCGGTCTTAGCGATGCGTCCGGCTTTTTATCAGCGAGCGCTCGATAAAGGCTCGCAATCGCGGCCACGTGCTGGCGCCGGCTCGACGAGGATCGGCTGCGTAGAACGGTGTAGTAGGCCGATCTGTGCTGGACGTTGCTTGAACTATGGATCTACGTGCCGCCGCCGCTGGACGCCGTAGCGAATAATCGCCACCGTCCGTACATGGCCCGTTTTTAGCGTGCATCTAACTAGTTAGTGCTTGCTATTGCTAGACCATTTCGGTCCGTCCGTCTGTCATTCCCTCACGTTCTGGCATTGTGTCTAGATGAATTAAGATATGATCGTGCGATTTTCAGCTTTGGTAGGACAATCCTTCCAGTTTCTGAAGAGGTAAAGCTTATACGGATATTCGCAGGGGATCACCCCCAGCGAGGGCCTTAAAGTGAAGCATCCGTCTATCGATAGCGAAAATTTGACCAATACTCGGCCACAACTTGGAGACGGTGCAGGATAGGAGGTAAGTTAGTATATTAATCACTAATGGGAAGTCGCATATGAGCTAACTTTCGATTGGTAAAAAAAATCGGTGACATTGAATGACTTTGAATGGCGTAATGGCTATTATTTTGCATTATTCGCCGAATTCGGTAGCTTTCGTGGCCAATTACGTAAAAGTGGTTGATTAGCCATCAACAGATTTTCTCCCGAGAAATGTCATAAAGTACACCAACTAAGCACGACGGACGCGCTGCGCTCTTCGCGGTAGCGGAGCTTCTTGTTTTATTTGCGCGCAGCGGGAGGCTGAACGTTTAACGGAACAGCCCCTACTGCTGTGAGAGCACTTGGGGATGTGCAAATTTCCCAACTGCATACACTCAGTGAAAATACCGCGGTGTTTTGTGATGTTATTGACGGTCTATAGTCCACAGGTTATGTCGGATTTAATGCCTGAGCTTAGTGATGTTTGGTGACGTTGAGTTGTAACCTTTCGGACTGAAAATTGCAGTTTCACAACGATTATTTCTAGTAAATTTAAACTTCATATAACCTTTCGTTCTTGAGGTACAATCCGAGACGGAACAGACGGATGGTCAGACAGACGGACGGAGTGCAATGCGCAATGTTGCCCATCAAGACGGTCGCATAACTGTGTGTGCGTGTGTGGATAATACTGCGGTATTTTCTTGCGTCGGTATAGCGTGCAACTCTAATCAGTAGCGGGCAAAATACATCAAAATGATGGAAAATAGGAGGG
>Ga0049105_1001015_pt1 | contig 11509 bp, 8 predicted proteins | sample WorMetvaBAHAMAS1_FD_61260 | JGI IMG/M metagenome (GOLD analysis project Ga0049105, IMG submission 61260) | Worm MetaG Olavius vacuus BAHAMAS.1 | ecosystem: Host-associated > Annelida > Digestive system > Unclassified | place: Germany: Marburg | collected 2013-04-09 | reverse complement strand
GTGTGATCATGTATTAGAAGTTCGTTAGCACGATATCTTACGATCTGCTTGTGGGAATTTTGCCGAATTTACAAGTTTGGTGAATAGATTTCGAGGTCAGAGGGTCATAGCGAGAACATATGTGGTCAAATAAACACTCTGGGAAGCATTTTTCACCTGTCTCCTGATTGCATGGACTTCATTTTAATGAAACTTGTCGCAGTTACTCACTACCAGGTCCACATTACACTGATGATGTTTTCAAGGTCATGGATTTAAAGGTCAAGGTCACAGACAACACTTTCCAAAAATGCACTTTTCTTGCAGATGCATACAGGTTGACGGTTCACTGTCAGCGACCATCTAGTTTCATTGGTCACTCAATGTTTTTGCAGTGAGACACAATTAGCGAATGTTTTTATGTGGTTTCTTAAACAAGCTAAAATGTTGACTGTCTCTGGAGAATGAGATATCATTGTTTGTTAGTATATGATTATATATTTATTCAGCCGTCCTGAACAGTCATTCACTTTATAATGTCTTCTTAGTAATGTGAACTTAATTGGAATTTAACAATTACATTTTTCAAATGTTAATTATCTAATTAACATGATTAATCATCTCATGATTAATCATTAATCAGCATACGCCTTCTTATTCGATCCAGAAAACTGAGTGAGCATAAATTGTATCATTATGGACGTTTCTTCTGAGTTGTCAGTGGTACTAGCATTTTCTCTTGTAAGTTGTAAGAGATTGCAAGGATGTGTGTGCATTGTTTCCAGGTCGACTGTCAGAAGTTAGTTGAACAGCTTACAAGGCTGGCTGCCAAGCGTGGCTGTAAGAATCGTGCCAGTGTTTATCGGCTGCTCAGCAGGTTAGTTGCAGCTCACAGCTGAACTGACAGTATTGATGTGATTAGTGCTGTTGATGTTAATAGCGGTGCAGTGATTATGATAATGACAACACAGGTGTTGATGGGTATAATGTTGAAAGTGCCAGGAAAATTGCTTTTTTATTGTAGTGTCATGCAGAGTTTTGCAGACATGCTGTGTAAGTCATATTCGTTTGTAAGCAAAATTGAGTTGTGCTATATTGTGAAGTACATTTTGCAGTATGTATACTTTGTTACATCTTATCTCAGTGAGAGTGACAGAAGATATGAATAAACTGCGTGTGATGTGCATGACACAGCAGAGTACAAAAGAGATTTAAAAGAGTCTTTCTTTACATGTTAAGCATTGTGGCCAGTTGTGTTGTATCCTGGTTGTGAAGTTCTAAGTAAGTAAGTAAGAGCAATTCTATGGTGCAAATGACGGTCACGATGTGCCGTGACCAGTTGATTCCCAAACAGGAGCGTTTTCAGTTGCCATTTCAATTGTCTGTAGCTGATGTCCTTTCGTAAGTAATAATAATATAATTCACAGAATTCTATTGCCTTCTTTACATACAGGTCCAGGCATGCATTACAAATAAGTACTAGGCTAAGGTTCTGGATCAAAGAAGTGTGTTATGAGTAGTTTTCTGAATTGTGTACGGTCGGCTATGTCACGAAGCGTTGAAGGCAGAGCATTCCATGCGAGTGGGCTGGAGTAGGAGAATGCATGTTCGCCCATGGATGTAGGACATCTCTAATCTTTATAGCCGGTACATCGTGCTGTCAGCAGAGCGCAGACCGGGTCATGTCGGGTTGTCAGTGATGGTGAAGACTGTGTCGGCGAGGTACACCGGGCACGTTCCATGATGAACACAGTGCATCATGGTGCACAGGTTATGTTGGATGCGCTGGTGTACCAGTGCAATTGACGCAGGGCTGGGTCACATGGTCACATGTTTGGAGCCCAATTATGAGACGCGCAGCTGTTTTGTACACGTTGTAGAGGGACGGTCATTGACTTGGGCAGAGCTGCCAAGACTGAATTGCCGTAGTCAAGTCTTGACAGGACAAATGCATGAACCATCTGGGCGGTGAGGTCTTGACCAACTGAGTGATGCACATACTTAAGTCAGAATGGCCCCAAGGTCTGACCGCACTGCTTGAATTGATCTTACTAGAGCCGACGGTGACTGATGTGTTTGTCCATGATGGCCAGACTGGCGAGACACGACAGTTTGCCGAACCACGCAAGTTCGGTGTTCGACTCATTCAGTTGCAGGCATCAGGAGGCGCAGCAGAGTAACATGGTAGATTGTTCCAAACCTGTGGACCTGCAGCAGCGGAGCTCTTCTTGTCGAAGATGTTAGGTGTACAATGTACATGGGATGACACTGCTGTAGGATGCTGACCAGAAAAGGTGGCGGCACACTGTGCATGGAATGAAATGAGACGATTGTGTCAGTTGAGCAAAATGCACTGCACAGAGAATGATAACAGCCATGACACATGTCCTACTTTGCGTAGTATGGTTTCATTTTGGGGAAATAATGTAGCGTTATAGTTAGTTTATGTTTGTGATACTGTGAATGTACTCTAGTAGTCCGGTATAAAATTTAGAAATGTAAGACAGGTTGTGATGGTCATATTGGTTATAATTATAATGGTTTGACTAGATGTTGATTGTAAGAAATGTATCATGGTTACTTTCATGACATTGATTGATTGATTGTGTTGCAGATTACGTGAAGTGACTGAGGGTAAGAGACCAGTGCCTGAACAGAAGATGGCAGATGTCATCCCAGACAATATTGATATGGAGCCAGTTGTTAGACTGGCCGTACAGAGTGGAATCCAGGCCAGTTTAGCCGACGGGGATTGTTCGACGCGACGTAAGCGGAAACGGCAAGTACCGCAGATGAACGGCAGCATAGATGCCGTGGCTGATGTGAAGGAGAGAAATGACTGCAGTTCAGAAAACTGTGAAGACAACATTCGGAGGAAAAAACGAAAGAAATTGGCATGTTCAGAGCAAGCAGATGGTGTTATGATTGAGACTCGGAAAAGAAGGCACAACACAGTTGTTGACAGTGAACCTGCAGCCGTTACTGCTGATAGCGATTCTAAGTCGGCAATGGAGGATGAGGTTGAAATCTGGATTCCAAACAGAAAATACAAAGGACCGCTCAAGGATGTGTGTGCTAAGTTGGCCGGGGAAGGCAGTAGGAAAGTGAAGCATCATTCTTCTAAGAAGGATGACAGTTTGCCTTTTATGAGATTCATTCCAGTAGACAAAACACCGGCAGCATTAGTCAGAAGACGGAGCAAGTTGTCACATTCAGAGCCAAAGGAGCTTCATAAATCTGTAAGTTTAGTGTAAGTTCATTATAGTAGCAGGTTTATTGTACAAGTATCTTGTCATTAGCTGTTACTGTCTTTATGTCAATTGTCATTAGCTTTAGGTATGAATGAATTGAAATATAAACAAGACTGCCTTTCAGCCGATGGCAGACCACCTGTGAACATACTGGCGATATATATATACCTGCCTACCTGAACCGGCTGATATATGCAATACCAAGATAAGTTTTTTTCTCTCGTGCAACCTTTTACCTGATGACCTTCATATATGAACTTGACCTGAAGATTCTGGAGATGTGCCTGCATGCCATAAATGAACGTTCTGAGTCAAGACATTCAAAAGTCAGAGCATTACAGACAGACAGATGCGACTGAAAACATTACTGTGCCACATCTGCCAGTAGTAATTGTTTGGATGCTGTATCTTTTGTTGTTAAATCTCACTGTTGAACCGTTGCTGTCATTTTTGTACAGGCTAAAGAACTGGCTGCATCATCACCGCAATCTGCCGGACGACGGAAGAAAGTCATATTTGCGATGAATCTCAATAAATCTCAAGGTTTGTTGAGTATTGGTGGTTACTGGTTACGACCAATTATATGCTGTGTTCCAATAAAAAAACATAACCGTGTTTTTGTCGTAACTTTTCTGGAAGAGGCAGAGTTTGCAGTAACGCTAACACTAAGCAGTTGTTCTGCAATGGCTCGTTCCACAGACATCAATCAGGTATTCCTACTGAATTCATTAATTAAGCACTTATTTGCTGGGAGATTGCATGTATGATCAGAAGAGATGTCAGGCCAACCAGTGTAAGCAGGTTTGTAAGATGTTTAGGAGCGTGACCAACAAACGCCTTGTTCGCTAGCAGACAATGGCACAGCTTGTACTGGATTTGCTCTGATACTTGTCTGCATACTAGCTGTGAAAATAGATATTCCTCATTTAATGTGATAGCAACAGTAAGGTGAGACCATGCCAGTGTAGGCCAGTTTAATGTAAGTTGTAAGTTATTGTCCCCAGTTTTAACGAGACATCTATGATTACCTACTGCTGTTACAGTACAGCAACTGATTACCAAGGTTGTCTTCAGCATAACGCTTCTTCACATTCACGCAGACTGAGAGTGGCAAGCAAGCACATGCATTTTGTCTAGCAGCACCAGCTGCCTCAAACTCTACCCAGAAGTTTGCGGCTGTCTGACGGTGTAGCTAGTTTTAAATCATTGAAGTCTCACTTAACTCTTGCTGTTATTGAGGTTCTGTTGTACTAGCCTTATGCCCAAGCACCTGCACCTCTGAATCTCCTAACTGCTTTCTGCTTGCAGTATTTATGGTGCTGTGTAAATTTTACTGCATTGTATTTGTTGCATTATTTACTAGTAGATGATGACTAGTGGCACCGAGTTGTAATCTGCCTTGTGGGCTAAAATTATACACCTTGCAAAGCAATGTCAGATTGTTCGTTATTGGCAGAAACAAGTAAGAATCTCTAATAATAGCAACAATGACCGAAGAAGAACCGTTATTTGTTTCTACCATAACATTTAATTGCAATAGTCTCAAGTGACACAATCAGTGAAGTCTAAATCACTCCAGCAATGGCATATTTCCTGTTAACCAGTTTTATCAATCTTTCTGATTAATCTTGATACATAGTTTACTTAACATTGCTTTTGTAGAATTTTTTGCACCCTATACGTTTTCATTGCAAAGCAGTTTAATTGCACTTTTGTCTTCATAAAACATCGCTATTATGACAGTTTGGTTGATAAACAGTGACGTCAATAGATAAGTCGCATTGTCTTTATTCCATGTTTGCACAATGTTCGTTATTGGCTGTCCCACATGGTAGGTACATAATTACACTGTTGTTTGTGTAGATTTTGAAGACAGTCTGAATGTGACACCTCGGCAGCCTTACAATCCCAGCTTACAGCCAGACCGTACCATTCTTAAGCCGTCACCAGACACGCCTCGGATTGCAGCACAGACAGCTCTGAAGCGAAAGTCACCTAGAGCAAGACCACAAGCAGCAGATTTCTTTTGAGGAATTTACTGACTGTGTTAGTTATTGACAGACTGCACTGTGAGTGCATTTTAGGTAATGACTTGTTCCGCAGTGACCTAATGTGGGGACCTCCATAAATGACGTCACACAATTTTATGGTAAAATTAACTCTCCCCTCTGTCACACTTAGTCACAAATCGGGGATCCCCCTGCCGAAATTACGTCACAAGCTTGAGTCCCTTCCCCTTTCAAAAAGGCATTGATTATTGCCTGCAGGAACAAGTCTGACTTCAGCTTCCTAATTTCTACGTCAGCTGTGAATGTGACACTGTTTACATTTGCTGATGAGTGCCGTGCTGTGGCCAGTGCAGCAGTGCCGCTGGGGGTGTACGCATGGCGTTCATCCACAAACCTGCCGCATGTCGGACTGCGGTCACATGATGGGACAGACATATGGACGGATGCAAGATCATGTCATAGGCTCTGCTCATTCTGCAGTCATGCAGCCGGTTGCAGTATAGTCATTCCATCAGCCATATGTGATCCATGCGTATATAGTGCATACCAGCAGTTGCCAGTGTATTTTGCGTGATGTCACAACACTTTACGCTCCCCTGCCCCCCTCCCTACGTCACGCGTCATACCAGCCTGGACTCCCCGTCCCCCTTTTGAGTGCGATATCATTTATGGATGTCCCCTATAACAAATTCAAGTGCAGCCTATTGGTACATCCATTCACATCTGTTTGCCCGTTTTGAAAACTTGGTATTTGGGTAGATGTCCCTTAGTTGTATGTTGTGCCAAAATTTGACCGTATTACGTTGCAAAATCAGCTATTTCAAAATGTATATCGACGTTGGTCAGACAACCAAACTGAATATGGAGTATGAATCCCTAGCCCCATGGGCCTTATTTCGATTCAGGTCCCCATCTTCACGTGCATTCAAATTCGGCAGAAGTGGCTTTTTGACATGAAAAGTTGTCGGGTACCATGTTTTTTGGCAGTTTACAATTTCCATCTAGTCTATTGACTGTAGAGTGAAAGAGGATTCAGATTGTGCATGTTTCAACTCCCTTTATTTGATATCAGGCTCCAGTCATGTACCATGACTCCAAAGTTGGAATATCTCCTAGTCTCGGAAGTGATCATCGTCCCCATCCTTTGGCCAATTATTCTGGACTATATGCACAATAAGCACCAAGTGTTTACACTGCGTCATACTGTTATTATTATGACAGCGTACAGGTACAAGCATGAGAGAAAAATCAGTAGTGTGAAAATGCATCTTTGTAGTATGATAAATTATTGTCAAGTCACATAATATACAACTGTTGTGTTTGAATGACAGTCAGCTGTCTCAGTCAGTTAAATTATTTGTTCAGTGAATCTGAAATTACACTGAAAATATAGAGATTACAGGTTAACTGCTGAATATGTGGTGGTTGCAAGAAAGACTATGTAAATGCATATATCACTGGTCTTACTTCATCGCTGTTACATAGTCCTAATAAAATTCAGTGGAAACAACTATCACGTGTAGCTGCTGAAATTAACGTGACAATTTGTATGACTGATACTTTTTTTATCTGACTGTTCAGTGTCAAATATGCCACTGTATAATAATGTCTCTTACATTTTTTGCTTCTTTGGCTGAAACTGCATACATGGTGTTCAAGAACAATGCAAAATACGGTATGCACTATGCACACATTTTATTGTTTCAAGACACTACACATTTCGAGTTAGCAATATAGATTTACACATCATTAATAGTTCGCACTATAAATAAGTCTAACACACACACATATGGTATATTTTGCAGTCAGAATGATTGATTAGATACAGGAAGTGAAGAAAATTTGCCAAAAACAAGGCACAGTTACCAATGAAACTTGGACAAACAGTCTGCTAATCAGCAACTAAATACCAATATCCACACAACAGTTGCAGCAGTACGAGGATATCATCCTTATCGCAATATATTTTATATATGTCCAAGATCTTCAATACTGATAAGCCAGAATGTTACCCTACTGTAATACTGCCAGTACTGTTGGTATCGTCGACAGGAACAGCCTACAGGCAGATGTATAAGTTATTCCTTCACAAAATGACGAAAAGTGGTAAATACACCATTGCTACAAATTTGTCAAATAATGCCCAAATTAATCACATACAACAACAATTTTGGTTACATCTACTTCGCAATGTTTCAAAAGAATTATTGTTATATGAATCCTAACAAAATTCTGGTATTACAGCAATTCCGACAATAATACGTATTATTCATATTATTCATGCAACAAAACAACCTATCTATTTACAAGACAAAAATCTTATCAACTCGACAGCACAGTGAGACAACTTCCAATTATTTATTTATAATATTTCAAAATGTGGAAGATATTTACAGGCTGTTATCAGTACAGTAACAGTCCTCCCAGTAATGTAATAAAAATTCCACATGTGACGCATAATCTAACATCAAAAACAAATTTTTACAATATTGTCGAGCAGTTTTCCAGAATTTGCATTTTTATCCAAACGATCCTTATTCTTCCTAGTATATAAAATGTTAGAAAATAATAAACACAGTTCAAACACTAACATCCACACCAACACACTAAAGGAACAATCTGTATGGTAAGATATATTATAAACAAATATATTTCTAGTCGGCACTTAGCACAACGTACTTTCCTAGATGCTCATTAACTCAGGACAATAGAGTATAGGTAAGGTTGGTCCTTTCATGTGTCGGCGATTACAAACATTACCATAATTCAACCGACTGCCAGAATATTATACAGTGCATCCATAATATTTGCAAGATGTTTTCACATGATCTGTCGCAACACGTCTGCATGCCAAAAAAGCACTTACAAAACACAAAGTCATCTACAACTTCTCATCTATTCGTTGAATCATTCATGAGTTAACTCAACCCAACAGTCTTGTTACAGGCAACAAATAATGCAAAAGATGACTGTTAACCATGTGATACTGTACACATACCAATGTCACTAACTAATAATAACAACATCTATGCTGCTTCTAAAGTTTCTTTAAGAATACAACTCCATTACCCATAAATACCACAACTCGTAACATGGCGTGACATGTGCATTGTGTCACTATGTGAAGTGATACTAATTTTCACATTTAAGACATGTACCTTTGATAACATCAAGAGCCAACTTCAATTATGTTAACTACATTTCTAAACCTTAAGGCAGTGGTTTCTTAACTATTGTTGGTTTCTGCATCCCTTTAACTGATCCATAAAAGCTTCAAACATCTGTAAAGACTAAACTAGATGTTCATTAGAGTGTAAAAAATGGGGCTCTTCCATTGACTTCAACAGTCGCCCTTACGACCATAATAACAGATACGTATGTCGAGCTAATTATGTTCAACATCAGGAACTACTCAGGTGTTCAATATTACTTAGTACTTTTAATCTAAATAAAAAGCTTCTCCCTGTCAATGTACTGATTGCATTATTCTGCTAGCCAGCAAATGTGCTAGGCTGATACCTCGAATGGCTCGTCCATGTAACAATGCTTTATATTACATGACTAACAGCCAAAGTTTCTAATGGGCGGGATGCTGATTTCCTCAACCTCAGATACTGCTTTTATATCATTATAATAGCGACAACAAACTCGCAGAGCTATCAACGAAATACTGCCCCAGTAAAGGTGTAAACATAAGCAGTTCATATACTAAGATAATACATTTACAATATATACAATTTGAGATTTTAGTGTCAAAAAGTAGGGAAATTTCAACTATTGACCTATAACATATAAAATACAAAGTAAGTATTGTAAACAGCAATGATGAGAATTATGCACCAATCAAATCCTAGCTACATCTGTTAAACAAAAGTTAACAATAAACAATCTAAACAAATCTACAACTGTACACTTTGTTAGTGTCAGCATTTCATCCCACTCACTAACCAAGCGACTCAAAATAAATATACTCCAATGAAAGTTTGCCTACATGTTAGCAACCATTTCAAGTTTTATATCTGTTTCAAATTTATGTCGGCATCTACTCGCTCCCATAAATATCACTACTTGTAATGTGACAGAATATATGTACTGCATGTCAGTAGGTCAGAGCTATGTTGCATATCTGCCAGTTCTTATAACTTCACATTATATTAATTTATGTACAACCAAGCTAAGAAAGTTTCTGAATTGTTCAGACAGCTAAATAGATAAAGGTTTTTGCCCGAGCCAATGAGACCCAAAATGTGGCACTGATCTCTCTTAGCCAGAAACCAGCCAAAGCTGCAAGACAATGGACATGGGGTGGCCAGGCAGTCATGCTTACCGACAGAGGCCGTAGTAGGTGTAAGAAAAATGACCAACTATTCGACTCAGCAGCACTCTGGTTACTTGTGCAAAAACAAACTTACTATTATGCCATCACACCACTATTATTATCCTAGTAATGCCGGCAAAATGTTCAGACGTCATCAATGGGCGACGTAATAAAATAACAGTTCCGGAAATTATCATCACAAGAGTTCAAACTATACTTGAGAACATCCACTACTCATTAAGAAATGCATCAATGTTATTGCTGCTGTGGTTAATTTTGAGTCACCATATATAACTGTATTTTCTGGCCACATCGACAGTTGGTAAGTTGGTGTCTCCTGAACATTGCCTTTCATGCACAATAGTCACATCATCCAAAGTACCACACCAGCAACTACAAATACTAATAATTAGAAATCTAACAAACACAGAATGCACAAACTGTAAGTAATACCTGCATATCATGAAATTCTCAGTCACAATTATGCCTTCCAAAGCACCTCACATCTGTGTCACAGGACAACGGAAAATGCATAGCAACAGTAAACATTTGTGTTTTTAACCCAGCAGCTTTCTAATACACCATACAGAGAAACATCCTATAAACACTTGTTAATTATTAAATAAATCCTAGAACACAATTTGTACCTATATCAGTGGACCAGACATGCACATGTTAACAGAGAAATATCGTGCAAATACAAAATAATGATTATGCATCAACTAAACAAGCATAAAATATGACACAAAGAGACGGAACATACGGCACGTAACTGAGTAAAGGCATACAATACATGACTTGTTACGACCACTGTACTGGCAAAAGATTATCCATCCAAACGAATGACAATTAAACACTTGCATTCACAGTATTGGTATTAACCAGTCTGATGCGATAAAAATACAATATTTTAGCGTTACTTTGCTGCGTGATAGCATAATGCTGACAACTCGTAGCCTGATAGCTAGCAAATAAGCAACAGCGGCAAGCTCACTGCAGGCAGACTGAACACAAGCAATTATATTACCTGAGGTAGATTTTGCACAGCTAAACTAGCCCGCTGCTACACGTTCTGGTATCAACTACTAGTCTACAATATGCACAACTATATACACACAGCAGACAAAACAGATGACGTGTTAAGCGGCAGCAATCAGCAGTATAAAGCAAGGCTAACCTTATTAAAAATACACATCCACGTAATGCTGCTAGTACATATTTAGCGTCATGACTGGATGAAGCGGCAAGCACCACCAACTGCAAGACTGAATTGTCTCTACGCTATTACTATTCGATATATTATGCTCAAGAAATAAAAGCAAATGACTGATTCTCCCAGTTGCACTGTCACTATCGGATCAAGTCTGCTCAATATTTTACAATGCACCAAAACAGACGAGTCTAATGGCATGACCTGCAGGGTCAGTACAAACATCCTGATGTGCACAAAAAACGGCCAATACTGTAGTCACTAATCTCAACTGCGGTGGAAATGCAAGGACGGCTAACGGACACAAACACAAATACTTTCTGCAGCTACCTACATGCATCTGATAGTTATCGCTCTAACTACAATGTCCCAAAAAATGTGCCACCCTCTCATGACGATAATTCCGTCAAATCTTAACCGACTTTCAACATTCTATCCCTGCTGGAGAGTCTGTTAAATTTGCTACAAAAACAATATAACATAAAACCCATGGTGGTAATTTCCTAACATCTTAACTGAATGTCTGTCTCTCAGATTTCACGGACAGTTCTGTGAGTCAGCGGCGTATCTTCTCGACTCAGAACCAGATCGTTAACCACATCTTTCATGCGGTACTTTACGCTCTACCTGCGAGTCTGTGACTGTGCCAGTGTCTCGTAGCTATTTCAGCAGTCTGTTAGTGTTACTTTTTGTCCACCATTTGTTTGAAAATTCATTCATTAACTCCGTAGCTTTATATCCA
>Ga0049105_1001014_pt1 | contig 11512 bp, 11 predicted proteins | sample WorMetvaBAHAMAS1_FD_61260 | JGI IMG/M metagenome (GOLD analysis project Ga0049105, IMG submission 61260) | Worm MetaG Olavius vacuus BAHAMAS.1 | ecosystem: Host-associated > Annelida > Digestive system > Unclassified | place: Germany: Marburg | collected 2013-04-09 | reverse complement strand
GACCTACAGCGGACGGTTTATCCACATAAGTGGTCACCCGTCAGCTGCAGGTCAAGCGCAGGACAGGAAAGTTCGCCGGGGAATAACCGACGTTCTTCCACTGTGCTACGCAACCAACCAGGAACTTCCAGAAATCTCTCCACTAAGTACGGAGATATCGCTTTACGAGAAATTGATGTTAACGGACGACGGACGGACAGACAGCCGGACGGACAACTCGAAAACATAATGCCTCTTGCCGCCTATTGCTGGCGGCGGAGGCATATAATCCTGAGAAAGTGCGAACACCAACTGTCAACAGACCACACAGTGAGAATACGCGCTCAATATAATATGTCTCAGATGCGAGATCTTCTGCAATTTGCGCAGTGATGAACGTCTCGCAGACCTAAGTTCCTGTGCACTAACTGTTCCTACAATCGGGTATCAGTTATATATGTTTCGTAAACTCAGTAAACTCAGTTGATGTTCGTTCAACTGAATTTACTATTCGCGGAAAGACTCGTTCGTGCTCTTGGGAACTATCATTTCATGCCAGAAAAAAAACAACTCGGGCACTGGAAGGTGCAAAATAATCTCCAACATCACGAGTTCAAGATACAGCAGTTACTGGACGAGCTGCAGCATCTTGTACGCTTTAGGCTTCTTGCGTTAGAGCAGCTTGCTCTGGCTTCATCGACAGCACGCAAAGACGTATCAAGCAGATTATATGCCGCAGTACGTACACGGCTCGAAATCATTTTGGTGTAGAGCCACGTAGCATTGAAGATGAGAGTCTTCGTTATGTAGACTGCTGAAGATGACATTCGAAACTCAGCAACGCTGTAGTAATACTCGACAGAGCTTGTGCATCATACTGCATAGTGCACTGGACAGCGAACTTGAGCGAAGAGCTCCAACAGTGGTGCCACTTACTTAAACCGTCTCAATTCACTTGTAAGAAGTGACATAATCATTTCGTAATTTCCAGTAGTGTTGCATTTTATAAGGGCACAATGAGCAAATGTTCATAAAATCGATTTATTTTGGAAGATATTTCCTAATTTAATTTATAACTTCATTATCGGATGTTACTAATTCTCATAATAATTTTAGTTCTGAAAATATTTTTTATTCTTCATTACTATTTTCGAAAATTAATAATTTTACTTTTAACTTTACTTTTTATTAACAAATATAATCTCTGCTCTACAGTGCTGTTTAGTGTCACGGACGGTGTGTTGATGGGTTAAGAGTCCGTGGCTCACTATGACAAAGTACACGGCCCGATCATCATCGGCCCCGCGAATTGGCAGGTGTCAGCGGCCCCTCGCTAGTGAAAGATGGATCTGTTCAGGTATATAAATCACTCAAGATAATCAGCAATAAATAAACCGGACAGATAATCCCGTATTACAGCTGATTTACAGTTACTGTACTTTTACTTATTACGATACTTTAGGCACTGAATGGACCGTCTTGTTATTACTTCTTTAGATGCTATCTTCTATTAAAGAGGTTGGTGTGTCCCATTTCTCCATGTTTTTCTGTCTCTGCCTGCCAGTCTATTTTAACTTCACGATACTTGTTTTTATGTCTATTGTACTAGTAGGGATTATCAATTCATATCCTACTAGGCCTTACTCTTGCTTTTTTCCTTCAAATTTCCCTTCCATCAGCAGCAAAGCATTTGAACAACTGGAACCTCTCAAAACGTGTCCAGTTTCTGCCTCACAACGTCGCTTGCGAAATGAAGACTCTCCTCTTTTATTTTCCTCAAAACATTGTCATTCGTTACTTTATCTTTCCAGCCGCCCAAAATGCACCAGAACGAACAGATTACAATGTTAAAATAATTTGGGGGTCGGAGCCTCTAGTCCACTCCCCCATAATGAGAGGAGATGCAGCGCCCGTCCGCAGGCCCAATCCAATTCTTTCTATGAAATTCCCTGTTCCAAAATAAACATGTCCGTTTTATTATATTAAAATGTGCATGCAGCAACGACCAAACAGTTGTTTAATCAGCAAACAAGTCTGACAAAAGTCTTGCTGCCAAGCATGAGCAGAAGTAGAACAATGAGTTGAAGTGATTCCTCATTCCTCAAATTTAGCTGCTTACCTATGGCTACAATAAATACGAACAAGCATAAATTTAGGTTTTATTTTTGTATAGCATTTATAGTTTTCCCGCTTTTATATGTGTGCGGCTTCGGTGGAACGAATAAATATATATGGCTAGGCTGCGATGCAATAGTCAATAGTTACCACTGCTCGGCAATGACGATGACGGTCATTAGCTGCGAGGCGCCATTAGCTGGAGTGGATAGCCACTACAATAGCTGGACGTAGCTAGCTGATTATAATGTCTGTGTTTCATATAGCTGCATGCTATTAACCCTATTGGCACTGTCCATATAGGATTCCAGTAACATAAAAATACGGTCAAAGACCTTATCGTCAAAATATGATGCGACATGCAATTTATAGCCTACTGTGTGCTGAAAAACTCAACGCGCAGCCATATTAGCCCACCGCACATCAGACTACAAGACCTCAGCTATCGCTGAGATGGCCCCGCAATGTTGCATAACTCGAATTTTCGCTGTCGAGTTGCGACCGGAAGTATCACTATTTAACGTAGTCTTTCTTGGTAATCTCCGAGATTATTAGTATGAATGATAATACTGCCAAAACCTAGTTTCTGTGGGCTACATTTCGCCCGTATGCGACTTCCTATGTAACTTGCCTTCTATCTTGCACATTTCGAAGATGTATCAGATTATTGGTCTAAGTATCGCTGTCTCAAAGGGGGCGTTGCTCACTCGTTTGGGGCGAACCCCTAAATTCATAGTTGCGAATCGTGGCCTCAAAAAACGGAAACATAGTCATGTCGTATGGTGCTAAGCATATTCCGATACTTTGAACCCTTTAGGCATGACTCATAAATGTGACAGACGGACGGACGGACGGACTGACGGACATTTTGATAGAAAATGCCGCGCTTTACTAGATTGCGTCACAAAAAATTAATAAAAAATACTACAACAAAAAATGATGAGCATAATAATCTGAAACGAAAACAGAGTCGCTCTGAGTCATTGATGTCAGTCCGATGATTTGTGGAACAGATGAGTTCAACCATCACTCAAGAACCACCTCGACGTTCCCGAACGCAGCTACAGCAGCGGCGGTCAAATCGACGATGTGTTCCACTCGATACCATACGTTCATTCGTCAGAGCTGCCTTGACTACTGTAACTCTACGCCCGTGTCGACCGCAGCACTTAAGGCGTTCCTGCTTTATGGTCTTTCGTCAGCTGCGTACAGCGAGCCCACTTCACGCTGCTGTCAGACGGATTACTGATGTTCGTCGAAGTCAGAACACCTCGGCGATACGTTACACTGGCTGCCGGTGCCTAGCCGCATGAGCTTCAAGATTGCGCTGATCGTGTTTGACTAATTACGACACTTAGGACGGTTTAGCGCCATCACAGCGCCCAGATTCGTGTCTTACTCGACTTATCACCCTATATAAATCGACTAGTGTAGCAGTAGTAGTAGTAGTAGTAGTAGTAGTAGTAGTAGTAATAGTATGTGACGACAACGAGAGGAATATTTCAATGACGTCTGTGTTCCAGTTCACTATGTACACGCGACGCAGCAGACACGGTCACGCTGGCGTGCAGCGTACATGCACTTCGCGTTTAGGCTCCAGACCGTTTTATCCGCACTGCATGGAATGCCAGTGCGGACTAGTGATGAGAAAGGTGTCTGTCTGTCCATCAAACACGTGGATTGCGATAAAACGAAAAAAAAATCTGTCCAGATTTTTATACCACACGAAAGATCATTTAGTCTAGTTTTCTGAGAAGAATGGTTGGTGGGGGCGACCCCTTCTACCTAAAATTTTGGTCAACCGGTCCCGGTTGGAGCGAAATCGCCGATTTTGAACCGATATTCGCTCGTAGCGCCTCAGCCGTAAAACCTGGCGAAAACAAGCTCAATTACGCTAATATATGAAATCCACTACGCGCTATCCAATGAGCCTAAGATGATCATCGTAAGTTACCCCTAAGCCCCAAAGGGGCCTCAAAAACGCAAAACGATTGAAGAAAGTCTACTACAAAGTTTCTTTGTGTGAAAACTGTCAGCGACAAAGTTAGAAGGCATTCCATTGGCCTAACTATCCGTGCAAAAATGATTGGAGGGAGGCACCCATTCAACCTGAAATTTTCGGTCAAACTGACCGCGTTTGAGCGAAATCGCCGATTTTCGATCTATTGTCGTAGCGCTTCAGCTGTAACACCTAGCGAAAAAAGTTCAATTAACACTAATAGGAAGTCCTCTACGCGCTTTTCAATAAGCCCAAGATGAACATCGTACGTTGTCCCTAAGTTAAAAACGCAAAGTGTCCAAAATTTGAACAATAAGCTGCGATAACTCCCAGACGGTACGAGATAGGGTGTCAGTTACTATTAATCACTAATAGGAAGATGCATACGGGCTTTCGATTGGTACCGACCTCGATGAGCTCGAATGACCTTGAACAGCGTAATAGCCGTTATTTTGCGTTTTTCACCGAATTCGATAGCTTTGCAGGCCGATTATATCACAGTGGTTGAAGGTAGACATAATATAATGTCCGTAAAATATTGTCTCCCAGTTCCAGTCTTCAATTTTGGCCAAAACTAACGCATCCTGCAGCGCGGTCTCTCTGTGATAGCTGAGCATCTTGTTATTTGTTCGCATCAACTACGTGGAATAATTCGCAGAATTTGCAATGTAAGCGAGACTACTCTTATTTTATAGGCGCTGGGGGCAGCAATTGTCGATGAGGCGCTGTATAAACAGACTTCTTGACGTATACCGGTCATGCTAACAGAGGGTAGCAAAGCGTTTTGATTGGGATCTTAGTTATTCGATCTCTGGTCTCTAAATCACGACATTGTAACGCAAAACTATCGACCTCTGCTAAGATACGCGTACTTTTGGCTAGTTTATGCTTGCTAGGAGTATCTGATATGACCGTTCTCCTCCGCTCAAACAGATAACATCTGAATTGTGATGACTCTCCGGAGAATCGGACTATTATAAGTGTTTTCTGTTGTACTGTGTACCACAACTGTACATAATCTATATCACCACACTCATATCAGCAGTTTTTACAAGTGAACTAGGGCGCCGTTCTAGGCTTTCTTGTTGGTGTTTTTGCATGTTTTTGAACTTGCGTCAGTTAGTATTAGTTTTAGTTTATAGCTCAGTTGGCTGAACTAATAGTATAAAAAGCTGTCTGTTTGTGTGTCTTTGTTAACCAGGGTAGCACAGAGCATAACCGCTATACGTGCAGACTTGCAATCCTGTATGCATAGAGCTACCGATAACTGTTATCACAAACCAAAAGCTACTGGAGTCTGACTTACAGTGTGAGTCAAAAAAGTAGCCCCCCCCTAAAACTTTTTTCGATATTTTCACTTTTGGTGAACCTGTGTAACTGAAAATTATCTTGGTTATTGCTCAAACATATTCCTATGTTTTCACCAATTTTGGTCCATTTATGTGAATATTTGTATTAATTGTATCACTTTCACTAGTAAGACCCCTCAAATTTTAACAGTTCTATGTAGTTTATTACTAAATTCATGAATTTTTCGTTAAAAAACAAGTCACATCAAATAATATTTAATTATATATAACAGTTAGTATCTGTTAAATAAATTATCACATAAAATATTCAAAATGTCCACCGTTGGCTGACACACATGTTTGCAGTCGTTTGCGGTAGTCGGTCACAGCGTTGTCAAAGGCATTCTTTGGTAAGGCAAACCAAATTAACTAAAGTGCATTTTAAAACTCAGTAACTGGTTTTAGCTTCTGTTGTAGATTGTGTTGAGACTCCAGCATTGCCTCTAAACCTGACAATACGTCGGATTAAGGTTGGGTGAATTGGACCACTCATCATTAGCGATGAAGTCAAGGCAATCTGACTTATTGAAACTCGACACTTGAAACGGTAAAAACAAGAAGTACTCGTAGGAAAATCAACGCCATTTTGTTAAATATCAAAGTAAATCTACCAAAATTGGTATGCATGTGTGGACATAAACCCCCTGGCAACAAATTGGCAAAATTTCACGGGAAAATACTTAGCCTAAGTGAAAATATTGCAAAACGTTTTAGGGGGCCTACTTTTTTGACTCACACTGTAGTTTGCTGGGTGTACAGATTATTTATTATTATTTATTATGTAAATCGTACCAAGGTACACGAAAAATAATGCAAAAAAGCACGAAAAAAGAGAGAGAAAAAACCAAAAAACGTACAAAAAAAACAAAAAAAAACAAAAAAAAACACCTCACACAGTACATACATGTATATAGTTTACAATCGTTTGCTTATATAACTATTATTAGGCCTATGTTACTATGTTCAGCGCCGCTGTGTAGGATTGTAAGCGGCGCTGTACAAGTCTCACATTGTGACTGTGATTACTGTGCTGTCAGCTGAGCGTCACAGCCCATGGGCTGCTTGTTTTGTGTTTTGTTGTGCATTTGCTCATGGTCGTTTTGAGTTTGGTTGCCAGAACCGATGAAATCGACCGCCTGAAAAGACTTTTCCCACTACGATCGCAGTCGGTCAGTCTGACACGATTGGTTTATTGCAAAAAGGGTTAATCAGCATCGGGAGTAGAGGACGCAGCAGCGGGCGCAGCAGCAGCAGCAGTAACAGCAGCAAAACAGTGCGCACCGTTGGGCGGACGACATCGCATTGCACCACAGACAGTCGACCAACTCTGTAGATGGCAGAAGACGCTTTCGGTCGACGATGAACGGAATTCTCGGACAGCAGGTGGCCGAAAGAACGGCTTTGTTCCGGCCTGGTCGACCAGCGCCGGGCAAGCAGACTCAACAACAGTACACTCAACAGTCGACGCCGGTCGCAGTTCACCGTGTTCACAGCGCTCCCAACAAGGCCCCGGAACCCGTCTGTATACTCGGATGTTGCGGCATCGGCAAGATAAGCATCCTGTGGACGGTAAGCATCATCATCAACAGCGGTAGCAGCAGCCGCAGCACCAGCAATAACATTATTATTATTTTTGCATACGTTATTGAAAAAACTTATTAACATTTTTCAAGTATCAAAAGGTAAATGTTAGAATTAGAGCTAGCAAAAAAGGTTGACGGACTGTTAACTTAACCTGTAGCTGTTAGGCATATTACCGGGTATTACTAGTACGACTACTACTAGTGCTGCTGCTGCTGTGAGTAAGTAAGTAAGTAAGTAAGTAAGAAAACGATTAACGTGTCCGATAATGACAGTGTCACTTACCAGGCTATATTGAATTGATGTTGTTTACAGTGACAATTTTATATCATCAAATTAACTAAAGTGCACGAAAGTCACTGGTTAAAAAGAGCTATCGATGACGTTTAACGGAAGACACGACTGACGTAGTGTACAGTGTTATTCTCTCATTTTTTACCCATCGTTCTGCAACGGCGCAAGTTTTGCAAATCTGATTCAATGACGATTTAAACTACATAACAGAATTTGTCATCTTCATGTTTTGTTTTGTTCTGTGCTGTTTCAGAAAAGCGACTATATACGCCGATCTGCTTTTTTAAAAGTCGTTGTTTTTCTTGCTCCGTTTTCGTGCTTTTTCGTCGATCGAGATAATCACATTATCACAAACCACACTCTGTTCAATTTAACGTCAGATTTATCCATTCCAGACTTTTTTAGAACGGGCCACATGCTTATAAAGATAATAGTGAAAAGTATTGTTCGTCAACGTCCACACCACAAGGGGTGCATTCCCGAGATATAAGCCGGGGGTTTCAAAATGTTCCCCAAAGTTTGTAAAAGATGTTGCCAATTATAGTGTAAGTTTCACGAAAATTAATTAACTGTACTATCTAGCTCTGTGACTTTCAGCCTTTCTTCGCGTCATGTCGGGTAACTAAAATCGTAAGGAAAAACTGTCCGCGTTAACGATTAACGTGAGTGATTAGTTACAGATTTCGTGTCCTCCGTTTCCGGAATGTAATGTTCGTCGTTGACGCGTGCCCACCGATGGTATTATTCAAACGTTTGTTTGTTCCACACGTGAGATATGTGACGGGAAGCTGATGACGATCGTATGCGTGGCGACAGTGACATTTTTTTAGTCAGATGAGTAGTGCGTGAGCTTTAGCAGATAGATGCGACGCTGTCGGTAACCAATTCATTTCTCACGCTCAGTATTAGTTGGATCGTGAATAAGTAATGGAAAGTGATAGGGCGTAATGAATACGACTAGAGCGACGGCCAGCCTGCTGCGTCTATAGAGGAAAGCATATCAACTGCTCTGTGTCACGTGTCGCATTAACATCGAGCACCAACAGAAACGATAACGAAGTCTGCGGTCCCTTTACAATTACACCGGCTATATCAGACATTTACTGTATGCACATAGAAACGGCCCATTACAACGAATTTTTACGAGAATGAAAAAAAACATTTCAGTTCAACAGAACAGCAACCTTTCGTTCTCAAGGGATTAGGTTGAGATTATATCAGGGATTATGGTTATCGTTGCAGATTTTGGTTACAGATTACATAATTTGATATTTTTTTATTATTGAATCGTACACTACACAATGTATAAAAACTTAAAAAGAACAATGAAAAAAAGCAATAAACATATAACATCAAGAAATCACCCAGTGCATATATACTTAATAAAAGTCGACGTCTCAAATAGATTAGAACAGAGATCTGGCTTTCTCTGAACAGCTCAACTCGTTGCATGCTATTCTTTTCGATGCCACTGCATATGTAGACCGCAAACGAAACGGGCAGCAGCAGTGCGAACAAGACGCTCCGTTACTGCGAAGAGTACAGCGCGTCCACGCTCTATTCCGGGCACTTTACACATTAGCACTACCTCGCATCCCACACGCCGAAACCCGCATTTTACACGTGACCGTATTTTCGCATTGGCACAAACTTTGCGGATTGTTTCGTAATAGCGTCGGATGACCGATATGAACCAATAATCGTCCCAAAAGATATTACGGTAATTTTTTCACCGTTAATTCAAACAAGACAACGTAAACACAAATTTAGAAACGAACAGTTACTGTAACTGTAACTGTAAACTGAGGCACTTGTACTGCGCCTCCTACTAGAAGACCGAGGGCGCATCACAGAGTCAATCCGTATCTTGGTGCCCATAGACAGAATGAAACAGAACTGTTTTCAGTTTCATCGATAAACATCATTTCTCGATTGTCAAACAGTAAAATGCACGTCGCACACTGTGATATTATTTCGCTGATGATAATAGCCCACGATAGCCCAAATGGATGGATAGCAGCCACCTGGGAGTGGTTATTATGCTGTTCAATGTCACCGATTTTGGTACCAATCGAAAGCTCATGCAACTTCCTATTAGTGATTAATACTAACTTATTATCTTGCAACGTTTCTAAGTTATGGCAGATTATTGATCAAATTTTCGCTAGCGACATTGGAGTGCCTCGATCACTTTAACGCCCTCGCCTGCGAATATCCGTATTAACTTTCATCTCCAGAAACTAGAATGAATTACCTACTTGATGTTGAAAACCGCACGATCATATCTTCATTCGTCTGGACAAAACAAGAAAACGCGACGGACGGACAGACGGACAGATCTGCCCTGGATATTACAGCGGTCTGCGTTGCGAGCAATGCGGACGCGCTGTGAAAAAAAACGAGCCACAGCAGAATGCATGAGGCCTGAAGGTCATCGGCGGTCTGGTCCTCAGAGAGATCTGTTGCGGCAATTGACTAACGCAGCCGAGCACATCGGACAATTGGGCCGCTTAGCGAACTGCCAGTCTCGCACACACAACGGTGGACCACAGACGGACAACGATGGCCATCACAGGAGACACGATGTCCATCCGTTGTCTTCGCGCTGTCGCTCGATCGCCACGACGATCGTTGGAATAATTAGTCACGCAGCGTGAATGCAGCAGCTGCGTCCAACTTTCTGTCCGTCCGCGACTGTCATTCAGTGTCACATTTATGAGTAGTTCGCGGTGTGATTTTAATTTTAAGTAATTTTAGGCATCAATGCGGGACAAACGTCCCCGACATTCAAAAGGAGGAGCCATTGCTAACTGATTGTACCAAATTTTGCTACATTTCGACCGCGTGCCTGAAATCTGACGTTAGTTATCATTGTATCCGTCGACGTCGATTTCTTACCAATTTTAATATGTTTACGGTGTTTTAGGAGCATGCGCACGTTCATTTCTTTTTTGGGTTAAATATTAGATTATTTTGTCCGGCGTTTTTGACTCAGGTTTCGGCAGCTTACAGTTGGATGCGTCTTGTTTTGGTGTATGTTGTTACCAGAAAGCTGACAGTTCTGGCGCGGTAGTGTCGGACAGCGATAGTGACAATGGAGCGGCTTTCGTCTGCCGACAGTCTCAGCAAGCGTCAGCGGGCACGGGCAGCGGCACGGACAGCGGACCGACCACCGACGTCGCACTCGTTGACGACGACGCGGCGACAGCGGACGGCGAGTCGGAGAAGCTCGGGCGGATCCAGTTCACGCTCGGATACGACTTCGAACAGTCCACGCTGACGCTGAAGATCATTCGCGCCGTCGATCTGGCGGCCAAGGACATCACCGGCCGGTCTGACCCGTACGTCAAAGTCATGCTGCTGCCGGACAAGAAGCACAAACTCCTGACCAACATCAAGCGACGCAATCTCAACCCGCGATGGAACGAAGTGTTCGCTTTCGAAGGTCAGGACAGTTCGACGTTACTGTAGCGGTGTTTCCATTGAAGCCTGTCGAAGGGAAATCTCACCAGAAAAAAATCCTAACCCTAACCCTATCCTCAGTCTATAACCACATGAGAACGAAAGGTAATGAGCATGGACGCCCACAGGCATGGGCAAGGGGGGCACTTGCCCCTCCCCTGGAAATGTTGTAAAGTGTTTTTGCGCTGTAAGTGGTGTCTAACGTCTCAGTAGAAGAAGTATTTATCAATTATTACCGCGCTGCATGCAATGCAGACGCGGTCTAGCGATGAGAATTCTGTCCGTCTGTCTGTGTGTCCGTCCGTCCGTCTGTCCGTCACACGCGTGTATTGTGACAAAACGGTAGAAAGATCTGTCCAGATTTATATACCATACGAAAGAACATTTATCCCACTTTTCTGAGAAGAAGAATAGTTGGTCGGGGGCGACCCCTTGTACCTGAAATTTTGAGTCAACCGACCCCCGTTGTAACGAACTCGCCGATTTTCAACCAATAATCGCTCGTAGCTCCTCAGCCGTAACACCTAGCGAAAAAAGTTCAGTTAAGGCTAATAGGAAGTCCACTACGCGCTTTCCAATGAGCCTAAGATGATCATCGTACGTTGCCCCTAACTCCCCCAAAGGGGGCCTCAAAAACGCAAAACGGCCGATTTTCATTAAAAAATGCACTTCGCTTGAAGACAGTCTGCTACAAAGTTTCTTTGTGTGAAAACTGTCAGCGGCAAAGTTGTAA